>Ga0184611_1000116_pt1 | contig 12975 bp, 10 predicted proteins | sample PLM3_5_coex_FD_133162 | JGI IMG/M metagenome (GOLD analysis project Ga0184611, IMG submission 133162) | Groundwater sediment microbial communities from an aquifer in East River, Colorado, USA - PLM3_5_coex | ecosystem: Environmental > Terrestrial > Soil > Riparian zone | place: USA: East River...
AGAAGCACGGTTGGCAGCATGACCGAGATCTATGATTACCTCCGGTTGTTGTATGCCAGGATCGGAAAAACTTTTTCCCCTATTTCCGGCAAACAGGTGAAAAAGGATGATGTAAAGGATGTGGTGGATGCAATTAAGAAACTTAATGAAGGGGATAAGGTTTATATTCTTATAGCGCTAAAGCAGCATAAGAACCGGGAGCTGAAAGAGGAATTAAACATCCTTGTGCTGAAAGGATTTTCCCGAATGTATGTTGATGGAGAAATAATAAGACTTGAAGATCTGCTTGAAGGAAAAGCTCAAATAGGAAATAAGAAATCAAAAATATTTGTTCTCGTAGACAGAATAGTAGTAAAAGAATTTGATGAAGATGATATTCATCGTTTGTCAGATTCTATCGGTACTGCTTTTTATGAAGGCGAAGGAGATGTATACGTGGAAGTGCAGTCAGATGTGAGTGAGAAGTCAAAAGTGAAAAGTGAAAAGTCAAAAGGGGAGCAGGATAACTCACCATTCACTACCCACCGCTCACTCCTGCATTTCAACAACCGCTTCGAGCTGGATGGCTTACAGTTTGAAGAACCGTCGCCGAATCTTTTTTCTTTTAATAATCCATACGGTGCTTGTCCAACCTGCGAAGGTTTTAGCCAGGTATTAGGAATAGATGCTGATCTTGTTATTCCTGACAGGAGATTAAGTGTGTATGATGGGGCAGTGGCGGCATGGCGTGGCGAGAAAATGGATTGGTGGCGAAAACAATTTATCAAAGTATCTGCCGGTACTGGTTTCCCGGTTCATAAGCCCATCGGTGATCTTACAGATAAGCATTACAAACTTTTATGGGAAGGTATTGATAACATTGGCATCAATGCTTTTTTTAAAGATGTTGAATCACAGTTATACAAAGTTCAATACAGGGTGATGCTAAGCCGTTATCGCGGTAGAACGACTTGTCCTGATTGCAAAGGATATCGTTTACGTAAAGAAGCATTGTATGTAAAAGCTGGCGATAAACATATTGGTGAGTTGAATGAATTACCTGTAAAAGACCTGCAACAATGGTTCAGTGGGTTGGAAGCAAAACTTTCCGAATATGAAAAGCAGGTTGCCAAACGTGTATTGATAGAAATAAATAATCGTTTAAATACTTTATTGAATGTGGGATTAGGTTATCTCACGATGAGTCGTTTAGCCAATTCATTGAGTGGTGGCGAGAGCCAGCGTATTCAACTGACAAGAAATTTAGGAAGTAACCTTACCAACTCACTTTATATTTTGGATGAACCTTCTATCGGGTTGCATTCAAGAGATACAGAAAACCTGATCCGTGTTTTAAAAGAGCTTCGTGATCTTGGAAATACGGTTATAGTAGTGGAACATGATGAAATGATGATGCGTGAAGCGGATCATATCATTGATATGGGGCCATTGGCTTCGCATTTGGGTGGTGAAATAGTTGCCGAAGGAAATTATGATGAGATCATTTCAAACTTTCAAAGTCTTACAGGTAAATATTTAAAAGGTGAATTGAAAATCGAACCGCCAAAGAATATCAGGAAATGGAACCGCTCTATAAAAGTGGAGGGAGCTAAACAGAATAACCTTAAAAACATCAATGTTGAATTTCCATTGAATGTGCTTTGCGTGGTTAGCGGTGTTAGCGGCAGTGGTAAAACGACTTTGGTAAAACAAATTTTGTATCCTGCTTTGCAAAAAATAAAAGGCGAGTTTGCTGATAAAGTTGGATTGCATAAAACAATTACCGGCGATATCGAATCTGTTGCACAGATCGAAATGATAGATCAGAACCCTATCGGTAAAAGCAGCCGTAGCAATCCTGTTACTTATATAAAGGCTTATGATGAGATAAGAGACCTGTATTCCAAGCAACCTTTGAGTAAGATGCGTGGCTTTGAGCCAAAGCATTTTTCATTTAATGTTGATGGAGGCCGCTGTGATACCTGTAAAGGCGAGGGAGAACAGGTGGTCGAAATGCAATTCCTTGCCGATGTACATTTGATCTGCGAATCATGCGGTGGAAAAAGATTCAAAGAAGAAGTATTGGAAGTAAAGTATAAAGACAAAAGTATTTTTGATGTGCTGGATATGAGTGTGGATGAAGCGATCGATTTTTTTATTGCTGAGCCTGCTATCGTAAGAGCCATTCATCCTTTGAGTGATGTCGGATTGGGTTATATCAAATTGGGTCAGTCTTCCGATACCTTATCCGGTGGTGAAGCACAACGTGTGAAGCTGGCTTCTTTTCTCGGAAAAGGAAAAGGCGTAAATGCCAATAAGATACTTTTCATTTTTGATGAACCTACAACAGGTCTTCATTTTCATGATATAAAAAAATTACTCACGTCTTTCAATGCATTGATCGAACAAGGACATTCTATCCTTGTTATCGAACACAACCTGGATGTTGTTCGCAGTGCTGACTGGATCATTGATCTTGGCCCCGAAGCCGGGGATGAAGGGGGAAATATAGTTTTCTCAGGCAAACCTGCTGATATTAAGAAAAGCAAACAAAGCATTACTGCACAATTCCTGTAATTGCGGCAAAAAAGACCCTGATCAAAACATTTCTTGTTCAGTAAATCGCTTTAACAAAAGCTATACAGTGATTGCGGGACAAATTCAGTTAGTTTGCCGGCATGAAGTTCATATTTGCTGTATTGGTTTGTTTTTGTTTCCAGATCTCATTTGCACAGAGGCTGGATATTAATTCACTTGAAAAATTATTGGATGCTCCTGTTCGTTCTGCGGATACGCTGCTGAGAAATTCCAAGTTTAGTTTGTCTGATAAAGAGACTGGCAAAGGCTATATTAATTACTATTATACTTCTTATGAAAGAAAGGATCTCGTAAACCACGTACTTAGGTCGCTGAGCTTTATGGATGTTTATACCGATAAAGATACTTCAAGATTGATCCTGTACAGGACTTACGATGAGAAGGAAGAAGAGGACCTGCAAAACCAATTGCTTGCAAACGGCTATCAATTATCCAGCAGCAACGCCAATAATTTTATTTATAAAAAAGAGAATTACACGATCACAAACAAAATAGTATTGAAAACTGTGAAAGGCAGTAAGCCGGTTACCGCATACGAATTTGAGTTGGGCAGGTGATCTATCGCAGGCGATCAAGACTCTTCACCAATTTTTCATCTTTCCACATTCCATTTATTGCTAATACAAGAAAAACCGGGATCGCCAATGCAAATACAGAAGTCAAAGACATACTGCCGCTGGTGAATTTTTTCAATTCAGTGAAATAAAGAAGAATATTTATAATCGAAAGTCCTGCGGCAGCAACTGTAAGCCACATTTGTTGCTTCCTGTTTTTATACATAAATATTATAAAGATCGTTCCGGCAACTAACCCGGCAGTAAATATCAAAACAAGAAAGTTGGAAGAAGCCACTAACTTTTCATAAAGATGAACATTTTCTTTATTAATAACATTTCCTGTATAAAATGGAAACTTGTAACTAAGCCCCGCAAAAAGTGCTGCTAAAAAAAGCCAAACAGTTTGAATACGCTGGATCATGGTGAAACTTTTTTCAAAAATAAGGGATTAAAGGTTCAGGCCGCTTGCAACGATCCGACCCTTATGCAGGCTTAATGTTATTATTCATTCTAAAGAAATTATCCGGATCATATTTTTTCTTTATGGCCTTTAATCGTTCAAAGTTTGCGCCGTATGCATTTGCTACTCTTGGATCATCGTCACTTCCAAGATGATTTACATATACACCGTTGGTCAGTGGTTCGATCTCTTTCCAGAAATTTCTCGTCCAGGTAATATTCTTATCGTCATCAGCAGCATCAAGCCATTGACTGATAATATCACTATCCCATTGATCACGACGATTGCCAAAAGCAGTTGCTTCAGTAGCAGTTCTTACAGCAGCGCCACGCATATGCATAAATAAAACAGGGGATAATGGCGATGGTCGAGTTGCTACATATTTTAAAACGATATCGAGTAACTCATCAGATAAATCAGTAAAATATCCAGACTTCCAGTAACGGCGAATACCAGATGGTGCAGCAGCATCAAGAATTGATTGCAACGCAGTATAGGGCATTTCTGTTACCATATCAGCAAGCGGAGTTCCAAATGCACGGAGTGGCGCTAAATATTTATCGGCTTCCTTTATATCGCCCAGCCATGCGGGTAATAGCATGGTAACAGGTAATCCATCTGGCGTAACGATAAAACCTGAATAAGCCATTAGCTCATCCGGAACAGTACGTGCATAATCCCTATAAAACTGCATCACTGCTTTTGCTTGTTCCATTGGATACAATATCATTCCGGCCACAACATTTGGCCCAAATGAATGCAATTGATATTTAAATTTTGAAACGATACCGAAATTTCCACCTCCACCCCGAATAGCCCAAAACAGATCGGGATGATTGTCTTTATCGACGGTTACCTGTTCGCCATTTGCCAGAACCATTTCTGCACTCAATAAATTATCGACTGTGATTCCATACTTTCCCATTAACCAACCAAGACCGCCACCTAAGGTTAATCCTGCTAACCCGGTATCTGAAACAGTACCTCCTGTCGTTGCAAGTCCATGCGCCATTGTAGCCACATCAAACTCACGCAAAATAACACCAGGTTCTGCTGTTGCTGTTTTATTTGCAACATCAACTTTTATCTCTTTCATTTTAGAAAGATCGATCATAAGTCCGCCATCACAAATGGCATTCCCTGCTACATTATGCCCGCCTCCTTTTACTGAAACGATCATATTGTTTTTCTTTGCAAACTTTACGCAATCACTAATGTCATCTGCATGGATGCATTGAGCGATAAATGCTGGCTTTCTATCGATCATACCATTCCAAACTTTCCGGGCATTATCATATTCAGCATCTCCGGCAGTTAATACTTTTCCTTTGATAACAAGTTGTTGGAGTTGAGTGCTCATCTCGATTTGTTTTAATGGTAATGAAATGCAGAATTAGGTGGGTTGACATCCTAAGGTAAGAGTATTTATGTATTCAAAACAAAAACAGGTTTAGAAATTCAAAATTTCTAAACCTGTTTGTATAAAAATGTTCTTGAATGTCTTTTACCCGAGTTCAGGATAAAGGGGAAACTGTTTCATGAAATCTTTGACATCGGCTCTTACAGATGCAATTATTTTTTCATCATCGGCATTCATCAATACTTTGTCGATCATTTCAACAATTGTTTCCATATGCTCTTCTTTCATGCCTCTTGTAGTAACTGCAGGCACTCCAACACGAATACCTGAAGTAACAAATGGAGATTTATCATCGAAAGGCACAGCGTTTTTATTGAGAGTGATATGAGCTTTGTCTAAAGTTTCCTGTGCTTTTTTACCAGTAAGATTTTTATTTCTGAGATCGATCAGCATTAAATGATTATCAGTACCGCCACTGATAAGATTATAACTACGGTTGACAAATGAGGTTGCCATTGCCTGTGCATTACTGATGACCTGTTTTCCATATGACCTGAAATCGTCTGATAAATTTTCACCAAAGCCAACCGCTTTTGCAGCGATCACATGTTCAAGCGGGCCGCCTTGTGATCCTGGAAATACAGCAAGATCCAATAGCTGGCTCATCGTTCTCAGATTTCCTTTTGGATCTTTTATACCCCAGGGGTTTTCAAAATCATGACGAAGCATGATGATACCGCCTCTTGGCCCACGTAATGTTTTATGTGTTGTTGAACTTACAATATGACAATGATCAAAAGGATCATCCAATAAACCAGACGCAATTAATCCTGCAGGATGTGCAATGTCAGCAAACACAATAGCACCAACTTCATCAGCAATTGCACGAATACGTTTATAATCCCATTCACGACTATAGGCAGATGCGCCGCAAATGATCATCTTTGGTTTTTCTGTTCTTGCTTTTGCTTCAAGCTGGTCATAATCTACGATCCCCTCTTTCGTTACCCCATAATGAAGTGCCTGGTAAGTTTTGCCACTGAAGTTGGCGGGGCTACCATGTGTAAGATGACCGCCCATGCTAAGATCAAGTCCCAGGAATTTTTCACCCGCTTTCATTACAGCGAGAAACACGGCGCCATTTGCAGAAGCCCCGCTATGTGGTTGCACATTTGCCCAGGAGCAATTAAAAACTTTTTTCAAACGTTCAATTGCCAGTGTTTCAATTTCATCAACCACTTCGCAGCCGCCATAGTATCTTTTGCCGGGATAACCTTCGGCATATTTATTTGTGGGGCAGGTTCCCATGGCCTGCAATACCTGTAATGATGTAAAATTTTCAGATGCGATGAGTTCAACGCCATTACGCTGACGTTCGAGTTCTTTATTAAGAAGATCAAAAACCTCGGTATCTTTTTGTGTTTCTATTTCTACCATACTTAAAAGTTATTTGTTTTGCTGAATAGAATTTGGTTAGTTGAAGAGTGCGACGCAACAGGAGCTTAATAGTAGAACTACAGTTGGTAACACAATGATTTAAACCGCAAAAATAAGAAAGCATCAAATGCCGTAAGATGCAGTGAATAAGTTTTTGTTTATTAATAATTCATTACTTTCACAAGCTCTAAAACTAACATGAAGGCTATAATCCCAGTTGCTGGCGCCGGCACAAAGTTGCGTCCACACACTTACACCCAACCAAAAGCCCTGATTCCACTTGCAGGAAAGACAGTGCTTAGCATAATCATTGACCAGATAAAGGAAGCGGGTATTGATGAGGTCATTTTTATTGTGGGATATCTTGGCGATAAGATCAGGGATTATGTACAGCAAAAACATCCGGAACTAAGGGCACATTTTGTTCACCAAACAGAAAGATTGGGGCTGGGTCATGCAGTAAGAATGGCTAAAAGCATCGTAAAGAATGATGAAGTCTTTGTGGTGCTGGGCGATACTATTTGCGAGTATGATGTAAAAGCTGTGATCGATAGCCCGCATTCAATGCTGGGAGTTCGTAAAGTGGATGATCCCCGCGAATTTGGCGTGGCTGAAATTGATGAAGATGGCTTTATTGATCATGTGATCGAAAAGCCGCAGATACCAAAAAGCAATATGGCATTAGTGGGCTTGTATAAAATAAAGGAAAGCGAACAGCTATTCCAGTGTTTGGAGTCAAATATCAAACAAGGTTTGCGCAGCCATGGTGAATACAGTCTTACTGATGCACTTGATTGTATGATCAAGCAAGGCGCAAAGTTCAAGAGTTTTAAAGTGGACAATTGGTTTGACTGTGGTAAAAAAGACACGTTGCTTGAATCAAATGCCACCTTGCTGAAAAAATTTGGAAGCAATGTTGACGACCAGCATCATTTTGAGAACACGGTTATCATTCACCCCGTAAGTATCGGCGCTAATTGCGATATAAAAAATTCTATCATCGGTCCGAATGTTTCCATTGGAGAAAATACTAAGATCAATTACTCCATCATCAAGCAATCCATTATTGGTTCTTTCTCCAATCTTTTTGATATAGTATTGGATTATTCCCTCATCGGCAGCGATACCGGCATTCGTGGCGAATCAAGAACGTTGAATATTGGTGATAATACGGATATGGATCTGGGATAAGCCAAACCCCCTGTCCCCCTAAAGGGGAATTTAGATGGACGATTCTTTTTCTATCGAAACTAAAAAGTTGATAATTGTGTTCCAAGCTTTATTCCCTTGATTAAACTTTTCTTGCGTCGCACTCTTGTACTGGATTAATTCTATTCGGCAATTTTGTCAATTGCCTATTGCCAATTGATTATTTCTCCTCCCGTATCTTTACTTCATGTCTGATTTTTCTAATCGAATCACCAAATTATTCAGAATAGATTATCCCATCATTCAAGCCGGAATGATATGGGCAAGTGGTTGGAGATTGGCAAGTGCGGTTAGTAATGCAGGAGGATTAGGATTGATCGGTAGTGGCAGCATGTATCCTGATGTTTTGCGTGAACATATTCAAAAATGTAAAGCCGCCACTTCAAAACCATTTGGTGTAAATATTCCTTTGCTCTATCCGGATATTGATAAGCATATTCAAATTGTAATTGAAGAAGGAGTGAAGATCGTTTTTACAAGTGCCGGCAATCCTAAAACATGGACATCAGTTTTAAAAGAAAAAGGGATAACAGTAGTGCATGTTATCAGCTCATCAAAGTTTGCAAAAAAAGCAGAAGAGTCTGCCTGTGATGCAGTAGTTGCAGAGGGTTTTGAAGCTGGTGGACATAATGGAAGAGAAGAAACGACAACTATGGTTTTAATACCAGCCGTTGTAAATGCTGTAAAAATTCCTGTGATCGCTGCGGGGGGAATAGCAACTGGAAAACAAATGCTTGCTGCCATGGTGATGGGGGCTGACGGAGTGCAAATGGGTAGCCGCTTTGTTGCAAGTGAAGAAGCCTCATCTCATATTAATTTTAAGAATGCCGTGATCAATAGTAATGAAGGAGATACGATCTTGACATTGAAACAGCTAACCCCGGTCAGGCTTATAAAAAACAACTTTTATAAACAGGTACAGGAAGCGGAAAATAAAGGGGCAAGTGCCGAAGAATTAAAGGCAATATTGGGTCGGGCCAGGGCTAAGAAAGGGATGTTTGAAGGGCAGCTTGAAGAAGGGGAGCTGGAGATAGGCCAGGTGGGTGCAAACGTTATAGATATATTACCAGCGGCAAAAATTGTGGATGAAGTGTGGCAGGGCTTTAAAGAAGCTTTGGCCAATCCAATTAAAATGACTTAAATTTGACTCGTGTGATGGAGCCATGGGAAACGAAAACCACTTAACCGCTTTGTCAAATGAAACAAAGAATCCTCCTGCTAATTGCAATTTGCACGATGGGTTGTATACAATCCAGGGCAACAGACATTGATCCCCGAACTCCGGGAAAAAGCATAAATGAAGTAGCTGGTAACATTGTAGATGGCGATTCCAAAAAAGCTTTGGGTGAAGTTACTGTTACTGCTTACTCAGCTAACAAGAAAGAAAAATTTGTGATCACAGATGAATGGGGCCGTTTTGAATTCGATGAATTAAAAACAGGCATTTATAAACTTGTATTCGAAAAAGAAGGATACAGAAAAGTTGTTCGTGAGAAAGTATCAATAAAGACAGATGAAACTTTTCAAATGCGTATTGAAATGATAGAAGCCGACGGATTCGATCTGCTGCCTTCACCTTTTCAATTTTTCGATACTGAATAGAGGGAGTAAAACTAATCTTCGACAAATTGGGATGTAAATACTACATCCCAATTTTTTTTATTATGCCTGAGCAAAGAAATTCCACTTACGATCCATAATGCTTCATATTTTTTCTTCGAAAAAATTTCCCAGGCTTCCTGGAATGCTTTTTTATAAAGGTCTCTTGTGGCCAATGTAACATGCGGATGAAAAGGCCGATCATCTTTTTTGATCGGGAATTTATTTTCGTTGTAAGTATGATCGAAAAATGATCGATAAAGGCCATTCAATAATTCGCTTTTCATTACATCAACAAAAATTACTTTTGGTTTGAAGGCGGCGAAATCTTTAAGTGTTATTTCAAATCTATTTTTTGTGGTGCTAAAGTCCCTGATCGAATTTACCAGTTCATCCTCAAGCTCCTTCTTCATCCAGAATGGTGGAATAAGAGTTATATGGGCCGGAGATCTTAAAGCGACAGTACATTCAAAATGACCTTTAAAATAATTTTTCCATTTCAATACTTCCTGATTGATCTCTTCCGGAGCTACTATGGCGATGTAATACATATTCATAAAAAAACAGCCGAAGCACAAAGCTACGGCTGTTCCCTTTTCATGGTCCCGGTTGCTCCCGATAGCTATCGGGACGGGGTTGGTTTGGCATGGCTATACTTAATCTATATCGATATCGAAATCATCATCAGATTTTTCGATGGTGAATTTCTTACGTTTATCAAGGAATGATTTATATTTCTTATAAGTTGCATCGCTGGCTTTTTTTCCATTGATGAATAACTCACCATTATCATGTTTGATCGTGTATTCTTCTTTCTTATTTATTAAACCATCTTTTTCAAGACCATCAACAAATTCCTTATACTCTTTCATTTCGACCTTTGCTTTTTCGATCTCCACTTTGGCATTCTCCAGTGATTTTTCAATTTCAGGCCCGATCTTGCCTAATTCAACTTGCATTTTTTCCATATCAAGCTGCATTTTCTTCATGTCAATGTCTTTCACTTTATCGAACTCTATCTTCATTTTATCCCATTCAATTTTCTGCATGGATTCCTTCACTTCTTTTTGAATTTTTGCTGCATCAAATTCTTTCATGGCTTTTGCCATTTCTTTTTCAATATTCCCAAAATCGATTTTTGCCATTGATTGTTCCATTTCCTTTTGGATCTTTTCAAAATCAACATCACGCAATACCTTTTCCATATCAAGTTGTATTTTCTTGATATCCAATTTCTTCAGGGATTCATTTAATTCCTTCTGCATTTTTTCCATATCCATTTTAAAGTCAACAGCATTCAGCTCATCGAGCACATCATCCAGGTCGCGGATCTTTTTTTCTTTTTTTGGAATGGTATCGCAATTATCATATTCGTTATCATCCCATGCGGCGTAAGTGTTTTTAAAATCCCAGGAGCTAAGGACAAATACAGAAGTGATAGCCACGGCTGCTACAGCCAGTGGTATCCGTAAATTTCTCAGGTTGGTCATAAAACTTAGTTTAAAGTGATTTGTTTTGTTTGGCTTTACCAAACCAAATATACGATTGATTTCGTATTTACGAAATCCCGGTCATCAAAAAAGAAAATTTTAACAAATAGGAGAGGAGGGTCAAAAGATCATGAACGACGAACCCATTTGATCATTTCTTTCCAACTAGGTTTTTTACCATACAATAAAATACCTGTGCGGTATATTTTACCGGCAAGCCATGTTGTACCAATAAAACCAAGAATAAGCATAGCCATTGAAAGAAACAATTGCCACCAGGGTACGAATTCAGGAACACCTTTCGCAATTCGCCCCATCATTACAATAGGAGATGTGAATGGAATAATACTGCCCCAAAATGCCATAGGGCTGTCAGGATTTTCAATTGATGTGCTTAAAATAATAAACCCAAAAATTATAGGCATCATGATCGGCAACATGAGTGATTGTGCTTCTTGTGGATCTTCATTAACGACACTGCCCACTGATGCAAATAAAGAAGCATAAAATAAATAGCCACCAAGAAAGTAAAACAGGAAGCAAGGTATGATAACAGCCCAATTTATTTCACTCTTAAAGGTGTCGGTAGCTTGTAACATTTGAATTGCTGCAGTATTGTTTGATCCACCTGGTAATTGCTGTTGCGCCTGCTGCATTTGCTGAAATTGTTCCATCGTTTCGGAAGAAACAAAAAGCGGGATGATGTTTACAATGATCATCAGGAAAACTATCCAAAGCAGCATTTGTGTCAAACCAACTGCTGCAATGCCTAATATTTTTCCCATCATCAACTGAAATGGCTTAACTGATGAAACGATCACTTCGGCTATACGGCTTGTTTTTTCTTCCATCACTCCACGCATTACCATTGCCCCAAAAATGAACATGGTTATGTATATTATAATACCACATCCGAAACCGATAATATAAGGAAGCTTGTTGTTCGCTTCTTTGCCCGTTTCAAGTTTATTGGTTACCTGGGCAGCTTTTTCGCTGGCTATGCTTATTGAATCAAGGACTTTTCTTTCAATATTCTTTTGCTGAAGCATATTGTACTCTATGGCCTTTTTCACTTGTCTTTCCACATAGCCCATCGTCTCAATGCCCAATGATTTTTTTGATTCGATCACATATTTTTCCCTTGCAGTATCTGCATTTACTTTTAAAATTCCAACATAACCTTTTGACTCGTAGTTGGTGGAATTCACATCTGTCGGGTACTCAAAAATTACAGATGATGAATCGTTTTTAAGGTTTTTTTGTAAATATCCCGGATCATTTACCACGGCAATTTTTACCTTATTTCTCGATTTGAGGGCAAGAAAAGTGGAACCGATAATAAAAGCAACGATAACGATCGGAAATAAAAAGGTTGAAAGCAAAAATGTTTTATTTCTAACTCTTGTCAGGTATTCTCTTTTTATTATAAGCCATATCTTATTCATAAAAATAATATTATGCGGTGATTGCCTGGAATTGTCTTGTTAGCGGTGTGCCTTCAACGAGTTTGATGAAAATATCGCTGAGTGAAGGGAGCATTTCATTAAATGAAATGATCCTCGCGTTTTGCTGAAGAAAATAATTTAATACATCATTCGGTTTAAACCCTTCTTTGATCTTTACTACATATTGATGATCCTTTGTGCCTACCATTTCAAATGGCGGATTAGCATTAAGACTGGCAGGTATTTCTTCGAATCCAATACTAAAGAGATTTTCCTTGTATTCATGTTTTACTCCTTTAACTGTACCATCAAGGATCTTTTTTCCTTTGTTTACAAGGATAATATGGTCGCAGATCTCTTCTACCTGTTCCATACGATGGGTGCTAAAAAGTATTGTCGATCCTCTTTGGGCCAGTTTGAAAATTTCTTCTTTGATCAGGTTGCTGTTTACCGGGTCAAGGCCACTGAAAGGTTCATCAAGAATAATAAGCTTAGGTTCATGCAATACTGTTGTCACAAACTGTAACTTCTGACTCATTCCTTTTGAGAGATCTTCCACTTTTTTTGACCACCAGCTTTGCATCTCAAATTTTATGAACCATTCTTTTATTTTGGCCATCGCATCGCTCTTTTTTAACCCTTTTAATTGAGCGAGGTACACAGCTTGTTCTCCGATCTTCATTTTTTTATAAAGACCCCTTTCTTCGGGCATGTAACCAATATGAACAACATCATTTATCGGGTCAAATTTTTTTCCATCAAAAAGTATTTGTCCTTCGTCCGGGTAAAATATGCCCGTGATCATCCGGATCAAGGTGGTTTTACCTGCGCCATTTGGACC
>Ga0184611_1000118_pt1 | contig 12857 bp, 11 predicted proteins | sample PLM3_5_coex_FD_133162 | JGI IMG/M metagenome (GOLD analysis project Ga0184611, IMG submission 133162) | Groundwater sediment microbial communities from an aquifer in East River, Colorado, USA - PLM3_5_coex | ecosystem: Environmental > Terrestrial > Soil > Riparian zone | place: USA: East River...
CAGAACAGGTTACGTGGTATACACGATCCGATGCCGCTGATCATACCTGCCGAACTGGGCGTCTCATACCCTGACGAACATGGTGTGCATCGATGGAGTGGCATCGAGAAGCTACACTAGGAGACGCACATGCCATTCGTATCAGGCTACCTTCGCATCCGTGGTGGAGGACATGCAGACAACGAGTTGCCAGAAGGAGAAGAAGGAGTCGATCCTGGCTACGGTATCGAAGCGGGTGGTGGCACAATCAACAATGACTTGCCACGTCCACCTCCGGGTGTGTTCCCACCACCAGTAGCAGCACATCCTATCGTGCCTGCACCACCGGGCACACCGCCTGGAACCATCTGGCCCCCAGTCAATCCTGACCGTCCCAATCAAGGACTACCCGGAGGTAGTGGTGGTAGACCTGACAACTCATTGCCCGGTAGCCAACCGGGTGTAGACAACACACTACCGGGTGGTGGTGGTGGTCGTCCTGACAATGCACTGCCTGGAAGTACTACCTACTGGGTAGTGGTGTGGATACCTGGGTATGGATACAAGTATGTGACTGTTGATCCGACACTACAGATCAATGCTGGCCCAGCACAACGCCCACCTGTTGCATCCAACCAGCCTGTTGAGACACCTCAACCGAAGGGTGATCAGCAACCTAAGAAGCCCATCTAGCATAGGGAGACACCAATGAAGAGACTACTGCTTGGCCTTGCCCTCACTGGCATGGCTACACTACCAGCACATGCTGCTGTCATCGCTACCTTCTCACAGACATCATCCACTAACACAGTGGTGGCAACTGATAACAGTGTGACGACTAACATCGTTGTCGATGATGCTGTGACGAACGTGTCTAGCTTCAATGGTGGATCGCTGTCTGGTGTGTTCTTCAGCCTCAACTCTACGAGCACTGATGCTGCACAGCAGGTAGGTGGTGCAGTCATCCAGCACTACGATGGCACCTTCTGCTTCTCGTCTGCCATCAACTGTGGTGGGACCAACTACCTGACTGGTGTGTTCGATGATGCTGCATTCGGTGCACTCGGTGGTCCTGGCCTCGTAGTCAATGTCAACAATCCACCTGATGCGTTGACACTGACTAGCGACATCATCGCACCTGCTGACTTGCAGCCTCCGTCTTCGTTCAGCCTAGCATTCACTAACCTCACACCTGTGTTGTCCATCGATGGTGCTACCATCAATGGCTTCACTGCTGCATTCGCTGGTGTGGTCAGTGCCAGTGCTGCACCTGTACCGGAGCCGATGTCTCTTGCTCTGCTTGGTATGGGATTGCTAGGACTTGGTACGATTCGTGTGGTGAAGCGTCGGTAGGTGACTGACTGGAACGGCTTCGCTTCGCTCCGTGGGGTGTAGGTGAATTACCGTCGCCTCGTTCCTGCCAACTCATTCATGGGCAGGTATCTAGCCTACATGCAGTCACAAGAGACTGCACATGTCTATGACTTCTACTCTGCACTGTGGTGCATCAGTGCTGTGTGTGGACGGTTCACATTCGTGGATCGTCCACGTGCACCTGTCTACCTCAACATGTTCGTTGTGTTGGTAGGTGAGAGTGGTGTAGCTCGTAAGACTACAAGCATCCGTGTCGCCACTAGCATTGTGCGTAGTGTCATCGGTGGTGACAGTCCCATAGGGCTGATCGATGCTAAGGTCACACCTGAGAAGCTAGATGAGATACTCCATGAGCGTAGCATTGAGCATGGACATGCATCACTAGCCATTGCTGTGCCTGAGTTGGCTGTGTTCCTAGGCACTGAGCAGTACATCGCACACATGCCTACCATGCTCACTGATCTATATGACTGTCCCGATGCACGTGATGCAGGTGGCACCATCGCACGTGGTGAAGTGCATCAGCGTCGTGTGTGGGTGTCATTCATCAGTGCGTCTACACCTGTGTGGCTACTGAAGACTGTCAATCCTAACGTCGTGGAGGGAGGCTTCACGTCGCGCTGTTACTTCGTCATCTCTAATGAACCGAAGAAGCGCATACCATGGCCAGAGGATGCTGACAAAGACTTGCTGCGTGATCTACGAGATGACATGAAGATCATCTCAGTGGAGGCCAGTGCGCGGCCTGCCATCCAAACAACAGTGCCTGCCATCGAAGCATTCACTCGATGGTACAACAGTCGTATGCGATCCTATGACTCCTTCAAGCAGTCATTCGAAGCACGTGAGGATGCTCATGTGCTTCGTGTGGCTGCACTCTTGTCTGTCAATGATGGCTCATGGATGATCAAGCGGTCACATGTGAATGTAGCCATCCGCCTCATCACTGAGATGAAGAACTCTAGCGGCAACATCTTTGAGTCCACTGAGATACGAACCAAGTATGCACATGCACTCGACATCGTACGTGCTCAACTCATCTCAGCAGGCATGGACCCTGTGCGTCGCAGTGCACTCTACATCAAGTGTCGCTACCATGTGACACAGGCAGAGTTTGGCTCACTCGTAGAGGTGCTCCATGAGATAGGAGCCATACAGCGATTCGAGTTCCAACAGGACCGTGGTAGACCAGTAGACTACCTACGTGGTACTAGCCTGTTGCTGTCTAATGGACTAGGTGAGAATGTCCTAGACAGGTTCTAGTAATGGAACTGATCTACTGTTCCATTCCAGTCGATGTTCTGTCCTACATCTATGTGCCTACCACCGAACCGCTTTGATAGCTGTGCGTTCAGGTCTAGTAGCCTCTCATGTAGCTTGACATGCTGATCGTACAACTCATTCGACAGCTTGTTGTGTAGCCGTCTGCGCTCATCAGGTAGGAATGCAGATGACCTCACGTTGTCAAGCTGTGCCTGTATCTGATTGATGCGTGGCTGTATCTCACGATCAATGCCTCTGCCTACTGCTGCTATCTGAATGTAGATGCCTTGCATCATTGGGTCCTTTGGCAAGTCAGGTGGCTTGGTCATCTGCACAGGCACACCACGTGATGCCTTGGTCATGCCCTCACCCTTCATCTCACCAGCGCCCTTCATGACCTCCTGCACATTCCTCATCATGTGCCCATTCCTATCCTCTAGTGATCCGTATGTGGACTGTCGTATGTTGTTCTTCCACACGGAGTTCTTGAATGGTGTCTGGTCACTCCACTCCTGCTTGTAGTCATCTACCAATCCAGTCCATGCCCACTCTGGGCCAACACGTGAGCGTATGTTGTAGCCATTTGCCAAGTCATGTGCTACACCACCTGCTGCTCCGAGTGCATTCATGACTGCCTTCATGACACCTGAGTCAGTGCGGAACAGTAAACTGTCTGGTCCTGTCTGCCCTGGTGGTGTGTGCGATGGTCCTCCACCTGTAGTCATTCTGTCAAACAATGGATCACCACTGATGGCGTTGCTGATGACCTGATCAGGTATGTTCTTCACCTGCTGACCAGTGAAGGCAGCAACACCAACACCTACAGGCACTGTCACATCGATAGGCAACTGGCCAGCCACACCGATGCCTGTCTGCTTCGCTACATCAGTTGTCACATGGTGCTCGAACATACCAGCAAGTGTATGGATGAGACGATCCTTCAGGTTCTCATCCTCATGTGCCATCCATGTTCCCATGGCATGTCCTACGAGGCCACGCATGTATGGCAGTATGGGTTGCCACTCGTTGGGGACAGTGAACTCACTGTGGTCTGACGAGTCAGTGCCTGGACCATGGTACAGCACAGTGTTGCGTGTCTTAGTACCGTTGGCAACCTGCTGCTCTAGGTGCTCCGTGTGTCCACTGATGAGTGCAGACAGTTGCTCTGCATAGATGAATGGTAGCATCGCTGAGATGATGCCTGCACCTGTGGTGAATGGTCTGTCTCGCATCGCTGCCATGCTTGCAGCAGTGCCCTGCATGGCTGCGTTGTAGAATGGAACGCTGCTCAACTTCTGTGCCCACAGCCCACTGCCACGTGTGCCTGGGTTGCCTGTCACATTTTGTATTGCGGCGTCCAGTGTGCGTCCTGGGAACTTAGGATTGGTTCTGTTCAGGTCATAGGTATAGCTGTGTGGCGAGTCGCTGATGACGTTGTAGAGTTCACGTGCCAACGAGCGTAGGTTGATGTACAGTCCTGCTGTGCCACGTGCCATGTTGCCAAAGAGTGGTACCTTGTCAGGCAGTGCATCGATGTTAGGCCGTGACATCATAGGTGACACAGTGTCAGCAGTTGGATCTTTGTATCCACCCTTGGCATCAGAGATGTAGGATGCTGCATCCTGTGTTAGCCTGTTGCCACCACCACCGACACCCTTGCCTGTACGCTTTGCCAAGTTGGTAGTGGCAAGGTACTGTCTCATCCAGTCAGTCCATGCATCTACTGCACTGTCACCTTTGACACTGCGTAGGAATTTGGACATGGGATTGTTTGGGTTGCCCAGTATGTCTGTGAAGTGCTGACCAAGGACTGAACTGATGTCTTTGCCAAGCGTGTTGATCGTGCCAGGAAGGTTTTCGAGTGGCACTCGTAGGCCAGTCATCTTACTTATCGGTCCTGTCCATAGACCTGATTGTGCCTGTGCAGGTATCAGTAGCGTATCACGGGCAGCCTGCTTGAATGCGAATGGATGTCCTAGTGCCATCGCAACTGGACCTGTCGTAGCATTCGTGTAGAACTGCTTCATCCAATTGACCATGCCTGCGGTGTGGCTCATGGTCTGTGCATTGGCCTTCAATGAGTCAGCTAGGAATGTGTTATGGATGTCGTAGTGTACAGGACCAGTGTCTGATCCTACGGTTATCGAAGTACGAGAACCCGATGGTGTAGCTCTCCTAGTCAGCATCGTGTTCTTGCCTGGATTGAGAACCTGCCACCTCTCTAGGTGTTCTAGAAGGCCACGCTGCCAATCATTCTTCTGTGCACTACGCATGGACTTGTCGAAGTGCATGATCATGGCCTGTGGTGCATCCATTGGGATGTCCCTGTAGCCTGACCCTGGCACTCTTATCTTGTCATCCCATCCGTGTAGGTAGTTGCCTTCGCTGTCTATGGTTGGCATGAAGTCAGGGTAGACATTCCGTGCCTTCGATGCCTGCTGTGGTGTGATCAGACCACGCTTCTCAGCACTGTCCACGATGGACATCTGAATGTCTTTGGTCTGTTTGAGGAATGTAGCAATCTTAGGATTGCGTTCTGCCAACTCAGATGCATGACGCAGATCATCAGTGGACATGCCTGTGAAGCTGACACGGACATCCATGTCATTCGTTGCATCAGGCAGTATGCCCTTGCCACGGTTGATACGGATGTTCTCAGCACGGATGTTCAACTCATTCCTGTAGAACGCTGCCTCAGTGGCGAACTTCTGTTCAGCAGCAGACAGCTCTTCCCAACTACGCTTGTAGTCTATGATCTTTGGAAACTTGTGTCCTGTTCCTTCCTCAACTCCTGTCCTGAACAAGCCTTCCATCTGCCTAGCGTTGTTGGCAGGGTTGTTGACCATCTCATTGGTTGCTTTGAGCAGCCTAGCCTCATCTGACTTAGGCCCTGCTGTCGTAGCATCAGCTAGTGCATTTAGTCCTGCATTGGGATTGAGGTTGCGTGCTGACCATCGCTTGGTCAGACCACCTGCATCCCCAGGTAGGATCATCTCTGCTGCTTGTGTAGCCTCACGGATTGGTGCATCGACTGCTGCATTCAACTCAGCTACGTTGCGTGACCGACCACGTATGAAGTCAGCAGTGAAGTTGATAGGCTTGTGTCCATACTTGGCACCGATCCATGTCAGTCCTAGCCCTACTGCACCAAGTCCCAGCACCTCTATGTTCGACCAACCTGTGTCGTTGTCAGGTGATGGTGGCTTGTTGAGTGGATTGGTTCCTGGAGGTGCAGTCACTGCTGGTGGAGTGACTACTCCAGGCTTAGTGACTGCATTGTTAGGGTGTTCAACAGAGTTCGCCATTGCACTGATGCTGTCTTCTGATTGTGCAGCCAGTGCACTCAGCGATGGATGCTCTTCACCACCCGGTGGTGCCAGTGCGCCACCCACACCACCCAGCACACCTCCTACTGGTGCGAACTTAGCAGAAGGCAGCAGCGTCTTGGCTACAGTGCCAACTATCTTAGGTGCCAGTCCAATCCCTGGTGGCACAATGGCTGATGCACCTTGGCCAATGCCAATGCCAATGTCCTGTCCATACTTCTCTGCCTCAGTCGTAGGCTCGAAGTGAGGTATGACATTCAGTGCACCAGTGACAGCCTGCTCATTCATCTTCCTTAGCGCATCAACGCCTGGAATCTTCACATCCTCGTTCGGTATCTCAGGTGTGACACTCTTGAATGCAGGTGACAGGTTCTGCATGAACCTAGCAGCAGGCGCACCTACATAGTTGATACCCAACTCAGCTAGGCTACCGATGCCTGCACCAAGGTAGCTGGCCAACCCAGGTATGTAGCTGCCTACACTGCGTGCATCACCACCACCAGCCACAGGTGGTACAAGCTGTGCTAGTGCACCAAGCGGTATGCCTTGTAGACCATACAGGTATGGAGTGATACTGCTCTCTTCGGCCATGACTGTTGCCTATAGTGGATATGCGTTCCCAGACTTACCGATCACTACCTGCTTGCCATTCCTTGTCTCAATGCGATAAGCTGTTCCATTCATTCCTGCCTGTATGTCTTTGGCCACAGCTTGATGTTCTGGTCTGGTGCTCTTTGACAACGTGTTCACATTCTGCATCACACTTGTCTGTGCTGCCCTGCCAGGATCACTGCTTGTCTTCAGTCCACTACGCTCTGGTGTCCCAGGTGCAGCCGCAGGAGGTGGTGCTACTGTCTTAGCAGGTGGTGCAGATGTAGTCTGTGATCCACCACTTGGTGCAGGAGGCAGTGATGTCTTTGATCCTGGCATCGGTGGCATAGGACCAGGATTCAGACCTGCATCTGTATCCGCACGCCACCTAGCATACTTCTGTGACCACTCTTGGTATGCAGGATACTGACTGACAGGAATGGAACCACCAATGGAGCTAGGCAATCCTGTGATTGGATCATATGGCAACTGCTGATTGAGTGTCAGCTTCTGTTCCTTGCCACCACCTGATGCAGCATGTGATGCAGCTTGTATCTGTGCAGCACGTACACGTGACGTGTCAGTTAGTGTGCCCTGCAAGCCTTTCAGTCCTGGCACCATGCTAGGATCAGCTAGGAAGCCACCCTCAGATGCATGTTGGAAACCAGTTGCACCCTTGTTGAAGTTCTCTGCTGCCTGTGCTTCGTTGGTAGCCAGTGCCCAACGCTGTAGCGCAGCAGGATCAGCACCAGCATCGAAGCCTGCACCGCTCTCACCTGCGAAGGTGACACCACCCGGCACCTTAGCCAAGTCAACTAGGTTCTTGGCCATTGCCTCTTGCATCTGTGCAGCCAACTGCTGCTTGGCAAACTCATGTTGGCCTGCCATCTCTGCTTCATAGCCCTGTCCCTGTATCTTACGATCAGAGCGATACATGGCCAACATGGCTAGTGGTGATGCAGTGTCCTTGACTAGCTCTGACTCGATTGGATACGGATCGAGTGCCTGTGGATTAGGTAGTTGATATGTGCCTACAGCCATGTCTGCCTCACGAGTTGATTAGATCATTCTTGGCTTGGGCAACTGCGTCTTTCTTATCGTCCCCAAACCAACTACCCACTGTGTTCGTGAAGTCCTTGTCCTTGAACATGTTGGTTATCTGTTGACTGCCTGAGTACAGATTACTTAGCCAACTTGGATCTTTCGGTATGCTGCCTGCGTATCCTGTCGCAGCATCCTGTGCCTGCTTGTTGGCACCCTGCACACCCTGCTGTCCTAGTGCACTGGTGTAGCCTGCCGAGTTGGCACGTGTCGTCAGTGCAGCCAGCATGTCCTTGTTATCTGTTCGTGGTGTGATGTTCGTGTACTGGAAGTTAGGAGTGCCAGCAGCAGTCGCAGTCTGTAGGTCAGATGCTAGTCCTTGTCGTCGTGAGTTGTTTATCTGATCTACACTACCGAGTGCCTGTATTCGTGCATCTAGCATGGCCTTCCTCAAGTCACCAGCCTGTGCCTCTCCTTGCCTAGCGAGCAAGTCACCTCCACCACTACCTGTGCGTGTGATGGTGCGTAGCAAGTCCTGTCGTGCAGGCGTGTATGCTTGGTTGTTTGCATCCACTGCCCTAGATGTGAGGTCTGCTGTCAGTCCCTCTGCATCCATGGGCCTGAAGTCACCAAAGCGTCTTCGTGCTGCATCGATCATCTGCTGTGCAGCTACAGCATTGCGATCAGCACGTGCATTCGCACCCTGTGCCTGTCGCATGTCTGTTGTATGACGCTCTATCGATGCACGATCAGCAGCACTCTGTGCAGCCTGTGCCTCTGGTCCTAACTTGGTTGTCCACGTGTTGGTGGCAGGATCGTACTCGTATCCTCCACCCATGCTGTCACTGTAGCCAGCACGTCCTAGCCTGCTGGTCTGTGCACCAGCTATCTGTGCAGCAAGTTGTGCTTGTCTAGCATCAGCTAGCTGCTGCTCCATGATGTCAGTGCGCTGGTTGGTGCCCTTACCACCGAACAGTGATGTGCCGACACTGACGCCTGTGCCGATCATGCCAGCAATGGCTGCGGCTGTTGCTACCATATCATAGCACCTTCATGTAGATGTGTTCCATCAGATCGAAGCCCAGTTTAGGGAACAGTGGCTCCGTGTCGTAGATGGTCCTGTAGCCATGCATCACCATCTTGATGTCCGTGTCCTTGAAGTAGGCCAGTGCTGCCTCTACGAGCAGTGTGCCAACACCTTGGTTCCTGTGTAACACATCCACTGCCAACGTATTGCACATGGCAAATGGCATACCACCGTGTTGTGGGTGATGGCCAAGGATGTACATAGCGAAGCCAATCAGTGCTCCATCATCTGCACGTGCTGTGAAGACAGCCAGCCTGTTGGCCACTGCTAGGTCAGTGTAGAACTTCCAATTCATACGCAGTGGTGGGATGCCATCCTGTGCCTTGGTCCTAGCGAAGTAGTCACGGATCAAGGCATCCAAGTCCATCACTGTGTCGATAAGCTGTTCTTTAGCGATGTGCATTAGAAGGCACCAGTGTTCCCTAGACCACGGCCTTTGTTCTCTTCCTCTGTCGGATCAACGTAGTATGGTGACTTAGTAGTTCCAGCAAGTGGTGAGGCATTCGCAGCAGTTGGATTGGTCGCACCCTGTGCTATACCACCAGCATTCAACAACTCAGTGAGGTCAGCGAACTTGCTACCACCTACTTTGCCACGCAACTCACCACCGAATGATGCAGCTTCACTAGCTGCTCTGTCTCTGGCCTGCTTGTCATACACGTTTGGATCGAATGTCTGGTTGAGGGATAGGTTGCTGATGTCAGTCCTACCCTTACCAACGATGTCGTTGATGTAGCCACGATCCTCATTGATGATGGTCCGTCCTAGATCACGCACTGTGCCTTGTGCAGCAGTGCGCTTCTGTCCTAGCGATGCCAGTGCTGCATCGTAGCCTCGCTGGTCGAGCGTGTTCCTATCGAATGCATTCTTCAACTGCGTCTGCAATGGATTGAACTGCTCATCTAGGATGGTGTTCGTGAACGTGTCGATGCCTGTGTCTGGCACCAGTGTATTCGTGTAGTTAGGATTGAACATCGTATCATACGAACCAGTCGCCTTGGTCCTGTTGCCACTGGTCAACTGATTGATGATGTCACTGCCTAGGGTATCAGCGTATGCACCCTTCAGTCCTGATGCATCACGGATGCCACTGTTGATGGATGACAGACGTGGTGCGATGTCAGTCGTCATGTACGTGTCAGGATTGAGTCCTTGCAACTCGAATGTCCTACGCACATTGCCTAATGCATCGTTGTATGCAGTGGACTTGTCAGTGTTGAATGTATCTGTTGCCTGTGCCTTCTCAGCAGCAGCCTCTGCCTTTGTCTGATTGCTCGCTGTGACTTCACCAGCCTTACGCTCTCTCAGATGGGCGTTGTACTGTTCCGCAGCAGTCATGCGTGGTGTGCCATCAGGATTGATACCACCACCAAGCATGGCTTCATACGGTGACTCAACGAACACAGTGCCATCCACTGGATCAACATATGTCCTACCCTGTGGTGGTGCAGACTGTCCACCTCCACCACCCTTACCGCCACCGCCACGTATACCACCGAATGTCAACCTATCGAGTTGACCGCCTGCTGTGAACATTACACGAGTCCCCTCGAATACTTGTAGATGCTACCGAACTTGGTGAAGCCCATAGCTTTGTATGCAGCCCATACGGCTTCTTTGTCTATGTCTGCTACGTCCCCACTCTGCACCATCACGGCCTTCATGTCATCGAGTGCCCACCTGACGAAGCCACGCATGAGTGCGATGCCAATCTTCAGTCTACCGCTCACACCAGGACGTACATACCATCCGTCCTCATACGCGCAGTTGACTGGTGCGAAGTAGAAGTGGACGACATGACCGAACACGAAGCCACATGGCACACCACTGTCATCTAGCGCACCACGGATGTAGTAGTCAGGACGCTCAGTGATGTTGCGGATCGTAGCCAATGAGTGCTCATGATCGTAGTCAGGACCAGTGATGCGGAACTGTGACTGCTCAATCAGTTCACCACCCAGCCGAGTGAACGCATCGATGTTGTGGTCTTCTAGTTGTACGATCATCATCGCCTGATGCCACCACGCAGGTATGCAAGTGAGATACTGATGATCCGTAGCCGTAGCTTCGTAGCACCGAAGATGCGTAGCTTCAACAGCTTGAACTTCGTGTTGTATGCATACAGCCGTTCATCAGATGTCTTACGAACACCTGTTGTTGAATCACCACCAGTGAACTCCATGGACAGCATTGGCACACGTGTGGAGTTGACAGTGATGATGTTGTCTACATACGCCTCACATGTGAATGGTGCAGTGCCCTGTGCATCGAATGCAATGTACTTGATGTACTTGATGTCCATCCTGTGCTTGAAGTCAGCCCATGGCAGTTCCCAATCGAATGTGATTGGTTCACCTGTACCACCCTGCACGACTGGATCATTCAGTCGGTCAGCACCTAGATTTGGATTGTCGAAGTCATAGACATACAGCTTGTTCTGTCTGCTGAATACGATGTTCTGTAATGCAGTGCGACATGCTGACTGCCATTGCCAACCACGCAGTCGTGCCCATGTCTGCACCTTCAGCGTAGGGATGTTCGTATAGCTGAAGCAGACAGTCTCTACGATCACACCACCTGAGAACCTAGGCAGGAACAGCATGTAGCGGAAGTGGCGCAAGTCGTAGACTGCAAACACGAAGTTGGATAGCTGTGCTGCTGATAGTGCGACAATCAACTCAGTGATCAGTGGATCAATGAGATGGCTGATCCTCACTGGCCGCAATGTGTTGAACTGGTTGACTCGATTGATTGAGTTGACACCCACATTATCGTTGAAGAATGTGTCGTCTCCCACAGATACAAGCGAGTGGTGGCTAAGACAGCCGAACTCCTCAACGAAGCCATCATCAGTTGGCGTGTGGACAGCGGGTGAGCCTGTGAATACTCCGAGGTTGAGAGGCAACACACCACGCCCGAATGTGGCGATGAGCTTGTCACGATACGCCACCATCCCTGTAATGGTTGCACTACCGAGTGAGACACGAGGCCCTAGGTCTAGCTTGATGGCATCATTCGGTGCTGCATCACCTACCCACGTGCCACTCGTGTTGGTCTGTGAGATGTAGATGGTGCTTGGCTCATTGGGTATGCCAGCAATGACTGTATACTGACCATGTGCAATCACATACTTGCCAATGGGTGTATTGATATTGTTGCCCGATGCCTTGTCTACCAAGTACTGTACTACTAGGTAGTTGGGATCACTGACACGACCAGCTACAATCAGTGGCTTGTCTTTTCCATTGACGATGATCAGGTCTGAGTTGAAGATGGTGAAGTCTACGAATGTGATGCCTCCTGGCCATGGCACTTCATCACCAGGCATCCTATGTCGTATGATGACGTTGCCTGCACCATCAACTGTGCAGATGTTGCCTGATGCTTGTACCACCCAGATGAAGCCAGCGAAATACGTGTGGTTGATGATGTCACTAGGATCAGCAATCTGGTTGGTCAACAGTGCCGTGCCAGGACGCAACGACTGACTGCCATCAGTGCCACGTTCGAAGTTGTCTAGTGTCTTAGCGAACTTCGGTGACATGTTGAGATCAGTGTCAGTGACATTCAGGCCACCCTCGAATGACCTGATCGTACTGATCTGTAGATTAGACTGAGGCTGCTCACCACGTGGGTTGAGGTTGCCTGATGTCTTAGTTAGATACACGCTGTGCTCCTTGCACGCCTGCCATCTCATGGTTCATGCACTGCGACTGGATCGCTTGGATGAACACAGCACACTGCTCATATGGCTGCTTGGCAAGCATGCTCATGATGGTGTTCCACTGCTGTGCAGAGAGTGTCACTTCGATCATGTCATCTGCGTTCATGTCCTAGTCTCCATATCAGGTTGTCATCACAGATCAGCGGATGCGGTGAAGGTAGCAGTGACCGAACCGCCCCCGGTTGCCGTTCCAGCCGCAGTAAAAGTCAGTCCAGCCCCACCAGTCGGGGTGCAGGATGCCGTGCCTGTGTTGTTATACACGATCCCGGCAAGTGTAATGGTCGGTCCCGCGCGCATGGTGACGGTGAACGGCAGTTGGTGGCCGATTGCCACGCCCGGCGCGACATATCCCCACACCGCAAGGTTGCCGATCTGATAGAACCGCTGACAGTTAGCTAGATCGACCTGTGGATCAGGCTTCTCCAATGGTGTAGCGACATTGCCTACTTCTAGCTGGACACCCCATAGTGCG
>Ga0184611_1000120_pt1 | contig 12747 bp, 8 predicted proteins | sample PLM3_5_coex_FD_133162 | JGI IMG/M metagenome (GOLD analysis project Ga0184611, IMG submission 133162) | Groundwater sediment microbial communities from an aquifer in East River, Colorado, USA - PLM3_5_coex | ecosystem: Environmental > Terrestrial > Soil > Riparian zone | place: USA: East River...
AAAACCAAGCAGGGCCGATGAAGAACTAACTTCAAAAATAAAAGAAGCTGCAAAGTATTTTGACATCAAGGTCCTTGATCACATGATCGTAAGTGATGCTGGTTATTTCAGTTTTGCGGATGAGGGAATACTTTGAACCCCCTGTCCCCCTAAAGGGGGAACTTAGAATGAAACATTCCTTTTCAAATAATACTATTCAGATGTGAGAATCTGAATAGTATTAATAATAAAAAAAGTATAGAACTAAAAAATCAATTACAAAATTCTGCTCTAACACTTACATGAATGATCAAATAAAAAAGCTTGACCAACCTAAGTCACCCCTTTAGAGGGACAGGGGGGTTAAGCTTGCGCAGATGGTCCCCCAAAATTGAGCGGTAATTGAATATCCTCAAGATCTTTTATAGCACCGTTAGCAACTTCATAACGTGAAATATTTTCTGTTAGCGCCTTCATAAATCTTTTGGCATGTTGTGGTGTAAAAATTATCCTTGATTTCACTTTACTTTTTGGCGTACCTGGCATTACGTTTACAAAATCAATTACAAACTCTGCATGAGAATGTGTGATAATAGCGAGATTAGCATAAGAACCTTCTGCTACTTCTTCTGATATTTCAATGTTTAATTGATTCGGTTGTTGCTGTTGATCTGTCATGTTTTACTTTTTGGAAATTCAAAAATAAGAAAGGATTTGCAGCCATGTTTAACTAAAGAAAAAGGATCGCAACATAGCGATCCTTTTTCTTTTATTATAAAGAAGTTATTACCTAGGTCCGATATATTCGAATGTTTGATCAAATGTTGTTCTTGCTCCAACCGGGACCGCAGCAGGATGAAACATCTGGTATTTTATCAGAATATTTCTATTAGCTTGAACTGTATTTGAACCAGTAGGATCCAGAAGAGCATATCTTGTGTTTGCAGCCTGATAAAGTGGCGGTCCACTTCCGGTAGCAGGATCGCCTAGTGTATTAGCCGGGCCCATGTTCTTATCGCCATACCAATTTCTTACCTTGGAAACTTTATTAGTAGCAGGATCAAAAGTAATTATCAATCCAAAGCCGCTATAACCTGTGTTTGGAGCAGTCGGTGGGACAGCTGCTGTATTGAAAAGAGGAATCGCCGGTAATCCCCAAACAGTATTATCATATAAAACACATTCAGTAGCGTTAAGTGTAACAAGATGTGCTTCCCAGGCACCAGGATGATCCAAAAGCCAGGATGGAGCAGTGTAGCCTGGTTGGTTTGCCCATTGAATAAGATTCGGGGTAAACACATCAACAACCGGACCTCTTACTGCATAGGTACCATCCCATGGGTTCTTTGCACTTAATTCAACGCCCAGCTGTGAGTTTGCATCACCTATTATCACACCTTTGGGTACTTCTGCGATCTGGAATCCTAATCCAACTCTATTCGGCACAGATAAAAGGACAGAAAGATCGATCTGGATCTTAAGGTGAGTTATAAACTCCCCTGGTTTAAATGTTACTGTCCAGTACTGGCCATCAAAAGGATTATCAGGATGATTTGTATATAAATTTCTTGGAAGTTCATGCACCTCTCCACCAGTCGGATCTGATATCAACGCATTTTGATGTTTGATCTTAACGGTAAGCGGCTTATTCAACTCACCTGGATTTTTTGCTTCTCTCGCGATTTTCAAAACTTCAAGAGTAGAGATACCAGGATTTAGATCAACGGCAAGTGTCATAAACGGACTTCCATCTGCATCCGGAAAGTAAACAACTGTTTTTTCAGCTGGTTGTACTGGCGGAAATTCTTCTTCTTCTTTTTCACAAGAAGTAATAAATAGACCAAGAGTAGAAATGAAAAGTAGTAGTTGTAGAACTTTTCTCATATGTTAAAAAGTTTGCAGTTAGACCGTTGCGATAAAGTTAAACAAATATCCCCCTAAATAACAAAAGTGGGATAAAATTATCCCACTTTTTTTAGCTGTCAATATCTCAAAAATATTTTAAGGTTTTACCCACCACATCTTACCATATTGTGAATCTTTTTCAGCACCTATTTTATAAAGATCTGCTACTGCATTCGTGTTTGCAGTATTCAAATCAAAATGTGATTGTGAAATACCTATGCGTATAGGAATGATCCTGGTTGTACCAGCCGGAGCAACTGTACCCGGTGCAGGTGTTAATACAGGGAAGCCAGTGCTTCTTACAATATTCCATGCTTCCAGTCCATCAGGGAAAGCGGCTAACCAACGCTGAGTAATGATTTTTTGAAGTTCAGTGCCAGCAGTAAGAGCAACAGGAGCTGTAAGCATATATGCATTAAATGCTGTAGCATCATAAACACCCCATTGTCTCCAGTTCAATTCAATACCAGTTCTGTAAAGATTAGCTGCATTCTCCGCAGTCCATGTTCTTTGAGCTGCTTCTGCACGTGCCAGAGTTACTTGAGAAGAAGTAATGATCGGCATGGCTTGAGTTGCTGTTCTTACTGATGGATGCATAATTCTTGCCCAGTTAGGATTGGCAGATGCAAATGCGATCGCATCATTTCTGTCCAACCCGTATGTAAATCCTACAGTAGAAGAACCCCACACATTAATACGCCTGTCACCGTTTGGATTCATAAGATCTGTAACAGTTTTGCTTAGTGCATAGTCAGAACGTTGCGTGATATTATAATAAGTATAAAAAACGCTGCTATAATTACCACCGGGATAAACTAATTGTACGTCATCAGCATTAGTTGTCAGATACCCGCCGCTTGAGCTCATGGCATCAAGAAATTCTGTTTTTCCTTTTGCAGCATCAACAGCAGAAAGGCGCAAAGCCATGATCATGCGAACTGAATTGGCAAATTTTTTCCACGCTGCAATATTTCCAGCAAGAAGGATATCTCCTTTTACAGGAGCACCACCGTCAAATTGCCCAATTGCTTGTTTCAATTCCTTGAAAAGATCCGTATAAATATCCTGTTGCTTATCATAAGGGATCTGTCCGTCAAAATTCAATGCTTGTGAGTAAGGTATATCACCCCACTGATCCGTTACACGAAGGAACCACCACGCCTTAAGGATCCTTGCAGTTGCAATTTGGTTAGCATTAGAACCATTTACCAATGCCTTGGCAGCAGTTTCAGGATCTGTATTTAATTTAATAATATTTACCAGGTCATACAAAACGCCTGAATAATAACCACCAAAATCAGGCTGATTTCTTGAATAACGTGATAGTTCTGTGTACTGAGTTTCAGAATATAACTGGGCGTAAAGACCGGGGTTTACTTGCCAGGTTTCGCCTCCCATAGCCGATAATACATTGCTAAGAAGCGCTGCTGTATTCGGTTCTGCCACTATACCCGGGTTCACATTTATATCTCCGAACTCATCAATTTTTTTGGTGCATCCAACGCCTGATATGAGCAGGCCAGCAAAGAGCGCCATTGATGTGAGTTTTATAAGTTTCATTTTTAAAATATTTTTATTATTAAAAATTTTTAGAATACGAATTTCAGACTTGCGCCTAAAGAACGTGTACTTGGCAATTGTCCATCTTCACCCTGCACTCCTGAAATTTCTGAAGGATCAAAATTCTTAGAATCTCTATATATGATCCATGGATTACGTGCAATAAGTGAGATCGATGCGCCTTGGAAAATCTTGCTTAAGTTACCGATCTTGTTGACTGGTATGCGATATGCCAAACTTGCTTCCCTGATCTTAACAAATGTAAGATCATGAACAAATGGTTCTGCAATTTGACGGTTGTAGAACTGGTGATAATAATTGATAGCTGAAATATATTTATCAACCGGTGTTTTTTCATCTGCAGAACTTACGCCAACCACATGTACTCCACCACCGGTAGGGGTATTGTTAACTGCATCACGAACATTATTTCCTTTATCATTTGTTTCAGCAGTCTCTTTGAAAATACCAGAATACCAACCCCAGCTCTCAGACAGTGAGAAGAATTTACCTCCAATTTGATAATCAAGACTGAAGTTTAATACAAAGTTTCTGTAGCTCAATGTATTGATAAAACCGCCAGTTGTCTTTGGAACAACTGAACCCCAATGTTTATCAAGATCACGAATATAATAGCCAGTATTAGGGTCAACTACCATTAAACCTTCAGCATTACGTTTGATACCACCGCCAATTAACTGGCCCCAATCTGAACCTAATTCCTGGAAAGCACGGGCAAAGCGGGTTCCAAAAGAACCACCAGCTAATAACACTCTTTGCTGGTTCCCATAGAGATTTTTCACCGGGTTCTTGATCAAATAACCAAATGTAGCCGTTACATCCCATGTAAGATCTTTTCCTTTTAAAATAGAAGCATTCAACTGCAATTCAATTCCCTCACGTTTTACATGCACAGCATTTACCACAAGATTCGTAAAACCGCTCACCGGATCCACCTGGACAGATAAAGGTTCCTTATCATTATCTTCATTGTAATAAACAAAATTCACCCCAAAACGATTTTTGAATAACCGGAGATCAACACCCGCTTCATACGTTGTTACCAGGGATCCTTTCAGGTTTTCATCAACCACTGAATTAGGTGTGCCCATCAGGAAGTTACCATTCCAAAGCACTGAAGCAGGACTATATCCAAAGTTGTTAGTATATATTCCAATTGAAGTCGGTTTTTTACCCCAGCTTCCGAATACTTTAGCAAAACTTAGCCATGGAAGCAGATCCTTGGTAAACTCACTCACTACAAAACTGGCACCCACTGATGGTGAAAACAGGCTATTCCCGATCTTAGGATCCAGGGTAGAATACCAGTCATTCCGAACAGCAAATGTTACACTTGCCCATTTGTTCCACTCAAGGTCACCAGATGCAAACAATGAATTCACTCTTGAAGCCTGGCGGGTATTTCCAATTGCAGGCTGTGCCGCGGAGTTTGCAATAGAATACAAGTTCGGAATATTCAACCCGTTCTCTGTACTTGCAGTATTGTCTTTATAAAGAGTTCTCAATACGTTGCCACCACCTGTAAGATTAAAGGCAAGCTTATTATTAAGAAAGCTGTTTGAATAAGTAGCAAGACCTTCATAATTATATTCACTGGAATAAGTATTCTGAGTGGTATATTCTGCTAAGATACCTGTTTGCAGAGCACTCTGCTCAAGCAATGAAGTTGTAATATTTTCCGTGTAAGTTGTCAACTGGTTTTTACGAATTGTTGCTCTTACATTAAAATGATTATTCAATTTATAACGGAGAGAAACATCACCGAAGAGACGATCCCTTCCATTGAGAAAATTCTGGTTTGCGAAATAATCATAATAATTATACCAGTAATTGCCATTAAGGTCATCATAACCACTGGCGCCATCAGGGTTAGTATAAAAATTCCAGGATAATAAATTGCCAGTTGGAGATCTCATTCCTGCCAGCTCTCTCATTATATTCATATCATTATGTCTATGGAACCATTGGTTAAATGAACCAGCTGATTGGTTTGCATAACCATCTACGAATTCACCACGAATTGTAGTAGTAGAGTAAGTGCCGTTAAGACTCATCGTAAAATGCTCATTCAAATCAACACTACCGGAAAAGAAAATGTTATTCTTCTTTGAATTTGTACTGGGCAACAACCCTTTTATATATTGATTTGAAAAAGATATGCGGGTAGAATAGCCCGGGCCATTCTTAGAAAATGCTGCATTCGTAGTTGAAGTCACACCGGTATTCCAAAAATCTCTTGCATTATCAGGCTGACCTACTAAAGGAGCTGTTTTAAATGAATATTGATGACCTGGAAACCATGCATACCAGGGAATATATTCCTGTCCTGTCATGCGGGGACCCCAGCTTGCATCATCCGTATAATCTGGGAAATATTTTCCATCTAATGCCTGCCATTCTGCAGGCTGACCAGGAGCATAATGATATTGTGTAAGTGCACTTGAACCACCACCTGAATAAAGGTTTTGGTATTCCGGAAGAACATACACATTATCTGCCATTACACTTTGAGTAAACTCAACACCTATCCCTTGTTTTGGGCCTCTTTTCTTTGTAGTTATAATTATGGCCCCGCCTTTAGCTCTTTCACCAAATAAGGCTGTACCGTTTGCCCCTTTTAAAACTGTAACATCTTCAACATCGTCAGGGTTTATATCAAAAGCATTAACGATTGTTCCATCAACAACGAAAATAGGACCAACATCGCCCAATGATAAACCACCGCGGATACGTAAAAAATCCTGATCGCCAGCTCCAAGCTTCACATTAGATTGAGATCTTGATTGCACACCGGCAATTTTACCCGCCAACGCATCAACTATGTTGGTTTGTGGGATGATGTTGAGCTGCTCGCTTTTTACAACTTGTGAGCTGTAAGGAGTTGTTCTTTGAGATTTTTTAATCCCGAATGCACTGGTTACAACTACTTCTGTAAGATTAGTAGTTGCAGTAGGTGATAAGGACACTGATACATTGTTGGAAGTACCCACTGTAATTTCCTTGTCATCAAAACCTACAGATGTAATTACCAGTGTAGTGCCAGAAGCGACGCCTTTAATAGTAAATTTTCCGTCGGCGTCAGCAGTCACACCATTTTTGGTGCCTTTCACAGTAATTGAAGCAAATGGTATTGCTTTACCATTAGCATCAGTTACAGTACCGGAAATGTCCCGGTTCTGAGCGAATACCAGCACGGAGCATAGTATCGCCGTCACAAATAGTGATGCAAATTTTCTCATGTGGAGATCAATTTTTGTTAAATAATTACTTGATTTCGAGCCTAATAGCAAATTTTCACGGAGTAGGGATACCAAACAAAGACAGCAAGTTTTTTAAAAATGCTGCGGCAAGGTAAACAAATTTTTAACAAATTGTAAAAGGAAAAACCTAACAAGTGTTATTAACCTAAAAAACAACTCTTGCCATAACCCTTATTTCAGACTTTTTTGACCCAGGGATCTCATCCAGCCCTGAACCAATTGACTCAACATCATTATATATAGTCTGTGACCATTTTAGCCAAAATGAAATATTTGAGTTTAGGTTGTAATTGATGTTTAGATAATATCTAAACCCATGATCATAAAAGGCTGGAATGGAATAATAAAACAGGACATCATTTTCATATGCGTAGATCCTGGAATTATAGTCATCAGTTTCAAAATACTGAAGCCTGATATTGCCACTGTAATTTTTCAGAGGAGGTTTATAGATAACATCAAAAAAAGTTAGAAACCCGGTTTCTGCATTTTCTCCATTTTTATCGTACCATAATAATTCTGTGCGAGTCCTAACAGCAAATGTTTGGTTTATCCTATAACTGATCTGTGTTCTCCAGTTTTGTCTTGGTAATGAGACAAGATAATTCATCGGGGTATTGTTACCAGGTTGGTTACCTTGTTTTGTTTCACTGCGATATCTTGTATACACTTCAAGCTGCTTATTCGGAGTATAAGTTATTTGTGCCAAAAAATCATTTCCCTGGCTTGGCGCATCTACCAAATATTTTAACCAGGGGAATTTATACACATCAATATATCCGTCGAAGCGCCATGCTGAAACAGGTCGTATGCTAATTCCCGCATAAAATCCATTCTCATTTGTTGGATATGTATTTTCAGTAAATGCGTTTCCATTATTGGATTGATATTGCGGATCGATGTTACGATGGAGAAATGAAATATCAACCCGTGGATCTACACTTATTAATAATCCATTCAGGAATGCTTTACTGAAATTCTTATCAATGGCAGCTTCTCCAAAAAAATGAAGGTTGCGGTGAGTATAGCTGTAATCAATGCTATAGTTACCCCAATTTTTGCCATTTATTGCATAAAGATTATAAGGTTCTGCTCTTTTTACTACGGGTGAGGAAAAATCAAAATAAATGGCATTCAAGCCCGCATGCCAGTTACTGCCTTTATATTTTACATTTCCCCCGAGGGTAAGTTGTCCTAATTTATGCCTGCCAGCAATTTCACTTTCTGTACGATGATAACCAGAATTAAGAAACGATGTTATATACTCTTCATTGCTCACAGTATCCGCAATAAAATTAGCGCTGAGTTTCCTGTAAGATATAAAAACGGTTGTTTCAAGTTTTTCTTTTTGCAAAGTGATCCCGGCACCCCGATGAAAACTAAATTCTCCTGCGGAATTATATGGACGAAGTATAGGCGATTGTCTTTTTATTCCAAGTACATCAACACTTTTTCTGAATGCAAGACTTTGCCATTGGGTCAATCCTTGCCCCATATTCACTGTAAAATCTCCCAATGCCAATGCTTGTATTGAACCCAGCTTTCTTGCAAAAAAATGAAAAGAATAAAAATCGAATCCGTATTTCTGAGCTCCCTTAAAAAATTGTTCGCCGGCATCTTTATCCCCCACTACGCCAAACTGTAATAAGTTTTTATAGAGGTATCGATAACGTAAAAAAAGTTTGGGTGGACTGCCAACATATTTTGTGCCGGTACTTGTTTTTTCAAAACCTGCTGATTTCTCCAGTACCTGGGAGTAGCGAAATGACAAGGAATGATCACCCTTGCTGAATCTTGTTTTAAAAATATCATTAAGATCTATCGGTTCTGCAACTGTAATAAAAGGCAAAAGTTTTTTTATGATCTGAACATCCCATGCGGGAACCGCCTGCAATTCATAAGTACTTATGAACTTCCCAAGCAATTTTCTGTATGAAATAAAATTTGCTATCTGCAATCCTGAGAGAATTTTTAGTTCCCGCAGATCATTTTCATCAGCAGTATTCATATTAAGCGGATTTCTTCTGTACCGCTCCCATTGCTGGTGATAACTATCATCTTCTGTCTCTGCCTGGTCAACATCTGTAAGATTTTCTAATTGTTGTTCGATCGTTGATACCGGAGACTCCTGGCCATAAAGAATGAATGGTGTATAGTGAATGATGAATAGAAGCAGTATGAAAATGCGAACCCACATTCTTTATTCATTTTCCTTTTTTGAAAAATTATATACTAGCATTAACCCGGGTGTGATTCCAAGTTGTGGATGATAACTGGCCACGACATCAAGACGAAGAGTTTTTATAAACAAACCAACCCCTGCATAAACTTGTGAAGTATTGGTGGCAATACCTGCCCTTGCCATGAATTGTGGTAAAAATTTATATTGTATACCTCCGTTTATATTCACCGGCTGGTGCTCTTCCTTTTCTATTTCTGCGCTTACAAAAAATTTATCAGATGCTTCATAACCTAAACCAACAGTGTAAACTGATGCTAATTTTTCTTCTGAATTTTTACCATACTTGCCTCCAACAGGATTATACGCATGCACTCCTGCATATAATTTATCAGTTAAATGAAAGATCGTTCCAATCTCGAAGTTGATAGCAGATGAATTACCATAGCCACTAACCTGGATACCATTATAATTAAACTGAACACCTATATCAACTTTGCTTCCGAGTTTTCTTGCATACGCCAATCCCATTTGTGATTCATTGTAATCACTAAACCCAAAATAGCCGACTTTAACTCCAAAATTTCCTGAATTGGTTGGTACAGCGATCGCCAACTGATAAAGGCTTAACTCATCCAGCATGAATCTTCTTTCCCCATAAACTCCGGCAGAAGCATTTTTTATTTGTGCTAATGAAGCCTGGTTATTGGTAAAAGAAAAAACATCAACGTGGTTAATACTATATGAGCCAAGACCGGCATATACTGCCGCAACAGGGCGACGAACCATTTGTCCGTTTATAAATAAATTAAAACAGATCAGCGAGAGGATAAGGCAGGTCTGCTTCACTCAGTCAATTTTCCCGTAAGTTAAAATGATGGGTTATAAAATAAATGGGTAAAAAACGAAAATACAGGGGAAAAAGATCAGCGTGTCTGGTTCAGCTTTGGCCTGCAATTCCACTCCCCTACCTTTGCGCAATGAAAATTTTAGATGGTAAGAAAGTATCGCAAGCGGTAAAAGATCAATTGAAAATAGGTGTGGCCCAGCTATTTGCCGAAGGAAAAAAAGTTCCTCATCTCGCCGCCATATTAGTTGGTAATGATGGCGCCAGTGAAACTTATGTTGCTTCAAAAGTAAAATCATGCGAGGAAGTTGGTTTTAAATCAACACTTATAAGATTCGATGCCGATACTTCTGAAAACAAATTGCTGGAACAAATAGAGGAGCTAAATCACGATCCAGATGTAGATGGTATTCTTGTTCAGCTTCCTTTGCCAAAACATATCTCTGATGAGCAGGTGATCAATACAATCGATCCAGATAAAGACGTAGATGGCTTTCATCCTTCAAGTGTTGGAAAAATGGTACAAGGTTTACCAACTTTTATTTCTGCTACGCCGCATGGTATTATGCTTATGCTGGAATATTATAAGATCAATACTGCCGGAATGCATGCTGTAGTGATCGGTCGCAGCAATATTGTCGGTAGACCAATGAGTATTTTATTAAGTGAAAATAAAAACCCGGGTAATTGTACAGTTACACTTTGTCATTCCAAAACAATAAATATTGCAGAATTATGCCGTAATGCAGATATAATTGTCGCAGCATTAGGAAGACCGGGTTTTATAAAGGAAGATTGGGTAAAAGAAGGTGCGATTGTAATCGATGTTGGCATTACCCGTGTTGCTGATGCAACTAAAAAAAGCGGATTCAGATTAAGAGGTGATGTAGATTATGACAACGTTGCTCCAAAATGTTCATGGATAACCCCGGTACCGGGTGGCGTAGGACCGATGACGATCGCTGCATTGCTGAATAATACTTACAGATCTTGTATGATGAAGAATTAAAGCCCCACCTAAATCCTCCCCAAAGGGGAGGACTTGCCAACACACAAACCTAAAAGTTGAAAAGAACTATTGGTTAGTAACTTTGCATTTTAATGAAATCCGAAATCATAAATCTAAAATCTGAAATTGATACATCACTTCCGGTGATGGAACATTTCTACACCATACAGGGTGAAGGATTTCATCAGGGCAAAGCCGCCTACTTTATAAGATTAGGTGGTTGTGATGTCGGTTGTGTTTGGTGTGATGTAAAAGATAGTTGGGATGCAGAGAAACATCCGAAATTGAATATTGAAAGTTTAAGGTTGAAGGTAAAAGAAACTCCTGCTGAAATTGTTGTCATCACTGGTGGCGAACCTTTGATGCATGATCTTACAGCGTTAACAAAAGAATTACAGGCAGCAGGTTTGAAAACAAATATTGAAACTTCCGGAGCTCATCCATTGAGTGGTTCCTGGGATTGGATCTGCTTGTCGCCAAAAAAATTCAAAGCTCCGTTACCAGGAATCATTCCATTGGCAAATGAATTGAAGATCGTTGTTTTTAATAAAACTGATTTTGATTGGGCTGAAAAATATGCTGCATTAGTTTCTCCATTATGCAAACTTTTTTTACAACCTGAATGGGATAAGGCAGCTGAAATTACTCCATTGATCATTGATTATATCAAAGCCCATCCTCAATGGGAGTTAAGCCTGCAGATACATAAGTATATTAATGTGCCTTAAGAACTTAACTATAGGCTTTGGTCTGCAAGAAACAACACCATGCAACCAAAAACAGCTCCCTTTCCTCTTAACATTTATTTACTGAATAGGGAATAAAAATGTATTAGATTCGTTATAGAAATCCAGCAATATCAATGAAAACTTTTTTCAATATTCTAATTCTTATCTCCTGCCAATTTTTTATTGTCAATAATTCAAATGCACAGGTCTCTGACCCTAAAAAAACAAATCCAAAGGCCCTAAAGCTTTATAATGAAGGATTGGAAAAGGCCGGTGATGGCAGGTACGATGATGCGATCAGTTATTTTTTGCAAGCCATTTATCTTGATTCCAATTATATCGATGCTTATCTTTCATTAGCCGGTGTATATGGGGAAACAAAAAAAAGTGCCCTTGCGGTTGAGTATTATGAAAAAGGGATAAGAAAAGATACAGTCGCAACAAAAGTGTTCAAGCTGACTCTTGCGATCAATCTTGCTGGCATGGGAAATTTCACCAGGGCACTTGATGTTGTAAATGAATATTTATCAAATCCGAAATTAGGGGAGGCAAGTCGTAAAGCCGGTGAGTTCCGCAAACGATGTTTTGAATTTGCTGTTTCACTGGAAAAAAAGAATGCCGGACGCAATTACCAATTTGTGCCAAAAAATGTTAGTGATAAAATCAATAGCCCGGTCTCAGAATACTTTCCATGCCTGTCGATCGATGGTAAAGAGCTTTTCTTTACCCGTAAGGTCCGTGGTTATGATGAAGATTTTTTTTCAGCGCAATGGGATGGTAAAGATTGGATAAAGTCTGCACCTCTTGGCGGCAATGTAAATACTGATGAGAATGAAGGAGCACAAATGATCTCGCAGGATGGCGAATGGCTTGTATTTGCTGCAAGCAATCGTAAAGATGGATGGGGCGGCTTCGATATTTATATTTCTTTTCGCACACCAAAAGGATGGAGCGAGGCCATCAATCTTGGCGGGAAAATAAATACTGATCAATGGGAATCACAACCCTGCCTTTCCCCTGATAAAAGAGATCTGTATTTTGCAAGTAAACGTTTTGGTGGTCACGGTGGCAGTGATATATATGTATCGCATTTAAGGCTTGATGGTACATGGAGTGATCCTGAAAATCTTGGACCGTCAATAAATACATCAGGGGATGATCAATGTCCATTTATTCATGCTGACAACCAGACCTTGTTTTTTACGTCTGATGGAAGGCTTGGTTATGGTGAAACAGATCTTTACTTTTCAAGAAAAGGT
>Ga0184611_1000123_pt1 | contig 12670 bp, 12 predicted proteins | sample PLM3_5_coex_FD_133162 | JGI IMG/M metagenome (GOLD analysis project Ga0184611, IMG submission 133162) | Groundwater sediment microbial communities from an aquifer in East River, Colorado, USA - PLM3_5_coex | ecosystem: Environmental > Terrestrial > Soil > Riparian zone | place: USA: East River...
ATTATAAAAGCCGGACCTATTATTTCAACGCTGATCGACATTTAAAAAAATAGCTTTTTCTCAAAATAATATTTTATAGTATCTGTCTCCCAAGACAATTTTAATTCATACATGCCCTTCATTCCATCTGGCAATGCCTGGGTTAATTCATTTTCATTTAACTCAAATGATTTTCTGAAATCTTTTTTTGCATCGGCAGCATAATAGAGATAAAAATCAACAAACTTTTTCTTATTCTTCATTTCATCCGGAAAGCTGATCTTTAATTCTCCGTCCACTCTTTCTATAGCTACCGGTGCTGAAAGCTTGGAAGTATTCGCTGATTGATCAATCACCTGTTGGTATTTTAATTCCTGTTCGTAGTAATCTTTTGTTACAAGGTCAAACTCCTGGGTACTTGCTTTAAAAACAAGAAACCCCATACCGGCAACAAATGCGATATAAACAAACGTGATCTTGTAACCCCATGATAGTTTCATAAAAAATATTTTTAAAAACCCGGTCCGAGAAATGTTGTGTTGATCGTTTCAATTTTTTTATCGCCCTGGTAAATACCTAATACGATCGGCGTTTTTCTTTTTACAACCAACTGTCTTTCTATTTTTACAAAGAAGGATGTTTGAAAATGCGATTCTTTCGGCACCACCATATCTTTTTGCACTACGGTGATCTCCCCTTTCATATTCTCAAGTCGCATTGTCACAGGAATTTCCTTCCTGGTTTTATTCACCAGTTTTATATTATATAAGTTGCTGATCCTTCCGTCAGGCATAGTTTGAAACATTTGCCCGGCGGTTCTCAAAACTCTTGCATCCACATCATCACGGGTGACAAGCATCACAACCAATGCCGATGTTAATAAAATCAACACAAGAGAATAAGCAGCGATACGCCAATTGAATTTTGTTTTTTTACTGTGTGCAATATTTTCTTCCGATTCATAACGGATCAATCCCCTTGGCCTGCCAACTTTATCCATTATCGTATTGCACGCATCAATACAAGCGGTGCAGTTCACACATTCTAATTGTGTACCATTCCTGATATCAATTCCGGTGGGACAAACCCTTACACATGCAAAACAATCAACACAATCTCCCGTGTCCCATTTACCTTCTTTCTCTTTTTTAATTTTCCCCCGTGGCTCACCTCTTACATAATCATAAGCAACAACAATTGATTTTTTATCTAGAAATACTCCCTGCAATCTTCCATAAGGACAAACAACAATGCACACCTGTTCACGAAACCAGTAGTAAACAAAAAAGAAAATGGTTGTAAAAACCAGCAGCGAAATGAAAGTACCAAGGTTAGCTCCTATTCCTTCCCTTACCATAGCCAGCACATCATCCATACCGATAATGTAAGCGAGAAAGAAATTGGCAATGATAAAAGAGATAAAATAAAAAACAGCCATTTTAATGGCCCGTTTACGGATCTTGTAAGATGTCCATGGCATTTCTTTCAGCCTTCGCTGCGCATTCATATCGCCATCGAGCCAATACTCAATTTTGCGGAAAACCATTTCCATAAATATGGTTTGCGGGCAGGCCCATCCGCAAAAAACCCTTCCAAAAACGACAGTGAAAAAAATGATGAATACGATGAAAGTGAGAAGACCAATGGCAAAAATGAAAAAATCCTGTGGCCAGAAAACCTGTCCGAAGAAAATAAACTTGCGCTGCACTACATTGAATAAGAACAATGGCTCTTCATCTACTTTAATAAAAGGCAGGGTAAAGAAAACTACCAGATAAATAATAGAAGTAAGGGTACGGAGATTATAGAATTTACCCTTCGGTTTTTTAGGGAAAATATAATTGCGCTTGCCTTCTTTATTGATTGTCGCAACTGAATCACGAAAGCTCTGATCAAGGAGTTCCTTTTTTTCCTCCACTATTTCTGAAAAATCTCTTTCTGCCATGATCCAGTTTTTTCACGATCAAATTTTAATTATTTAGCTGGCTTGGTTTGTAGTGAATCTTTTTTTACCCCACTGCTGTCACTTGTTTTACCAGCCTCAAATAAATTTCCCTGTGGTGCTTTTGCATTTGCAGGATTGGTTCCTTGCAATGACAAGACGAAACTTGCAAGGTTTCTTATGTCAGTTGGTGAAAAATTCTTTCCCCATGCCTGCATTCCTTTATCTGGCACACCGATGGAAATTGTTTTGAAAACATTGCCCAGCGATCCGCCATGCAACCAGTATTTGTCAGTAAGATTTGGTCCTACTGCGTTTCCTTCACCATTGTTGCCATGACAAGGGAAACATGTACCTGTAAAGATTTTTTTACCTGCAGTAATACCTGTTGCATCAGCAAGTGTAACTGTTTTTTCATCAAATGCTTCCTTGCTGTTCTTTCTGAAATTCTCCATTTTAGCAGCAGCGATCCTCATTTCATGATCATATTCCTCAAGCGGTGTGGGACCAGTTTTAGTAACATGAAAACGGAACAAATAAATAACCGCGACAATTATTGTAAAATAAAAACCCCATTTCCACCATGGCGGCAAAGCATTATCCAATTCTTTGATGCCATCATAATCATGATCAAGCAATACATCAGCTTCTTTCTCCAATGATGCAGCCTTTGTAAAATATTTTTTATCAAGATCGCTCCACCACTTACGGAGCCCTGATTGCTCATGCTGTCTGCCTGATCTTATTCTTGCCTCCTTCTGATATTTATTCTTTATAGTAAGAAAATAAATTGCTAAAGAAAGACTACCAATTACAAAAACAATAGCACCATAAAGAAAATATCTTATGCCGCCGGTGGGCAATGATGATCCCTGCGCAAAAGATGTTATATTGAAGGAGAGGATTGCGACAGCCAGTATAATAATCCGGAATACAAATTTTATTCTCATGATCAAACCTGTTTTAAATTATTTTGGATTAAAGTGTCAGTCAGTTGTTCATCGTCATCAAGGGGAATTCTGCTTATCTCGTTCACTCTTGCTTTATCCATTTTCTTTACATAATAAAGCAACACAACAAAGAATAAAAAGAAAATAACCAGCGATATCATCGGGTAAATATTTACTCCTTCAATTGATTCCGCGTATTGTTTTACAAACTTGAACATAAACTAGTTTTTATTTTCTGCTATTTTATTTTTTTCAGTATCGGTTCCCAATCTTTGCAGGTATGCAATAATGGCTAATACCTCTGCATTGGGTTTTACCCTGATACTATCTTTCAAAAGATTGCTTTGGATCATTGAAGCCTGGTTCACCAGGTCTTTGTTAGCGATATATTCATAACCTTCATCATAAGGCACACCCATCGTACGCATCGCTTTGATCTTTGCCGGTGTGCTTGCAGTGTCAAGTTCTTTATCCAACATAAATGAATAGGCCGGCATAATTGATCCCGGTGAAACGGCCTGTGGATCATCCATATGATTGAAATGCCATGTGTCTGTTTTTTTCAAATTCAATGTTCCTTCTCTTGCCAGGTCTGGTCCTGTTCTTTTTGATCCCCACTGAAATGGATGATCATAAACAAATTCACCGGCCTTTGAATATTCACCATATCGTTCCGTTTCAGAACGGAATGGTCGTACCATTTGCGAGTGACAAGTATAGCAACCTTCTCTCCTGTAAATATCTCTTCCCTGCAATTCAAGCGGTGTGTAAGGTTTTACACTGGAAATTGTCGGCACATTTGATTTAATAAGAAATGTCGGAACCAATTCAATGATACCACCGATAAGAATTACGATCAGGGTTGCAATAAGAAATGGGATCGGTCTTCTTTCGATCTTACGATGCCAGTGTTCGCCTGTATGCTGGCTAAATATTTTTTGCAAGGCCGGTGCTTCTGCATCTTCATTCGCTACCAATTTTCCTTTCTTAGCGGTCATGAATAAATTATACATCATAACTATTGCACCAACCAGGAATAAGAAACCACCAAATGAACGGATCGCATAGAACGGCTTCATGTAAGTAACTGTTTCAATGAACTGGTACTTCAATTGACCAGCATCTGTAAATTGTTTCCACATAGAAGCTTGCTGAAAACCTGCCCAATACATTGGTACTGCATAAAAAATAATACCAAGAGTTGCGATCCAGAAATGGAAGTTGGCAAGGCGTTTTGAAAATAATGCTGTTTTGAAAATTCTTGGTATCAGCCAATAAAGAATGCCAAACGTAAGCATGCCATTCCATCCCAAACCACCAACATGTACGTGAGCAATTGTCCAATCGGTAAAATGGCTAATTGCATTTACCGATTTTAAAGAAAGCATTGGTCCTTCAAATGTTGCCATTCCATAAGCAGTAACCGCTACCACCATAAATTTCAGGATCACATCTTCCCTTACTTTATCCCATGCGCCGCGAAGCGTAAGCAAGCCATTTATCATCCCGCCCCAACTTGGAAAAATAAGAGTGAATGAAAAAACAATACCGAGTGATTGCGCCCAGTTAGGTAGTGAAGTGTATAATAAGTGGTGAGGGCCCGCCCATATATACAGGAAAATCAATGACCAAAAGTGAATGATGGAAAGCTTGTAAGAGAAAACTGGCCTGTTGGCAGCTTTCGGCATATAATAATACATCAAGCCGAGATAGGGTGTAGTAAGAAAGAAAGCAACAGCATTATGCCCATACCACCATTGCACCAGTGCATCCTGTACACCGGCATACCATGAATAGCTATGAAGAAAACTTACAGGGAACTCGAATGAGTTAACAAGATGTAACACGGCAACTGTAACAAACGTTGCGATATAAAACCAGATTGCAACATACAAATGTCTTTCTCTTCTTTTCAGAATGGTTGCAAACATGTTCCACCCAAAAATTACCCAAATAATAGTGATAGCAATATCAATTGGCCACTCCAACTCGGCATATTCCTTTCCAGTTGTCATCCCCAGAGGTAATGTGAGAGCCGCGGCAACAATAATTAACTGCCATCCCCAGAAATGGATCTTGCTCAGCATATCGCTGGCCATCCTGGTTTTTAATAATCGCTGCAACGAATAATAATAACCCATAAAAATTCCATTCCCTACAAATGCAAAAATTACTGCATTGGTGTGCAATGGACGAAGACGACCGAATGTAAGCCCTATCGTCTCTTTGCCAGCTGCACCAGTAACATTCCATTGAGGAAAGACCATAAGTAAGGCTACCCAAAGACCAACTAACATGCCGACAACGCCCCATATGATGGTAGCGAATGCGAAATTTCGGACGATCTTATTGTCATACTGAAATTTTTCCAGTGCTTGCATTGAAATTTATTTTTGTTTTGGAGTTAAAGAAGATTTTTTTTCTGGAATTGGCTGATCATCAAATAACATTCTTACTGATGGGGTATAGTCATCATCATATTGGCCTTTCTTAACTGACCAGATAAAGGCCACTAAAAAGCCACCAGCTATCAGAATACTGAAACCAATAAGAAGTATTAAAACGCTCATTCGCTGGTTTTATATTTAAGAGGCAAATGTATTTTTCAATCCTCCGGGGAGGTATGACGGTTGTCAGTCATTTCTATGAGCAATATCAATCAGGCTAAAGCCCTTTTCTTTTAGCCGAAAAGGATGTGGCTACTGTCACAAATGTTACTATACTGATCGAACTCACCGGCATTAGGATGGCAGCCACCAGGGGTGACAATAACCCCTGGACTGCAAAGCTTACCCCAACAACATTGTACAGAATTGAAAGAATGAAGCTCCATGTGATAATTTTTTTTCCTGACCGTGCATATTGAATGAACTTGTGAAGTTTGTGCACTTCATTGCTGTCCATAATTGCATCGCATGCGGGGGTGAATTGACTGGTATTTTCGCTTACGGCCACACCAACATCAGCTTGCTTTAATGCCCCGGCATCATTTAAGCCATCACCAAGCATCAACACTTTTGCTTTTGAGCTCTTATTCTTTAATTCATTAATAAAATTTAATTTTTCCTGGGGCGATTGATGAAAGCGAATGGTGGCTTGCCCACTAAAAATTGATTCCAGGTTATTTTTTTCAGCAGCATTGTCACCGGAGAGGACCTGGAGCTTATATTTTTTTTGTGTTAGTGAGTTGATCATTTCACTAACTCCTTCCCGGTATTGATTACTTATCTTAAAAACCCCTTTTTTAATTCCATTGATTGAATAATATACTTCGCCTGTTTGTGAAATCGATGTTGTCGATTTGTTTCCTTCAATAAATTGTTTTGATCCAAGCTTTATTTGTTTATCATTTATAGATCCAACAATTCCCTTTCCAGGTATTTCTTTAAAATTATTTACTTGCAAAGGCTGAACAGGATGATTTGAAATTAATTCCTGCCTGATGATCCTGCTTAGCGGATGAACAGACTCTTTTACTAACGAATAGATACTATTGATCTCTTCATCCTGTAGTCTTTCTCCTTCATAAAAAACATTTGCCCGGGATGAATGTGTCAGCGTTCCTGTTTTATCAAAAACAATTGTATTGATCCGTGACAAAGCCTCGATAACTGATGAATTTTTCAGGTAAAATTTATTTTTACCAAAATGCCGAAGCATATTACCAAAAGTAAAAGTCGCTGAAAGAAGAAGTGAGCAGGGACAAGCAACAATTAATGATGCAGTAACAGAAGGCAAAATCTTTGAAGGATCATTTATTCCCCAATACAAAGCAGCGCTGCCTGCAATTAAAAAAAGTATAATCGTGAAATATCGGCTCCACGGGTGAATAAAAGATCTGTCCCGGTTTTTTTGTTGAGTAAATACATCATTGTTCCAAAGTTGTGTGATATAACTTTGTTCAACCGGGTTTATTACTTCCATCTCAATTGAAGCCCCAAGTTGTTTACCACCCGCATATACCAATTCACCTTTTCGTTTAAGCAATGGAGTATTTTCACCAGAAACAAAGCTGTAATCAATATTGCCTTCACCCTCTGTAATAATAGCATCAGCAGGTATCATTTCATTTTGCCTGATCAATATCTTATCTCCCTTTTTTAGCTTGTTTATTGTTGAAGTCTCTTCCTTCTCATTTTTTATCAGTGTAATCCCAAGTGGGAAATAAGATTTGTAGTCACGGTCAAACGAAAAGCTATCATAAGTTTTATCCTGGAACCAACGACCAACAAGCATGAAGAAAACTATCCCGCTCATTGAATCAAGATAGCCTGCGCCGGTACCACTGATAATTTCATATACACTTCTTAAAAAAGTAACCAGAATTGCCAATGCAATTGGCGCATCAATATTCAGCCATTTTTGCTGTAGACCTTTCCATGCTGAAATAAAGAATTCATTGGCGCTATAAAAAAATACCGGCAATGATAAAGCAAGATTCAGGTAAGTAAATACTTTTTGCAGATCAGCCTGGCCTATATTCCCTGAAGAAAAATATTCAGGAAAGCTAAGCATCATAATATTGCTGAAACAAAAGCCGGCAACACCAATTTTGAAAAGCTTTTTCCGGTTGATCTTCTTTGCTGTTTTCTTCTCTCCTTCATTCAAGCTGATATAAGGCTCATAACCGATGAAAGCAAGGAGCTCTACAACTTTTCTTAATGAGATCTTTGAAGTATCAAAATCGATAAAAACTTCTTTTCGCTGAAAATTTGTTTTGGAAAACAAAATACCCGTATCGATAGTGTGCAGGCTTTCCAATAGCCAAATACAGGAGGCGCAATGCATTTGCGGTAAATAAAAACTTACGTGGCATTGCCGGCCGTTATCAAATCGAATTAATTTCCTTTTTACATCTTCATTATCCAGGTACGCAAAACGTTGAGAGCTGAATTTACCTTTTACTTTTATCCCGGGTCTTTCAGTTAATTCATAATAATTACAAAGCCCATTCTCTTGTAAAAGCTGGAAAACGAACTTGCATCCGTCGCAACAGAAATATTTTTCGTCAGTGGAAATGGAAGTATCACAAGCTTCTCCACAGTGATAGCATTGAACAACAATCTTCTTTCTTGTTTTCGTTTCGTTTACCAATAGATCTTCCAAGCGTAAATAGTTTACAGGCTAACAAAGATTAAGATGCGCTGGTATTTTTTAAATGACCGGGGTCAGGAGTAAGTGTGACGTACATCAAAAATGTTTGAAAAGAAGCCCTCTGAGGAATCAGAGGGCTGTGTAATTGAAACGAAAACCAACGATTGCCCATCCTGTGATGGGAAAGAGATTTTACCCTTATAGCATTCTATGTTATTAAACTTGAAACTCAAAAATAATAGCAGATAATTTTTAAAGTCATGAGAATCATCAGTCATAAACTTGATAGTTATCAAACAAAAAGCCGTTTTCAATTCCCGGAAACGGCTATGTCTACAAGCAGTCATCAAATCAAAAATTTCTAATTGAGAACTGTTGTCTGTAACTCCCTGAACATATCAATTGCCCTGGGAAATAGTAAATTGTTCTCAAGATGTACATGGTGATGAAGGTCCAACTCAAATGCTTTTAGTGCAGCAAAGCTCAAACGGTATGTTGTGCAAGCATCTTGTGGAGGAATATAATCATTGGAAAGAATTCTTATATCGTTCAGTAAACTGCCCGCATGATCATGCTCCTGCTCCATTACAGTAATGGGAGATTGCAGGTAAGTTATATTTAGCTGGAGGTTTGCATTCTCATTATCGGCAAGTTTTTGAAGTTCTTTAATTCTTGGAAAAAGGATCAATTCCTCTTTTTTCATATGACCTTCCATTTCTTCTTTTACAGCGCTAAAGGTTTGAAATATTTTATAAAGCTCAGGATGTCTTTCACCATGCTTGGAAGATACTTTTTCCAGGTAAGCCTGGATCTGCGGCATTTCATTTTTCACATAAGCATGATGCGTTTGCACAATATAGTCGGCTAGTTGTGTCAAATTCATTTTTTCAAAATCAACTGTGCTGTTGTTGTCTTTTGTAAAAATGTTCTCCAGGTCCTTCGTTACTTCCGATACAGAAAGTTGTTGCTCAGTACAAGCTTGTTCAAGTGAACGTTTTCCTTTACAGCAAAAATCCAGGTGATATTTTTCAAATACAGAAGCTGCCTGGTGATTACTGTTGACTATTTGCGCAAGCGATAAAGAAGAAAGTGATTCATTCATAATATTTAGTTTAAAACAAAATTGCGCCTGCGTCTTTGTAATCTTACTGACATTAATCAGTCGCTTTAATAATTAATATCAGACATGTAAATCCTTTATACAAATAGCAAGCCTTTTTCCTGTTTTTTCCAGATATAATTCTTATCATCATCTATCAAAATAAGAAAAGCGGCAATAGATACTGTGATAGAAAAAGGAAATGCCGATCCTACCATTAAGGGTGAAATTGCAAGGAGAAAGGTGATACTGCCGATACAAGCAAGTTTTACCCACCATCCATGCAATAACATACCTGCCGCAATAAAAAATTGCCCAACTGCGATCAGGGGGATAATGATGTGATTGTAATGACTGAACCATCCATTGATAAGATCCTGGTATAATGGAATTGCAAACCGTGCATTATCCAAATAACTATCAGGATCTGTGAGTCCTATGTACATATTGGTGGCAGATGCCCAGAGAAATAGTACAAAAAACAGCCATCGTGCCCACCTGGTTCTTTTCCATGCTGCAATTAATATAATAATACTTACAACCTGAGATATCAAGTAAGGAACAATATATTCATCAAACCCATTCATATACAGGATCAAATTTTCGTAATTGTGCTTCTCGTTCACAAATGATTTTCAAATGTCTCAATTGAGTTTTCTGCATAATGGCATGTATTGGCGGCGCAACTATGGCTCCCATTAACCATTCTGACAAACGAGGTTCTGCTTCCATTCTAACTCGTGTAGTAAGACGTGTAGCATCTTCGCCGATAGGTTCTGTTACAAATGCCCATGTCATTTTGAATGGTCCACCTAAGCGAGAACCTTCTCCACCGATGATAAAGTGCTTCTCATATTTTATTTCATACACTTCAAAAAAACCATCATGGTCATCAGGTGTTGCCCATAATTTATCACTGTTTTTTCTTGTTTCCCATCCCTGCACAAGGTGATCAATACTCGGTTTACCTCCATGATCCAGGGCATCAATACTGTACCAACCAGCTCTGTCACAACCTAATTGCATCAGGTAAGACCATACAGTTGAAAGTGGAGCTTCAATATCTGTTGCATGAGTAAGTTGATATTTGCAATGTGATAATCGTTCATCACCAGGGAGAATACGTTCATCATCATCAGATCGCTTGAATTTTCCCAACAATGCTTCCAAATGATGCATTACAGAATTCCTGATCAGTCGTGAGCCGATACCAATAATACTATAATAATGACTCAGTTTCTTCCAACTTTTTTCATCTGTTGCAGTAGTTCTTAATTCAATTGCAATAGTGCTACCCTCACGATATGGTTCCACTGAAATGCTCCATGCCAGTTTTCCATGATCGGGAACATTGAAATTTTTAAATTGTTCAGGACTTACATCGGCAAAAGGAATATTTATCTGCCAGAACTTTCCTGCAGATGCAACTACCACTTCTCTACCTGGTATTTCCTCTGCAATAAAAAACCCCTTTCCTTTATCTGTGATTTGATCGACCCCAATTCTTCTGTCCTCTTCTTTTAATTCCCCCTTTAATCTGTCGGGTAAGGTGCGGATGTCAAACAATAGTCTTACTAAGGGAACTTTCCCCATATCAAGGTGCCTTACAGCATTCCACGCAGTTCCTGGATCTGACTGAACAAAAATCCGGTAAACCTCTGTGTGCCGCGGGTTAGGAAGATATTTTTGAATAAGTCTCATGATAATTTATCCCCAGGGTTGCATGTAAATTAAACTTGATACGCAAGACAGAAAATGACAGGCATCAATGCCGATGATGATTATGATAAGCTTACTTTTTTCAGCGTCTTGTTTTTATAAATTATCATAATAGTGCAGATAAGACCAGCAATTAAGAGTCCAGTATCTTCTTTCATTCCGAGTGAAACAGTTGCGCTGAATCCAATAATCGACCATATGGCTGGGATTATAATAACAATAAAGGGGACCCTGGATGAAGAAAATAATAATATACCAAAAGTAAAAATCGTGGTAGGGCAAGGCAACCCAAATGTTGGTGCTGAAGGATAAACATGGCCTAACCAATAGCCGAATAGAGGGTAAACAATAAGCGCAAACAATATTAACACCATTCCTGTTATTCCATTTCTATTCAAACTGAGTTGAAATCTTAATTTATTTTTTAAGACCCCAAAATAAAAAAAGACCAACCCCTGAATGATAAATAAGGAGCCGAAAAGAATCGCAGCTTTATTGATCGAAGAAAAATATATAAGATGATAGACGATCCCCATCCATAACCAAAGAAATGTCAGGATAGAGACAATAATTTTATCTGAGTAAGACTTTTTTAAGATTGAAAAATATGTTGCAACGAGAGCAAGAACAATCAAAAGAACCTGCACTGGCCACACAGAAACATTGTATTGCCGGAATACATCAAGAAATTGCTCAAGTGTAAATGGCAGCTTCATAAAATCGTAAAGATTTATAAATCCTTCCTTTTGAAAATCCGCAATGCCCACCAAAGTGGAACAATGATCCAAAGCAGCATGATGCCAACTGTAAAAAGGATACCAGAACCACTGCCAAAGAAATCTTTGTATAAGGCGCCAGTATAACCCATCAATGCGCTGACATCCATTTTCAGCATGATCGAAATACGGCCAAGATCAATTGGGTTCAATGCTGAAAGAACAAGTGTAGCTTTTTCAAGAGGGTAATCGCTAAAATTGAAAAGAATTAAAAGGATCAGCCCGTCATAGATCAATGCAAAATAAAACCAGATCAGTAACGAAAAACCGATCCCTCTTGCTTTGTCTCTTGCTTTAACGGAAGTAAGAAAAGCCAATGATGTAAATACAAGTGTTAAACAAATACCGGTAAACAATAAGGAAAACCCGACACTGTCAGGGGAATAAAGCAATACAGGAATACCAACGCCGATCAGAAAACTGCTTAACAAAGAAAGGACTACACCACTATATTCACTCAGCAAAATCTTACGACGGCTCATCGGTTGTGAAAGCATTAGCTCAATAAACTCATATGAATTATAATAGTGAATCGTGGTAAATATCATGCTGATAAGTGGCACAACTATAAGTATAATGTTCAGTAAGCTGAGTATAGCCTTACTGCTGTTCTCTTCCATATTGAAAAGACTGAATGAAACAAGAAACAAGAATGCAGTGTACGCAAGGATCACTTTGCTTCTAACAATATCGTAAAGAACATATTTTGATAACTTAAGCATAATCTTTGTTTTGTCATTCTGAAGGAAACGAAGAATTCTTTTCATCTTTTATTTTTTCAACAACAAACATCCCGTCAATCCATTCACTATTAAATTTTTCGCCTTTCATTACCCTCGCTATTGCTTTGCCCAATTTTAATTCACCTGTTTCTTCTCTTAATTGATCGATCTCTTTAAAAAATTCAAGCTTTCCTTCCTGCAGGTAGATAATATGTGTTGTCAATTCATCCAGGTCGCTTAAAATATGCGAAGTAATAAGAATGAGCTTGTTTTTGCTTTTTTCTTTCAGAATTTTTTCTTTTAAAATTTCTGATGACAAGGGATCAAGCCCTGCAGTTGGCTCATCCAGTATCAATACACCCGGGTCAAAAAGAAAAGCAAGAGCAGCA
>Ga0184611_1000125_pt1 | contig 12618 bp, 9 predicted proteins | sample PLM3_5_coex_FD_133162 | JGI IMG/M metagenome (GOLD analysis project Ga0184611, IMG submission 133162) | Groundwater sediment microbial communities from an aquifer in East River, Colorado, USA - PLM3_5_coex | ecosystem: Environmental > Terrestrial > Soil > Riparian zone | place: USA: East River...
AAGGCTATGCTACAGAAGAACAACCTTACTATGCAGCAGTATCTAGGTGATGCACAGGTACAGATTGAACTAGCTGGCCAGCATATGGCAGAGCTAGTTACTACCTTTGGTGACTATGACAAAGCACTACAAGCATACAACGGTGGTGCTGGTGGTGTAGGTAGTGCTGCAACCACAAAGTACGCACAGATAGTACATGAAGTTGCATCAGGCTTACAATCAGTCAATACGAGCCAGAATATTACTGCACAGAAGATGTCAATGAATGTTGACCAGATTACTGCTGGTAGGCAAGCTGGCTTGTCTATGGAGGAAGCACAGGCTATCTGTGGGCCATATGCTGCTGTGTTGTTTGCACAGGCTACAGGGAAAACACCATCCTTATCAGAAGCTAAAGAGCTAGCACAGGCTACAGGGTGGAGTGCTGCTAAGGGTATGGGTGGTACTGGCAACTTTATGGGGTTGCTAGGAAAAATGGGTATCAATGCAGTACGTCAAGCTGCAACACCAGAGAATGTGAATGCTGCACTTGGTGCTGGTAAACCTGTAGCGTTCAGTACTAACAGACATTACTTTGTTGGGTCGGGTGGCACTGCTGAGGGTGGTATTAACGTTGGTGCCACAGGTACTGTGATGTCAAAGTACGGTGGTAAAGCTATCATGACTCTAGCCGAAATAGAGTCTGTTGGTAACGGTATGAATGATCTTATTGTACTGACAGATAAGTTAGCAGCAAGTGGCCAACAGTCATTCAATGAGTTGACAGCAAGTGCAACACAGTTCGGTGATGCAATGGCTACAGGTAATGAAGGTATACAAGCAGGCATAGAACAGACATCTGCTACTACATCAGATACTGCTACAGCTATAACTGCATCCACACAGACACTAACACAGAGTATCCAGGGTGGATTGGTACCTGCTGGACTTGCTGCACGTGATGCTGTTGGTGCTATGGCAATGGGTATACAGCCACTTATTAGCACATGGGCACAAGGTGGCATGACTTCCAATCAGTTGGCAGAGTCTATCGTACAGTTAGCAGCACAGTCAGGACTAGCTACAGCACCGTTGGCACAGTTTGCAGCAGGTAACGCTACTGTAGGTGAAGCACTACGGCAGGTTATGGGTTCACTAGCTGCTGCTGATCCTGCCTTTGCTCAAATACAGGAAGCAATGGGTAGTGCACAGGTAAGCACAGAACAGCTTGCTGATGTGCTGCTACGTGGCTTGTCTAACGTAACTGGTGTCATTGGGCCAGCTATGAGCCAGATAGCTGTGAGTGCCAAACCAATAGAAACAGCGTTTGCCACTGGTGCTATCAGTAGTGAACAGTTTGTGCAGTCCGTAGTTGAACTAGCAGCTACTTCAGGACTCACACAGGCACCACTGCGCATGATGCAGGATGGTGTGCTAACCACTAACCAAGCATTGGCAGCAGTGGTAGCTACAGCAGCAGAGGTAAACCCTGCATTCACTGACATGGCTGCATCCATCACAGACTTGCCTGAACCTGCTACTGAAGCTGCACAAGCTTTTATTGACTGGTCACAGTCATTGGCAGACTCAGCTACTGCTACCACTGACAACGTACAGGTTATTCAGGACTTGCCTACTGCTGTAACTGACATACAGCAACCTATGCAGGATGCATCCACTACTACGATGCAGGTACTACCTGATGCAACAAGTACTGCATTAGATTCCACCATATCAGCCATACAGAATGCAGTGGGGCCAGCAACGAGTGCAGCTACTGATGTTGGTAATGCTATTGTTGAGGGTATTAGATCGGCTGTGGAAGCTGGTGCAGAGTCCATAGCTGATGCAGCAGTAGCTATTGTAGAGAAGGCACTAGAAGCAGCTAAGAAGGCAGCAGATAAGGTAAAGGAATCAGCTAAAAAGGATGGTGGTGATAAGGGTGATGACAGTGATTCAAAGGCTACTGGTGGACGCTTGTCTAGTGGCATGTGGACACTGGTTGGTGAGAATGGGCCAGAACTAATTGATCCGAGTGGCTATGTGTACACTGCTGAAGAAACAGCAGGTATGGCATCTGATGCACTCAATAGTGGCTTAGTATCACTACAAGCGTTTGCTAGTGGTGGTGCTATGAAAAGTAGCAGTAAGAAAAAGAAGACATCTAAGAAGAAGGATAAGGATAGTGGTGGTGGCAGTAATACACCACCAGAGAAGCCACCAGCACCACCAAAGGCACCTGTGAGTGATGCTGAGTATGCACTAGAAGTAAGCATACTAAAGCTGACACAGCAACGTGACGAGCAACTAGTAAAGATGTTGCCTATTACTGAGGCACTACGTAAGGAGGAACGTGCACAGGAGGAAGCAGCTAAGGGTACGTTGGAACAGCAGATAGCTGTTGGCTATGCTAAGCATGTGATTGCTGATGTGGATGTCATCATAGCTAAGAAGCGTTTTGAAGAATTGAAGGATGGTCAAACACTTCAGTTCCAAGAGGGACGCTTGAAAGAACTACAGGAAGAACAGGCTATTATTGCTAAGGGTAGTCTCGAAACACAGCTAAAGATGAATGAGCTAGATGGTATCAGGCTGAAGAATGAAGCAAAGATAGCTGAGCTACAGTTAGCTGCACTGCCTGCACAGCAGGAACTGGCTAACGTGCAGGCTAAGATAGCTGAGATACAGAAGGGTAGCGTAGAAGACCAGATTAAGACAGCCAACATACAAGCACAGCAGCATAAAAACCAGTTCCAGATTAATGAGCTAAACATTGCTGCTGCACCACTACATAAGGAGGAAGCACAGCTACAAGCTGAGATACAGAAGACACTAGAAGGTACTACTGAACAGAAGAAACAACAGGCACAGTACCAGACACAATTGGCTACACTAGAACTAGCCTCATTGAAGAATCAGGAGGCTATGCTACCTATACAGCATCAGATATCACAGGTACAGAAGCAGATAGATGATGTGGCACGTGGGACACTAGAAGACCAGTATGCAGCTATTGATGCTACAAGGGAAGATGCTAAGCTACGTATGGAAGAAATCAATATTAACTCTCAGCTACGTAAGATCAATGCTGGTACACTGGAGATGTCACAGGAACAGATTAATGCACTACACAAGCAGCTAGAAGTTATTAACGACCAGAAGGCAGACATTGGTGACCAGAACGAACTGAAGCAGCTACAGGCTACCATCAACAACACTGATGCACAGAAGCAGCTAGCAGCACTCCAGGCACAGGAACGGCAGCATCAGAATGTAGCTGATGATCTGGACTACCAGAAGTCCGTTATAGAAAATCAGACTGGTCAGATTGGTGCACAGAATCAAGTATCTGCTGCTGGCCAACAGGAACGACTAGCAGCAGTACAAGCACAGCTAACTGTGTATACAGCACAGATTACTGAGCTACAGGCACAGAACGATGTACTGGGTCTACAAGTTGACAACATAGCACTAGGTAACCAGATACGGGCTGATGCACTTGCTGCACAGCAGATCAAGCTAGAAGCACAGGTAGGTGAGTACAACAAACAGATCACTGCTGTACAGCAACAGAACGCACTAGTGTCTGCACAAAGTGCACTGCTTAGTGCAAACAATGCCGTAGCAGCACAGGGTAGCCAAGCACAGATACTTGGCCTACAGAATTCCATTGCACTACGTCAGGTAGAAATTACACACCTTGGTAATGAACGTGACTTGCTCCAGGGACAGATTACGCTCATCAACACACAGACTACTGCTAGTGCTGCTATGCACAACGAGAATATCACCAGACTGGAGAACCAGAAGCATCTACAGGATAATATCCTAGAAGACATCAACGCACAGCTTGGTTCACTGAACGCACAGAAGAAAGTATACGAGGATATCAGAGCACTAGCTGATGCCATTGCAGCTAGGCCAGTTAGCCCACCAGGGACTACTTCACCTAGTGGTGGGCCACCAGGAACTGTAGCAGCTACAGCTACCAAGAGTGGTGCACAGACACTGTATCTTAGCAGAGGTACAGGTACAGATGGCTGGTACACATCTAGTGGACAGTTGATAGTACAGGGTGGTTCAGCCAATCCACCTAGTGGCTATCAGGTAAAGTGGCTGGCTAGTGGTGGTACGTGGCATGCTGGTGAAGTTGCTGTACTAGGTGAGAATGGGCCAGAGATAGCCATAGCTAAGTCTGACATGCACGTGTTCCCTAACGAACAGTCACAGCGCATTGCACGTGCCTTTGGTGGTGGCACACGTAGTGGTAGTGGTAGTGGCAGTGGTGCAGCACAGAAGAATGTGACCGTAAATGTGGAATACCATAGGCACTCTGGTACTGACTACGGTGAAGGCACTTTGCCACAGATTGTGCGTGAAGCAGTAAACGTAGCACTGAGAAGTTAGGGTAGGGGTAAGGTAGATGGCTAACGGTTGGCCAGATTATCCAGGTGGTTCACCATCATACGATGTCATATGTTACAAGCGTCCAGATAACGTTGTGATAAATCTATCGTCACCACCATATCAGTTGCACTCGTATGAAGGGTTCGGTATATCTGAATTCCAGCACACAACCGTTGCACCACCACAGACACATGGTGAGTATTGGTACGATGTCAGGATGGATGCTAAGGTACTGACAGTGGAGTTTAGCTACACTGGTGGTGGTGTACCAGAGGAACAGTCCAGTAGACGTGCAGTGGTCAGAGCCTTCAATCCGTTGATGGGACCAGGAACACTACGTATAGATCAAGCTAATGGTGTGTCACGTGAGATACGTTGCATACTGGCAGAATCACTACCACTGCCTAAAGACGACACAGAAGCACCAGGACATTACAGGACAGTGGTACGGTTCAAATCGCATGGCATACCAGCGTTTATTGATCCTGTGATACAAACGTTTACACTCAACTTCAACTTGAATCCAGGTAACTTCCTGTTTCCCTGGACGTTTCCACGTATCTTTGCACAGTCAGGGTTTGCTAGCAGTCCTATCATCATCAATGATGGTGACATTGAAACACCTGTGCATATAGATTTGTATGGACCATTTTCTGATCCAGTGTTCAAGAACACTACATCTGGCAAGTCATTGTCCCTTATTGGTTTAAACTGTATTGCAGGACAACACTTAGTGATAGATACAGACCCTGAACGATACGTCATACAGTTGGATGGTAACGACGTGTGGCAGTACGTGGTTGATGCAGACATGTGGGGTTTGGTTGCTGGTAACAACCAGTTAGTGTTTGACATAGGTAGTACTACCGTTGTTACAGCAGGTACCGTTCAGTGGTACAACAGGTATTTGGGACAGTAGGACAGGTAGGCATAACATGGCACAAACAGTACGTTTCGTAGATAGTATCTCGTACACTGAAGCAGATCAGGCTGACTTTAATATGCGTATGATGCGCCCACAGGGTGTCATACCTGAATCTGTGTTAGGTACACTGATAGTTAGCGCCATAGGTAGCATGGCAGTGCGTGTTGGTCCAGGGGAAGCCTTTGTACAGGGTTTCCAGTATAAGAATGATGCTAACCTTGACTTGGGTATAAGCAGCAATACTAGCGGTAGCACACGCATTGACTACGTAATACTACGTTTGAACCGTACTGCCAATACGTTGATACTGGCTATCCTCCAGGGTGTTTCAGGTGCTGGAGCACCAACGTTGACACAAGTAGTTGGTGGTACATGGGAATTCCCACTGGCACAGGTTATGGTAGTGAACAATGCCAGTACCATTACTGCTGGCAACATTGGTGACTACCGTGTACTGAGTAGGTGGCCACTGTCTTCAATAGATGGTGCGATGGCTACTGATGCTGAACTAGCTGCTGAAGCTAGTGCACGTTCCAGTGCAGATAGTGCTGAAGTTACCGCACGCACCAATGCAGACGCGGCACTGAACACTGCGATAAACAACGAGTCTGCCTCTCGTGCCAACACTGACAATACACTGAACGCTGCAATAAATGCGGAGGCTACTACTCGTTCCAATGAAGACATTGCACTCAGTAACAGAATTAGTCCATTGGAATCCATAAAGCCTACTATGGTCATATCTCTATCTTCTGGTGGCGGTGTGTACACTGCAAAAGGTAATATTTATAGTATTAACCACGATTACACTGGAGCATATAGAATAAACTTTGCTACGCCGTATTACTCAACTACGTCGTATGCTGTATTTGCTATGGCATTCAACGTACAGGCTGTAGCCTACGTTATTGATAGACAGACTACATACGTAACTGTACAGTACAGGACCATAGGTAACGTGGACGTGAATTGTGATAACTACATTCTCATATTCTAGGGAAATGGTATGACAGAAGTTGCACGCTTCTTTGATTCACAGTCATACGGTGAAAGTGACCAAGCTGAAGTCACTGCACGTATGGTGCGTGATGGCATATGTATTGGTGTTGGTAGTGAGTTAGCCGTTACGAGTGGTGTTGCTGGTTTCGTATCAGTAAACACTGGTGAAGCATTCGTACAGGGATTCTGGTACAAGAATACGGCTGTAAAGACTCTAGCTGTTAGTAGTAACGTTACGGCTATAACACGTGTAGATGTAGTGGTATTACGCCTTGACCGTACTGGTAATGCATTAGTAGCTGCTGTACATGAGGGTACTCCTGGTGGTGGTGTGCCACCTTTAACACAAGTAGTAGGTGGTATATGGGAGATGCCACTAGCAAACCTTAGCACTACATCAGGTGTCACTACTATTGCTGATGCTCGTGTATGGCAAAGCAATATGTACAACCCAATGACCACTGCTGGAGACATCGTTGTAGCTGATGCACGTGGTGTAGCACAGCGTAAAGCAAAGGGTGCTAACGGTAGCTATCTTGGTGTGGACGGTGCAGGCAATCTAAACTACAGTGTACCTATTGGCTTTGCTAACCCTATGGCAGCAGCAGGTGACATCATCGTTGGTGGTGCTGGTGGTGCTGCTGGTCGTGCTCCTATAGGTGCTGGTAACAGTATCTTTGGTGTCAATGCAGCAGGTGTGCTTGGTTATTACACTGATCCTAACGCAGTGATTCCTGCTGGTACACTACATCCTGGTAGACTAACATCCTGGTCAGGTGCCACGTATACTAACCATGTGTTGTATGACTACGGTAGTGGTATCAGTGTAGCTAAGGTGCAAGATATACTGTGTGCAGTAAACTCTATTGGTGGTGACAAAATATCGGATAACACGATACATGGTGGTAACAAGATAATAGATGGTACCGTTGGTACAGTTGAACTAGCAGGCCGTAGCATATCTAATGTCTTCTTTGCACAAGGTGCTGCTACTGGTGGCATCGGTTCAGGATCGTGGCAGAATGCATCATTCAATATTGGTGCAACTGGTCTACGTATTAATGAAACACTCATGGTGGTTGCCTTACAGTTTACTGCCTCGTATGCTTCCGTTGGGCAATTAGGTGGTGTAGGTATTGGCCTAGATACAATTGGTGGCCCATCATGGTACGCACACTTCCACATCCCGATTGCTGGTCTTATTTCTACAACCATTATAGGGTATCATTTGGCGGGTGCAGTCAATCACAATTATTACGCACTGAACTACACGAGTGCTGGTGGTAGTACCGTGAACGGTGGTTGGCCAGGACAGTTCGTAGCCATTGCGCTGAACCGATAGGAGATAAGTAACCATGAAGATCAATAAGGCAGTGAACATTGAGCTACTACAGAAAGAGCTACGTGATGCTGGTGTACCGTTTAGGGGTATAACTGCGTGGTTTACTGATGTTGATGGTGAGATAGATATATTCGATCATGATAAGAATGGAGTACAGATTGATCCGTCACCAGCAGCTATTGCCATAATAGAAGCACACAATGCTCCACCAGAACCACCAACACCTGACTTTGGTAATGATGAACCTGACTCAAACTTTCGTGCACAAGCAGCAACAGCAGTAGCAGGGCTACGTAACTATATGAACCTGGAGACTGCACCCACACCAGCACAACGTATAGCATGGGAGCGTCTAGTGTGTCGTATCCTCCTATTCTTGATACGATACGTCATAGCTCCACCACCAGTATCTGTACCTATACCTGCACCTATGCAGTTTACACCACCTTCAATAGAACCACTGTTGTTACCTGGAGACGATATAGTAGCAAACATGATTGCTAGGGGTGAATTTGCTGGTGCTGGTGGTAGTGCAACAACTGATGTGCCACTGAAGCCTGTGCCACCACCAGAAGGATTGGGAGATTAGTGACGTGACAGAAGTAGCACGTTTCTTTGATGCGCAGTCATATAGTGAAGGGGATCAGGCTGAAGTACAAGCACGGTTCCGTTCTACAGGTGTACTAATTGACGTAGCTAGCAGGCTTGTGGTGAGTGCTCCAGGTGGTATGTTTGTGTCCATTGCTCCAGGTGAAGCAATGGTAGAAGGGTTCTGGTACAAGAATACTGCTGCACTACAACTGGCTGTTGGCAACAACACAAGTGGTAGCACGCGCTATGACAGAGTAGTGTTGCGTCTAAGCCGTACAGGTAACACACTGAATGCAGCAGTAGTAGTAGGCACTGTTGGCGCTGGAGCACCACCAGCACTGACGCAGATAGTGGGTGGTATATGGGAACTACCACTGGCTGTCATTACGGTGCCTACTGGTGTAGGTGCCATACTACCAAACATGATAACCAATAACCCTGTGTATACAAACATGCTTGTAGATGCACGTCCTAACTTGTTTGATAACCCTACGTTTAGAGTCAATCAGCGTAGTATTGTTGCACTTAGTACTACTGGATATGCTGCTGATAGATGGATTACAGGACTAACGAATAATACAGGAGGCTTTGTTGTACAATCTGTAGCTGCATATCCACCTAATATGGGATTCTTTGAGACGCAACCAGTAAAATCACTTCTTGTGTCACGTGGCAACGCTGTAGCAATTGCTGCTGATACACTCATTGGTCCACAGCAATCACTAGAAGGTATCAAGGCTACACCGCTCTTTGGTCAAACAGCGTGTGTATCATGGTGGTCTTTCTGTAACAAGGTAGGTACCTTTAGCTTTAACTATGAGCAATTTGGTGGTAACTGGAGATACATTGCTAGCTGGACACATGGTCTAGCTAACACATGGCAGTTTAACTACGTAGTGATACCGTGGAACGTTGGTGCTGGTTGGATAGATACTAGTGCTGGTTCCCTGACGTGTAGATGGTTAGCAGTATGTGGTGACAACTACAGACATACCGTTACCAACCAGTGGGTGAATGTTAATGGTAAGTATATCGGACCAGACCATGATAACCCACTCACTGCTACTGCTGATGTGCTGTGGATTTATCAGCCTAAACTAGAGGTAGGTAGTTACCCCACACGCTTTGAAGTGCCTGATCCTACATTGGAACGTATACAGTGCTACAGGCAACTGTACGTGGAACGTGAACAAATAACAGGTTGGGTTGGGAGTAATGCTGTTGCGCTAGAAGCCACACAGTATTTACCTGTACAAATGAGAGTGATACCAGCATTCTCTGTGCCTGTTGTACCATCATTTGCTCAAGGTGCTGCACCAACTGCTAATCAAATAGGCGTTCTATGTCAATCGTCATGGATTACCAACTTTACATACAGCAGTTGGGTAGCATGGGTGAATATAGGTGCTAAAACACATGGTTCATTCATAACTTCTAGTACAGTAGGAACTGGTATAGGTGCAGGACAAGCAGCATCCATTGTGTTGGGTAGCAACATACAAGTAGTATACAGTTCGGAGTTGTAGGTAACATAACATGCCAGCCAGATACAAGCGTGTGACACCATTGCACGATGAACTGTGGATTGATACAGAAACAGGTACATCGTTTGGTAACTCTGAAACCAAAGAGTACCTAGCATACCAGGAGTGGCTAGCACAAGGTGGCATACCTGATGATGCAAACCCACTTCCTGTAAACTACAGTGACAACGAACGACACACAGCACAGGTGCTAACTACTAATAGTGCACCACAGGAATTATGGAGGTACACCACAACGAACAAGACAGGGTATGACATCGTAATCAGGATTATTGCCGTAGACAAAGGTAATGGTGCCATAAAGAAGCAAAGTGTAGATGCTACTGTCTCTAGGATAGGTGCTACACCTAATCTAGTAGGACGTACAGATCAGGTGTCACACACTACAGGTGGTACACGTGGCAATGATGCACACATCAGTGAATGGCAACTCAATCCGTCATTTGATGGCTATGACCTTGTGCTGAGTGTAGTAGGTGCAGATCAACGTAACATAGACTGGCATGCCACTATCAGCATGGTTAAGTTTGCACCTGATGGCATTGTTACAGCACCAGTAATAGCATTGGCACAAGCGCACCTACAGACACAGGCACTTGACTAATGGCTATAAACCAGTATGCCATAAACGTGTTCAGTGCAAACGGTGTACGTCTGCGCATCCTGAACATTATACAATCGGCGAGGTATCGTAAGGCAGAGAATGAAACAGGTGATTGGGAGTTAACACTGGCATACGGTGATGGTAGTATACCTGAGTTGCTGTCACCACCTAACACGGTGGAATTCTGGAGAGATGGTAAGTATCAATTTGGTGGATTGATACGACACCAACGAGTGTTCCAGGATGGACGTGTACCGTTCTATACCGTGAGTGGGCCAGGATACCTACAGTGGCTAGCTGATTGTCGTATGCGTCCTGCAACAGGCACAGGTGACATTACGTATGCTGCTGATAACCTAGACGATATTATGAAACGTATAGTACGTGAACAGGTATTGGACTTCAATACTCGTATAGTAGTGGCTGCTGACAGTGGACTGTGTGCAGTAAGTGAACAATATGTAGCTACAGCATATGAACATGTATTAGAGACACTACAGAATGTTGCTGAACGTGCTAAGGATACAACCTTTGATGTAATACGTGATGAAGATGGTGCACTACGGTTCCGTACCTACACACCTAGTCGTGGGCCAGATAAAAGCAAGGGTACAGCTAGTCCTGTGTTGTTTGATTTACGTGGTGGTAACCTTATAGATGCTGAGTGGATCAGGGATGGTAATGCTGTAGTGAATGCGCTATGGGCAGGTGGGCCAGGAGACAAGGCTTCGAGATACATCTATCCACCTACGTATGCACTCACTAACTCACAGAGCATACTTGATTGGGGACGTATAGAAGGATTCTTTGATGCAGGTAGTGAAGGTACAGTAGCTACTGATAAGAAGTGCCAAGAAGAACTAGATAAACAGTCTGTTGGTGAAGAATCGGTCAGCTTTAAGGTGTCACCCTTTGGTAGATACATACTTGGACGTGACTTTGATTTTGGTACCAAAGTCACTGTGGTATGGGAAGACGTACTAGAGTTTTCTGATACCATTAAGGGGTTGGAAGTACGCCTAGACAGTGGTTCAGGTGTAGCACAGGTAGACATCAATGTGGGTGACACACTGACAGGTGACACACAGACACGTGCCAGTATCATCCTAGGTAAGTTTCTGCGTAGACTACGCCAAACCATTGGCGTACAGACAAGGCACTGACAACACATGGCCAAACAGCAACTGGAACGTGCGTTTACCATAGTCAGTCCTGATGCTGTAGACACTAACACTGGCACTGACACAAACACAGAACAGGTTAGTGTTGATGGGCAAACAAATGGTAAACGTATTGTAGTCATACCAATGGCTGAATGGTTCCAGTGTTTGCAGCGTGCTGTGCGTACATGGATACAAGCGTTTATCTTCATGATTGGTGGTGGCACTATCTACCAGATACTCACAGGGTTAGGCATACCACCAGCAAGTGCAGAGAACCTACCCAGTACAGGCTATGTTGTGTACGATGCCATACTGTATTCCCTGGTGTTAGCCATAGTTGTGTTTATATGGAATGCGTGTGAATTTGCTCTAGATATTGATATCAAGGCACCTAGATGGAGGGCATAGTGAAGCGTAACAAAGCAGCTACGTGTGAAACATGTGGTGTAGAGTTTATGGCGTTGGATATTAGTGCTGGCAAGTATTGCAGCACTAAATGTGCCCATCCAGAAAACCCAGCTACTGAAATGATGGCAACTGATGTTGAACTGGCGTGGGTTGCTGGTATATTGGAGGGTGAAGGTACTTTTAGAGTAACTGATGCAGGTAGTACACAAGTAACAGCAGAAATGGCTGACTTAGATGTATTACAGAAAATACAAAGAGTACTTGGATTTGGTACGATAGGAAATGAACGCAAACGTGGTGAGAATAGACGCACCACGTGGACGTTTTGTGTATCTGGTAGAAGGGATATAGAACAGCTTCTGAATGCCATCCTTCCGTACATGGGTGAACGTAGGACGAAACAGATTGCAACCGTACTTGGTTACATACGTGTCATGCGAAAGATGAGGAAGCAAGATGCTAGCTAAGCGTTTTGGCATTGCAGCGAATTGTCACACTGGTTATCCCGATTTAGTTTACAGCCGTACCGTCAAGTTAGGGTGGTTGCGTTCACTGGTACTGGACTTTGGATCATGGGAAGCTATGTTGGCACAGGTACCTAATGACACCTGTGTAGCTGCTGTAGTGACAGGACAGACACAAGGTCTGAACAATGA
>Ga0184611_1000126_pt1 | contig 12606 bp, 7 predicted proteins | sample PLM3_5_coex_FD_133162 | JGI IMG/M metagenome (GOLD analysis project Ga0184611, IMG submission 133162) | Groundwater sediment microbial communities from an aquifer in East River, Colorado, USA - PLM3_5_coex | ecosystem: Environmental > Terrestrial > Soil > Riparian zone | place: USA: East River...
CCAATAGCCTTTTCGGTGCCAGCTGCCGTAAGATCGGTTTGTACCATTAATTCTTTTTCTTCTTTCAATTTATTTTTCAATAACCCTTCTTTATATCCTTCAGCTCTTTCCTGTGTAAGTGAAATGAGGCCGGGGCCATTTATAAATCCAATTCTTTTTAATCCTTTTTTTACAAAAAGATCCACCATTGCAACTGTGCTATTCTTTAAACTGCAAGTAACAGAGATGGCTCCCGGCATCTCCGGGGCACGGTCAAAAAACACGACGGGAATATTGTATTGTTCTAATTCCTGGAAGTGTTTGTAATCACCTGAGTTTTTTGATACGGAAACAATGATGCCATCCACCCTGTTTCGCCGCATTGTTTCCACTATTTGTTTTTCTCTTTTGGGGTCATCATGACTTTGACTGATCAGTACATTATAATTGTTCTCGATCGCCTTTTTTTCAATGCCATTAATAGCAATGGAAAAAAATTGCTCTTGCAGGTTAGGAAGAATGACGCCAAGCGTAAAGGTCTTTCCTTGTTTAAAAAAGATGGCTGCCTGGTTAGGTTCGTAGTTTATCTCTTTAGCGACCTGCTGTACCTGCATTCTTGTTCGTAATCCAATGCTGGGGTGATCATGCAATGCTCTTGAAACTGTAGAAACAGATACATTCAGCCTCTTTGCAATTTCTTTTATAGTAGGTAGCTTTTTTGACATTCGTTGACCGTTATCAATCAATGGCAATAAAGGTAATGTTTCGTGCAAACTGTGTCTATAATTAGTTTAAAATCGGTGGCAGTTTTTTACTAACTTTCAGTACTTAAAACTACCAACTATGCGAAAAGTTTCTGACATTCTAGGCCGAAAAGGAGCTTCAGCCGTGGCGGTGGCCCCGGACACTAAAGTGATCGAGGCGCTGAACATTATGGCTGAAAAGAACATCGGCTCAGTCCTTGTAATGGATGGGGGCGAATACCTTGGCATCATTACAGAAAGAGATTATTCAAGGAAAATTGCCCTAAAGCACAAAAGCTCTGTTGACACAAAAGTTTCGGAGATCATGTCAACAAATTTGCCGTCTGTAAATCCAACAGACACCGTAGAGTTCTGTATGGAACTTATGTCTGATAAAAACATTCGTTACCTGCCCGTTTTTGAGAACAATCTTTTAGCAGGTATAGTAAGTATGAGCGATGTGGTAAAAGAAACTATTCTGCAACAAAAAGAAACTATCAGCCACCTGGAGAGTTATATCCATTCAGGTCTTTAAAAATTATAGCCCACGGTTTAAACCGTGGGCTATAATTTAAAACAATTACAAATTTTTTGTATTATCTCTTTAAATTTGTATTCAACTAAAAACACAAGTTAGTCCCGCCTCTGGCGGGATTTTTATTTTTTAAGTTTCATCTTGTTTTGATCTAACCAATACAAGATCTTTTATATCAACATGGATCGGAAGCATTCCAATTTTTACAACAGCTTTCTTTCCCCTCATTTCTATTACCTGCCCTACCTGGTGATTCTTTTTCATCTTCACTTTCTCTCCCACTTTTATTTCGCCAGGCAGTTCAATAAATTTTGATTCTACTTGCTTTTGCATTTTACCGGTAGCCTTCTTTTCGTTTTTATTAAATAAAAGAGCACTGATATTTTTGATCACTTTGCTTTTGTCTTCTTCTTTGCGCCAATCGATCACCATTTGCTTTAGTTTTCTTTCCATCTCTTTCAGGTAAGCAAGCTTTTCTTCAGACACTTTATTCTGATGTTTTAAAAGTTCCACTTGCTGATCATGTTTTTCCCGATCCATTGTATGCTTCATCTCTTTTTTTAACTTCTCATTCTCCTGCATTAATTGATGAAGCTCTTTTTCTTTCTTTTCAAGATTATGCAGATCCTGTTCAGTTCTGTTCAACAACTTATCCAATCGAAAATGTTCTTCATCCACCATCGTCCTTGCACGATCAATTAAATGTTTATCCAAACCAATCCTTTCAGCAATGGCAAACGTATAGGAGCTACCAGGTTTTCCGATATTGAGTTTATAAAGTGGCATCAGGTTTTTCTCATCAAAAGCCATTGCACCATTTAAAATGCCGGGAGTTTTACTCGCCATTACTTTTAAATTCAGGTAATGTGTTGTTACAATTCCATATGAATGCTTTTTTACTAATTCTTCCAATATTACTTCTGCAAACGCCCCACCAAGATTTGGATCACTGCCACTTCCCAACTCATCAATAAAGAAAAGTGTTTTGCCACTGGCGGCTTCCATAAAATGTTTCATATTCTTCAAATGACTGCTGTAAGTGCTCAATTCAAACTCAAGACTCTGCGTATCGCCAATATGAATAAGCAATTGTTTAAATACTCCAAACTTTGAAGAAGGTTGCACCGGCACAAGCAACCCGCTTTGGATCATCATTTGTAAAAGACCTACTGTTTTTAACGTTACCGTTTTACCACCTGCATTAGGTCCGCTTATAACCAGTATCCTGTTTTCATCATCCAATGTTAGGGAAACAGGGATCGTTGGCTTATTTGTTTTTTTATTATACAAATACAACAGAGGATGAAAAGCTTTTTCTAAATGAACAATTGCCTTATCCTCAACAAGCGGAAACTCACCATTCACATCCAGGGCAAGCTGCGCCTTTGCACGGATAAAATCATACTCACCCGAAATAGAATGATAAGTTGATAGCAACGAAGAATACACGGAAAGTTTAGATGTCAATTCACGTAGCAAACGATACACCTCTCTTTTCTCATCGCTTTCCAAAGAATAAATATCATTGTTTAGTTCGATCGTTTCTTCGGGTTCTATAAATGTAGTGCGACGACTTTCGCTTTCGCCATGTAAAATTCCTTTCACCGTTCTTTTTTGTTCTGCGAACACCGCTACTACCCTTCTGCCATTCAAAAAACTTTCCTCGATATCAGCCAGGTAGCCTTGCTTATTTAATTTAGAAATGATCCGGTCAAATACTTTTCGCAATTCATTTCGCTTGCGATATAAATTCATCCGGATACTTTGTAATTCATCAGAGGCATTATCTTTTACCTGCCCGCTTTCATCAATTACATCATCGATCATTTCAATGATCACCTTTTCATAATATGTTCCATCAATAATTTTTACAAGATTATTGTACACATTTCTTCTTTCAACATCAAACCAGCGAAAAATATTTTTCATCAATTCAGCCAGTTTTCTTATTTCGATCAGTTCATCACCAGCCAGCACTGCCCCGGGAATTGAAAGGAGTTTTAATTCTTTTGACAAATTAAAGACAGGATCATTTGGAAAATAGATACGATTTTGCAAAAGCTGTTTGTATTCATAGCTCTGGCGCAATTCAGTTTCAATAAACTCAATTCGTGTATGGATCTGTAACAGGTTTGCTTTCTCAATTGCATATTCACTTCTGCAATGTTCTGCCAACAATGTTTTTACCTTGTCAAATTCTAATTGTATGTATGCCGATTCCGGGAAAAGTTTCATATAAACTCCAAACTCCTAAAGATTTTTTTATTTTTTATTATTTAGCCAGTCCCGACAAATGTCGGGATAATTCTAATCACCGTCCCTTGCGACGCTCCTTTCGTCTTTATCTTCATCATTGGACAATTGCGTCGCTCACGATAATTATCGGCAATATCCAGAGCACAAGTGAAAATAAGCGAAGATTATTTGAAACTTCGGACGCAGTCCTCAAGGATCGCTCTCTTGTACTAACTCAATCCCACGCGGCTTATTTGTTAACAAACTCAGAAAGGTATTGCCCCTGTCATCCATCCAACAAACCAGCCATTCAAAATCATCGTAAATTGCATTGAAGTATAAAAAATGGAGCAAAAAAGTAAAATAAGAATTTATATGAAAACAATTTGGCTGGCTGCTTTTACCGGCGCCACCGCATTACTTTCCTGCGCACAAAACAATAATCAAAATTTAAAAATGAATACAACAAAAGCATCTGAAAAAACTGAACCCACTCTTACAGGTAAGGCGGACACCGCCACTTTTGGCACTGGTTGTTTCTGGTGTACCGAAGCAGTTTTTGAACAACTCGAAGGCGTTATTTCTGTAACCTCGGGATATGCAGGCGGACATGTTGCAAATCCAAGCTATAAAGATGTATGCACTGGAGAAACTGGTCATGCAGAATGCGTGCAGGTTGTTTATGATACTTCAAAGATCAGTTTTGATGAATTATTGGAAGTTTTCTGGCAGGTTCATGATCCAACAACATTGAATCGCCAGGGAGCAGATGTTGGCACACAATATCGCAGTGTGGTATTTTATCACGATGATGAGCAAAAACAAAAAGTGGAGAAGTATAAAACTGAATTAGATAAGAGCGGAGCATATGATAACCCGATCGTGACAACTCTTGAGCCTTTCACTAAATTTTATAAAGCAGAAAATTATCACCAGGAGTATTATGAGCTAAATAAGAATTCCAACCCTTATTGCTCGATCGTTATACAACCCAAGCTTGAAAAATTTGAAAAAGTATTTAAGAACAAATTGAAGAAACATTAAAAAAGCAAAGGTGGGAATAAATCCCACCTTTTGTTTTGGGTACCATTCAAATCATACGTTTTCTTTTTTTGTTAAGAGATCAGAGAATGGTTTTTCTGGAAATGGTTTCAATGGGTAATGGATCTGCATTTCATCGGATTGGATCTCATTTCATACAGGTATCAAACGGCTTCCAGGGCTATGGACTTTACAGTTTTTTCATACGGACATATTGGATCTTTAGTTAGCATAGGGATTTAATGATATATCTATATAAGTTCTTTCAATAGGAATATATTCATTGGAACATTTATCAACCCTAATAAAACATACCTGGGAATAAACTGAAGAAGAAACTATCAGCTTAACAAAGTGAGTAATTCATACAAGTTTCAGAGTACGTTTTCAACAGGATCAGACCAAATGGTATTTACAGGATAACGGAAGTGGCTTATTCAGGATATCGTTTCAAAAGCAGGAGGTAAAAATAAAAATCAGCTCTCATACATGCAAGCATAAAGTGTTTTTTTTTGAATAGGAATTCCACTAAAAATCAATGACTAAACAGGTTATTTTTTCATTGTCCTTCTGAGTTCTAACCAGTTAAGATTATTAGGTTCGAACCCTGAAATTTCCGGTTGCACTAAACGTATTACCCGGTCATACCATAGTGGGATCAATGGCGCATCATTGATCATTAATTGATCGGCTTGCCGATATAAAATATATCTTAAAGAATCATTTGGTTCTGCCACTGCTTGTTCGATCAACTTATCAAATTCAGGATTTTTATAGCGAGTATAATTGGGAGGCGCAGGGTTTTTAGAGTAAAAGCAAGAAAGATAATTGAAGGCGTCAGCATAATCTGCTATCCAACTCCCTCTGAAAAAAGGAGCGTTTGAATTGGATGTAAGCTCAAATAAAAATGATCTTAAAACTACTTCGACAGTTACAGGAATGCCTGCTTCTTCAAATTGCTTTGCCAGGTAACTTCCGATCTCTCCATAGATCGGAATTGTATAAAGTTTAATTGTGGGTGGTTTTGTCCCATTCGTAAACCCGGCTTCTTCAAGCAACTGTTTTGCTTTTGCGGGATTGTATTTATAGCCCTTTACGGAGGTATCAAATGAAGGCATTCCTTCTGGCACAAAACCTGATTCGGCAGGAGAACTTAAGGAGTTTCTTAAATACAAGATCATTTTTTTCCGGTCGATGGCATAGTTCATAGCCTGTCGTAGTTTTTTCAACCTGGTAGGCGAATTCTTTATCAATTCATTTGTAGTATCAACTAAAAAACCAAAGTATTCAGTGTTGAGATAAGGATGAATTTGTAAAACAACTTTGTCTTTCCAGTTATCTCGTAATTCGCCTTTTAATGTAAGTAGCTCATCCTTAAAAGAAGCATCTATATCATTTAAAAAATCTAATTGCTTTTGACGAAACAAAAGAAACTCGGTTGCTTTACTTTCATTGAATGTGATCTTGATGCCCTCCAAATAAGGAAGCCGGTTGCCTGCTGAATCCTTTTCAAAATAATTTTCATTCTTTTTAAATATCAATGCAAGTCCTTCTTCCCATGCCACAAACTGGAAAGGCCCTGTACCGCAGGGATGGCTACGGAAATCGGAGCCATATTTTTCAACAACTTCTTTTGGGACAACGGAACAGTAGGTCATCTTCAATATCTGCAAGATCGGAGCATAGGGTTTTATTAATTTTAATCTGAAAGTAGAATCATCAATTGCTTTAAATCCATCAACACTATCAACCACATTATTGAAAATGTAAAAACCGGGGCTTGCAATTTTGGGGTCTATAATTCTTTTGAAACTATATTCCACATCTGAGGCGAGCATTTTTCTTCCTTTTTTGTTTTCAAATGCATCGTTATCGTGAAAGGTCACGTCTGTTCTTAAATGAAATATGTATTCAAGCCTGTCGGCTGAAATATCCCAACTTTCAGCAAGCGAGCCTCTTGTTTTGGTGTCGCCATCATTTTCAACCAGAGTATTGAACAACTGATGCACCGGCCACATAGTAGATTGATTTTTTGAAAATGCAGGATCAAGGGAAGCAATGCCTGTGGATTCGTTGTAGTGGAATATTTTTTTAGAATTCTGTTCTTTGTTACTGCAAGTAATAAGGCACAAGGAACAAGGGACAAGAAAGAACAGGTATATATTTTTATGTTTCATTAATTGTTGAACGACTAAATTTACAATTCAAAATTTCACAAATTGAGAAAGATTTTTAAGACAATATTAATTTTTAATTTTTCATTATTAATTATTAATTCCTCTAATGCACAGTTTACAAAACAGGACACTTTAAGAGGTAGCAATGGGCCAGGAAGAGATTGGTGGGATGTGTCAAGCTATAATATTTTGATTGAACCTGATTATAATAATAAAACAATTAAGGGTTGGAATGAGATTAGTTTTAAAGTGTTGAACGGAGGCACTAATAAGCAAATGCAAATTGATTTTCAAGAACCCTTAAAAATCGAAACCGTAACACTTGATAATAAAAAAATAAAGATCATAAAAAGAGAAGGAAATGTTTATTGGCTTGATGTTAAGGCAATAGATTTCCAACCCACATATTATAAAGACAATCCGATGCATGTGCCGAGAAAGAGTCAAAAATTAAAGATCACCTTTTCGGGCAAACCTACCGAGGCTAAACGTCCACCATGGGATGGCGGGTGGATCTTTACCAAAGATGCAAAAGGAAGACCTTGGATGAGTGTTGCCTGCCAGGGACTAGGCGCCAGTGTATGGTATCCCTGCAAAGATTACCAAGGGGATGAACCAGACGCAGCTATTTTACAAATTGTAGTTCCTGATACGTTGGTCGGAATTGGCAATGGAATTCTAGGAATCGATAAAGGGAAGTATGAAAAGAAAGTCAATTATGGATGGATTGTCAAAAACCCAATTAACAACTACAACATCATCCCTTACATCGGCAAATATGTTAACTGGAAAGAAGCCTATGATGGAGAGAAAGGAAAATTAGAATGTAACTATTGGGTGCTCGATTATAATTTAGAAAAAGCAAAAGAACAATTCAAACAAGTACCGATGATGCTGAAAGCATTTGAACATTGGTTCGGGCCCTACCCTTTTTATGAAGATGGCTTTAAATTAATAGAAGCTCCGCATCTTGGAATGGAACATCAAAGTGCGGTTGCTTATGGCAACGGCTTTAAAAATGGTTATCGCGGAAAAGATCTTTCGGGCTCTGCTGCTGGCTGGGGTTTGAAATGGGATTTTATAATTGTACATGAAAGCGGGCATGAATGGTTTGCAAATAATATAACCACGATCGACATAGCTGATATGTGGGTGCATGAAAGTTTTACAAACTATTCTGAAACTTTATTTACTGAATACTATTATGGAAAAGAAGCAGGCAGTGATTATTGTATCGGTACAAGAAAACTGATCTCAAATGACAAACCGATCATCGGTCCTTATGGAGTAAATAAGGAAGGCAGCGGTGATATGTATTATAAAGGTGGCAACATGCTGCATACGATCCGCCACGTGATCAATGATGATGAAAAATTCAGAACAATATTAAGAGGATTGAATTCTACATTTTACCATTCGGTTGTAACTACAAAGCAAATTGAAAGCTATATGTCTGAGCAATCAGGCAAGGATCTTTCAAAAATATTTGATCAGTATCTGCGAACAACAATGATCCCCGTTCTTGAATATAAATTTACCGGCGATAATATGTATTATCGTTGGACAAATTGCGTAGAAGGATTTAATATGCCTGTTAAGCTTAATGGAATAGATGATTGGTTAAAAGCAACTACAGAATGGAAAACTGTAGCAGCGACTGCAGATATCTTAAAAGATGGATTAAAGATCGATCGCAATTTTTATATAACGGTAAAAAGAGTTGAATAACACTCACTACTGACCACTCACAACTCACTATCTTTATCGCATGAGTAATATCCGAAGGCAAAGTATTATTTCTTCAATACTGATCTATGTCGGCTTTGCTTTCGGCGCATTAAACACATATTTGTTTACAAGAGAAGGCGGCCCATTTACAAAAGAAGAATATGGACTTACCGGTGTGTTCATGGCTGTAGGCTCTATTATGATGTCGATCGCTTCGTTGGGAATGCCGGCTTACATAAATAAATTTTTCCCTTATTATAAAGATCATTTACCCAAAAATAAAAATGACCAGGCAGCATGGGCCTTGCTGGTAAGTCTTATTGGATTTGCTCTCCTGGCGATCGTGGGGTTGTTTATGAAAAATATTGTGGGAAGAGCATTTGATAATTCGCCGCAGATCGTACAATATTATTATTGGTTATTCCCATTTGGTCTTGGATTGACCCTTTTTTCAGTACTTGAAGTATTTGCCTGGCATAATCACAAATCCATTCTTTCTAACTATTTAAAAGAAGTGCAGTTTCGGGTTTTTGTAACCATTCTTTTTGTGTTATTAAGTGTAAGTGTCATTAAAGATTTTGACCTGTTTATAAAAATATATTCGTTTCTATACCTATTTCTTGCTATTGCTCTTTTTATTTATTTATACAGCACAGGGAAGATCAGGCTTAATTTTTCTGTAAGTAAAGTAACCAGGAGATTATTTAAAAAGATATTAGTGCTTTGCGGATTTGTTTGGGGAGGCACACTTATTTACAACCTGGCAGCAGTTGCAGATACGATCATTATAGCCGGAGTATTCCCCGATGGCGCTGGCATGGTTGGACTGTTTACTTTTGCACAATACCTTACAAGCCTGATACAGGCTCCGCAAAGAAGTATCGTTGCAGCTTCAGTCGCACATCTATCACAAGCATGGAAGGATAAAGATCATAAAAAGATCAACCGCATTTACCAGCGTTCATCGATCAATCAACTCATTTTTTCTGCAGCCATGTTTTGTCTTGTCTGGTTAAATTATAATGATGCGATCGACTCTTTTAAGCTGCAAGCTGAATTTAAAGTAGCACTTGATGTATTTCTTTTTATGGGACTAATGCGGATCGTTGATATGGGTACAGGTGTCAGCGGTCAAATTATTACCACCTCCACTTTTTGGCGATTTGATTTTATTACCGGTGTGATATTGCTGGTAATAATGCTGCCATTGAACTGGATACTTACGATGAGACTAGGACTGATCGGTCCTGCTGTTGCCAATCTAATTTCATTCTCGATCTATAATCTTATCCGCTATCTTTTTTTGTTGCGTAAATTCAAAATGCAGCCATTTACCATAAAATCATTGCTTGCACTTTTATTGGCCCTGGCCTGTTATGGTATTTGCTATTTTCTTTTAAATGATAAAACAGGAATTGAGTGGCTCGCGATAAGAAGTGTACTCTTTATTGGTTTGTTTTTTGCCGGAACTTACTGGCTCGATCTTACACCTGATCTGAAAATTGTATTGGAGAATTTAAAAAAGAGGATAAAAAGATAGCGGGTTACTTTGTGCTTACTACTGATCCACGATCTTTTAACCTGCCAACACCTACGAATCTTCTCACCCAATATTCATCAAAAACATCGCTGATCATTACGCCACCGCTTGTTGAGGCGTGAACGAATTTGTTATTTTGAAGATAAACGCCAACATGCGAAATACCTCCACGGGTATTGAAGAAAATAAGGTCGCCTTCTTTTAGTTCTGTTCTTGAAATACGGTTGGTCAAATTATATTGCTCTTTGGCAGTTCTTGGAATACTAAAACCATAAACTGAAGCAAAAAGAAATTGTGAAAAGGCCGAACAATCAACTCCTTTTTTAGTTGTGCCACCCAAACGATAGGGCGTACCATACCAATCATCAATGAACTCAAACATCTTTGCATTCCTTACTTCTTCGGCAGGAGTGCTAAGTATAACAGCGTATTTCACCTGCAAGGCAGATAGATTTTCCGCATCACTTTCTCTATGCGTACTATTTCGGGTTGTTGATGTCTCTTTTTTTACGGCTGTTTTCTCTTGTTCTTTTTCTTTTACCCCTTTTGAAGACTCAACTGGCACATCTATCGGATCCAAAAATTTTGTTTCTTTTTTAACAGCCGTGGAATTGCCCGTAGACGCAGTGCCTTTGCTACCGGTAAAAGCTGTTTTTAAACCGGCACAACTTGCCAATAACACAATCATTATTGAGTAAAGAGTTGCTTGTTTTAGCATGAATTGGATTCAAAAATAAATGGAGAATGCCTATACGCTAACATCCTGCCATAACCAGTTAACAAAAATAAAAATCTTTTCCGAGCTTGTGGATATTATTTAAACGAAATTTGCATTGAAAAATTGCCATTAGCTTTTATTTGCAACAAGTATAGCTACTCGCTGTTCGGTTCAAGCTGCTTGCAGCGGGAAGCTTGAAGCAAGTAGCCCAAAAATATCGTAAATGAAATTCTCTCACCTTCACGTACATACACAATTTTCTTTATTAGATGGAGCGGCATCCATTCAAAAGCTTTATAAGAAAGCCATTGATGATAATATGCCGGCCCTGGCAATATCTGATCATGGAAATATGTTTGGCGTTTTTGAATTTGTTGCAGAAGCATACAAACACAAGAACGAAGATGGAAGTTTAAAGGTCAAGCCAATTGTCGGTTGTGAATTTTACATCACCGCAGATCGCCACCGGAAAACATTTTCAAAAGAAGATAAAGACCCACGTCATCACCAGATACTCCTTGCAAAAAACGAAATAGGATACAAAAACCTTGTAAAGCTTACTTCTCTTGGGTTTATTGAAGGGATGTACAGCAAGTATCCGCGTATTGATAAAGAATTAATTTTAAAATATCACGAGGGATTAATTGCGACAACATGTTGCCTCGGGGCCCTGGTTCCCCAGGCTATTTTAAGAAAGTCAGAAACAGAAGCCGAAAAAGAATTCAAATGGTGGCTTGATCTTTTTGGCGAAGATTACTATGTAGAGCTACAGCGACATGGAATGAAAGAACAGAACATGGTGAACGAAGTGCTGGTAAAATTTGCTCAGAAATACAATGTAAAGATAATTGCGAGCAACGACTCACATTATGTAGATCAAACTGATTTTACGGCGCATGATATTTTGCTTTGTATCAATACGGGGGAGAAATTAGCAACGCCTGCATTAAGAGAATTCTCCGATGATGATATCATGGTAAAAGACAAACGCTTTGCTTTTCCCAATGACCAGTTTTATTTCAAGAAGACGGAGGAGATGTCAAAGAATTTCTCTGATCTTCCCGAAGCGATCGATAATACCAATGAAATAGTTGATAAGGTCTCTATTCTTAATCTTAAGAAAGATATTTTACTTCCCGCTTTTCCAATTCCTGATAAATTCAAAACACATAAAAAAGCTGAAAAGCTTGATAAAGGCGAAGTAAGCCCTGACTCATTAAATCAATGGGAATATTTAAAGCATATTACTTACGAAGGAGCAAAGAATCGTTATTCAGAACTAACTGATGAAATAAAGGAACGCATCGAGTTTGAATTGTTTACCATTAAAACAATGGGGTTTGCGGGATACTTTCTAATTGTAAGTGATTTTATAAGAGCCGGAAGAGAAATGGATGTATTGGTTGGGCCGGGTCGCGGCTCGGCTGCCGGAAGTGTAGTGGCCTATTGCATTGGCATTACCAATATTGACCCAATCAAATACAATTTACTTTTTGAAAGATTTTTGAATCCAGATCGTAAATCAATGCCGGATATCGACACTGACTTTGATGATGTGGGCAGGCAAAAAGTAATCGATTATGTTATAAAAAAATATGGAAAGAACCAGGTTGCACAGATCATTACATATGGTACGATGGCGGCGAAGATGAGTATTAAAGATGTAGCCCGGGTGATGGATCTGCCACTACCCGATTCAAATGCGTTGGCAAAAATGGTTCCAGACAGGCCGGGTATAGAATTAAGAAGGGTATTACATGCACCACTTACAGCAAAGGATGGCGAAAAGTCGTTGATGGAGAAAGATGGTGTCGGACCCGATGATATAGAAGTGATAAAAAAACTCAGGGATATATATAATAGCAAAGGGATACAGAGTGATGTGCTCCACCAGGCTGAGATCCTCGAGG
>Ga0184611_1000127_pt1 | contig 12561 bp, 8 predicted proteins | sample PLM3_5_coex_FD_133162 | JGI IMG/M metagenome (GOLD analysis project Ga0184611, IMG submission 133162) | Groundwater sediment microbial communities from an aquifer in East River, Colorado, USA - PLM3_5_coex | ecosystem: Environmental > Terrestrial > Soil > Riparian zone | place: USA: East River...
TCCGGATCCGTCCTCATCGACCTGCGGTACGTCGTCTCCCGCACGGTCCACGGTGGCGGCGACAATCGCGATCAGTAGATTGATCGCCGCTGCGAGCCAAAGCGTCCGTCGCGTGCCGAGTCGCTCGAGTAGAAGAAATGTCGAGAGCAGCGTGCCGACGACGGCGCCAAGCGTGTTTAAGGCGTACAGTGCCGCGACTGCCTGGCCACGGCCGCCGCCACTTTGAGTCGCGGCGCGGGCGGCAGCCGGCAACGTGCCGCCCATCGCGAATGTCGGCAGGGCGAGGACCGCCGAGCACAGTCCCAATCGCAGCGCCGTCGCAACGACACCCCCAAGATGTACGGTGCCGCCGCTCCACACATAGATCGAACGCGTCAAAGACAGAAGGAACGGGCTGGCAGCCGCGGTCAGCGCGACGACTGCCTCGAGTTTTGCGTAGAAGGTGAGCGGGCGGCGCTGCTTGTCGGTACGGGTGCCGAGAACCAACCCCCCGATGCCGAGACCGCCGGCGAAGATCGCCAGCACTGCGGCTGAAGCCGCGGTGGACGCACCGAAGATAAGCCTGAACTCGCGCAGCCAACAGATCTGGTAGACGAGAGCACAACAGCCGGACCCAAACAGAAGACCGGCGATCCGCCAGACTCGCATGGCCCTAGCCAATCATCGCGAGCGCTTTCTTCGCCTCCTCAGATCCTTCGAAATCGGCCTTCAACGCAAAGGCGCGCTTGAGTGACTCGCGGGCCTTGTCCCAGGCTCCGGTCTGGACGTAGGCCATCCCAAGGTGGAAGTGATGCGTCGGATCGTTCGGCGCTTTCTGGACACTGCTCTCGAGGTGCGGGACCGCCTGCGCCGCCATCTTCTTCTGGTAGTAAATCCAGCCCAGCGTATCGTTGACGTTCGGCTCGTCGGGCAGTTGCTGCTGCGCGGTCTGCGCCAGTTGGAGCGCTTCGTCGAGCTTGCGGTTGCTCGCGACGTAGAGCCATGCCAGGTTGTTCGCAGCCACAGCGGCGTGGCCATCGATCGACAGCACCTTCTGATATTGGTCCTCGGCCTCAGGAAGTTTTTTCTGCGCCTCGAGCAGCATGCCGATCATGGTGGCCGCACCGACCGACTTGGGGTTGCGCGTCAGCACGTCGCGGAAGGACTGCTTCGCTTCTTCGATTCGGTTTTGGCGCGCGAACAGGGAGCCGAGCAGGTTGTATGCCTGCAGTCGGTCCGGGTCGACTTCGATCGCCTTGCGAAGGTGTGTCTCGACCTGGTCCAGGTTCCCCGCGGCGGCGTTGGCTCGGGCGGCGAGTATCAGCAGTCCCACGGTTGGCCGTGCCCGCTTGAGATGGTCGTCCACGCGCGCCACGGCGTCCTTGGCGTGACCGGTCGCGAGGTCGATCTGCACCAGACCGGCCAGCACTTCGAGATCGCCCGGCGCCGCGGTGAGGGCGCGTGCGTACGATGCGCGCGCCGCATCGGGCTGCTTCGAGGCGAGCTGGACGATGGCGCTCAGCTTCTCGACACCGACGGTGTTCGGAAATCGCTTCTGAAGACTTTCGAGGTCCTGTTTGGCTCGAGCGAGATCGCCGCTCGCGATTTCGGCGCGGATCAGGATGTTTTGCGCCTCAGGCAGGTTGGGCTGGATGGACAGCGCCTGTTGGGCGTAGGTGATCGCCTTCGAGGCGTCGCCCATCGAGAGGTAGATCCGGGCGAGCGCGACATCCGCGACCAGGGGCCTCCCCTGCAGTTTCAAGACCTGCTCGTACGCCTTGATCGCGAGATCGTTGCGGTCGCTGCTGGTTTCGATCTGCCCCGACAGCAGTAGCGCCTGCACGGCGCTTGGCGAATTCGGCTCGTTCCCGATCACCGCCGCCACCGCTTGACGCGCTTCGGCGCGTTTGCCCTCGACGAAATAGAGCCGCGCGCTCAAGAGCAACGCCGAACTGTCCTTGGGATACTTCTGCAGAACCTCACGAAGGAGAGCCAATGCCGGCGCCCGCCGCCCCTCTGCGGCGTCCAGGGCCGCCAGCCGCACGCTGGCCCGGACGTAGGTCGTGTCTTTCGCGGCCAGTTGCTGCAGAACACGCCGGGCATCGTCCGGGCGTTTGGCCACCGAATAATAGTCGGCCAGCGAGAGCGAGCCGAGATCGGATTTAGCGTAGTTTGCAACAGCCGCGAAAAAGGGTTCCGCCTCGGCGACGCGACCGCTCTGGAGATAGAACAGTCCGAGCGCCCGGTTGGCCTCGACGTTAATCGGGTCGATTTGCAGCGCAGCTTTGAGGGTGTTCTCGGCCTCCGGGATATTGCCAGCGGCTGAATAGAAGTTGGCGAGCGCGAACCGCGCCGCGAGCGACTGAGGTGCTGCGTCGACCGCTCTTTTGAACGTTGCCTCGGCCTCCTCCTTGTTGCCCTTGGCCAACTGGAGGATGCCGAGGTTGCTGTAGGCGGTGGTTTGCGTCGGCTCGAGAGCGATCGCATCTTGGAATTCCGCCATCGCCGCGTCGAAATCCTTCAAGCCGGCGAGGGCGTTTCCGCGAATGATCTGTGCTTCGACGTTCTTCCGATCGAGCTCGATGGCGCGTTCGGCTCGTGCCTTGGCGTCCTCGAACTGCCTCGCGAGCAGCAGGAGCTTTCCGGCTTTCACCTGCGCGTCGGCGCTGTCCGGCAGCAGATCGGCCGCGCGGACGTATTCGCGGAGCGCATTACGGACGTCGTTGACGGCGACGTACGCATCACCGAGCTTCAGGCGCGCGTCGCCGAGCTTGGGGTTCGCCTGCAGCGCACCCCGATACTCGATGATCGCTTCCTGATACCGCTTCGCTTCGAAGTACTCGTTTCCCCGTCGGGCGTGTTCGGTGTCCTTGCCCCGTCCGCATCCCACGGCGGTCAAGAGCACAACGATTCCCGCAACGTAGCGTGGCGACAGATTGGACTTCACGATGGCAAGTACTCCGGTAGCACTGGGAACAGGGACTTCACGAATGCACTCGCTTGTCGCTCCGCGACGAGCTCGCCGTCATCCAGCTTGGGATCGATCGGGACGACGATGCGCACGAGAGCAGCGTCCGTTCGATTGAGCTGCACCGCGTCACGGATCAGAAAGAACTTGCTCCGGTACTCGCTGGCCACGGTCCGGCCGTGGCTCTGATACCAATACAGCACGAGCTGACGGTTGAGTCCTTTCTGGATCACATATCGATTCGCGTCGACGGTCTCCGTTCGCCCGCCGACGGTGACCGGCAGGCTCATCGCGGATCTGGACATCGGCTCCCACCCCGCGCCCGGCAGGCAGTTCATGGGCGAATGGATGGAATCGCCCTGGCGCTGACTGTTGTAAAACCCAATATACAAACCGACCGTTGCGCGATCGGCTGACATGTAGACGCGGTTCAAGATGTCGTCGGCGCCAAGAACCGCGAGAATCTTGGGATCGAGCGGGGGCAGCGATTCACCCCTCCACCCCTGAATCTCGTTGGGGAAGCGGTCAAATGTTGTGCGAGGCGGCGACGGCTCTGGACGATTCTGTCTGGCGACCAGGCCGGTGGCGCCGATGAACAACGCAAACAGGACGAGTGATCGAGTAAGCATTTCGGATCCTCAAACGGCCGCGGGCGCCAGCGCTTCGGTGGGAGCGGGGGCCAGTCGGACAATCGCGCGCTGCACGGCCAGCATCAGCACGAAGGCCGCAACGAATACCAGCCATCCAGAAAACTCGTGGAAGAACCCTTCCGCCGCCGCTGCACCAAATCGATGCGCCGCAATCCCCGTCCCCGCCACGCGGAACCCATTGGTCACGATAGCGACGGGAACGGACGCGAGGGTGAGTATCGTGCGGACCCACCCCCGCGGATCCGAGAAGTAGCCGAAAACGATTGCCAAGGTCAGCAGCGAGACCAGCGATCGGATCCCGCTGCATGCTTCAGCGACTTCGAGCGTCGTATTGGCGAGGATCAGCACATTGCCCTCACGAAGGACCGGGACATCGGCGAGGCCCATCGCCGACTCGCCGAACTGCGACGCCAGTAACTGCAGCGGAAACGCGATTCGATTGAAGATGATCGCGGGGATCGGAATCATCAGCAGCAGGAACGCCACCGGAAACGCCAGCGCACGAAGCTGCTGCCAGCCGAGAAGGAACAGCAACACGCCGACGATCGTTCCCAGGATCGAAATCCGCGTGAGAAACAGCTCGGACCCGAGAATACCGGCGACGAGGACCATCACGCTGGCGGCCACGATCACGAGCCCGAAAGAAGTCGGAGCCACCGGAATCTTTCGCAGCTTCTCTCGACGCTCCCAGGCGAAGTACAGCGCCAGAGGTACGATCAGGAATCCGTGAGAGTAGTTGTCGTCGTGGTACCAATCGGACACCAGCTTGACGAGAACCTGTCGATACAGCAGTGCGAAGCCGGTGATGACAAGGGCAACCGCGGTCCACGTGCGTTTCGATGATGTCATGCTGATAGTGTCCATCAATAAACCAGCGACGCCAGCGTCTTGCGCGCCTGCGCCGCTCCAGGGAATTGCGGATCGAGCTGCAGCGCCCGCTGCAGGACGCGGCGCGCTTTGGCGTCGTCGCCCTTTCGCGCCAGCGCCATCCCGAAATGGTATTGGTACACGGGATTGTTCGGGTCCATGTCCAGGCTTTGCTGCAGGTAGAGCATCGCCTGGCCGATCAAGTCCTTCCGGTAGTAAACCCAGCCCAGCGTGTCGTTGACTTCCGCGAGGTTGGGGTATTTCGACTTCGCGGTCATCGCAAGCTGCAGCGCAACCTCGAGATTGCCGTGTCCCTCCGCGTACAACCACGCGAGGTTGTTCGCGGCCGCCGCCGCGTAGGCATCGATTTGCAGTGCTTTTTCCCACCACTGCTGGGCTTCGTCCATGTTCCCCTGAACGTATGAGATGAGGCCCATCATCGTGACGGCGGCGACCGACCGTGGCTTGAGCTTCACGAACTGCGCGAACTGCTTCTGCGCGTCGTCCAATCGCTTCTGCGAAATATACAGCTCTGCCAGCAGCGCATACGTGGCTGGATTGGACGGATCGGCAGTCAGCGCGCGGTGCAGCAGCGCCTCGGCTTTTGCCGGCTGGCCCATCTCACGATAGACCTTCGACGCAAGGACCAGCGCGGACGGCAACTGCGGATGCTTGGCAAGAAACGCGTCGATACGCGCCCGCGCCTCGTTCATCCGCTTGCGCGTCAGGTCGATAGCGACCAGGCCGGTCACCGCTTCGATCGACTGGGCATCGAGCGCGAGCTCGCGTTCGAACGATTGCTGGGCCGCGTTCAGGTCGTTCCGACGCAAGAGTATCTGCGCGAGCACGCCGTGCGCCCGTGGTGAGTCCTTGTGTCGAACCAGGACCGTCTTGAGCTCCTGCTCGGCGCGGGCATGGTCCTGATCGCGGACCATCAGGGCGCGAACGAGCGACAGCCGCGCAGCCAGGTTGCCCGGGTTGGTCTTGATCGCCTCCTCGGCGAACTGAATGGCCGTATCGATTTCGTTCCGGTTGCGATGCAGCTCCGAGAGCTCGAGCTGGGCTGCCAGCGAGTTCGGATCGAGCTTCAAGGTATCGTTGAGCGCCTTGCGGGCTTCGTCGACGTCGTTCAACGCGAGGTAGGTTCTGGCGAGCGTCAGGTGCCCGTCGGCGAGCCGCGGATCGACCATGACCGCTTGCTTGACTCGTTCGAGCGCTTCGTGCGGCTTGCCATCCGCCAGCAGGAGACGGGCTTTGACTGTCAGCGCCTGGCCGTTGCGCGCATCTTTCGCCAGCACTTCGTCGACGACCTGGTGCGCGCGAGGGCGGTTCCCGGTCGCATAGTGCAGCATCGCGATGCGGATTTTCGCCGCGGCGTAGTGCGCCGGGTTCACGGCAATCTGTTCGAGGACCTTGAAGGCGTCGCCATAACGTCCCACTGAGACGTAGAAGCCGGACAAGGCGAAGCGTGATCGTTCGTCGTTCGCGATCTCGACGAGCTTCTTGAAGTACGGCTCGGCGAGATCCGGCCGGCCTGTTTCCATGTAAAGGGAAGCGAGCCCATCATGAAGTTTGATGTTTCGGGGTTCCAGGTCCAGACCTTTCTTGAACGTCGCCTCAGAGTCGGCCGTTCTGCTGACGGCCCGATAAAAGTTGGCCAGGTTCAAGTAGGCGTCGACCGACGTTGGTGCGACCGCCACCGCCTTCGTAAAGGCTTTTTCGGCAAGCTCCTTTTCACCCTGGGCGAGCTGGAACACGCCGAGGTTGGCGTACACCCCTGCGCCCTCTGGATCCACTTGAATCGCTCGGGCCATGACCCCGATCCCTTCGTCGAGGTCCTTCAACCCGGCAAGCGAATTTCCAAGGAGCACGAGCGCGGCCACGTTGTTGGGGGAGCGACGAAGCACCGCTCGAGCACGTTCTTTGGCTTCGCGGAAGAATCCCCCATTCACCAGCAGATTGCCGGCCTTCAGCTGCGCTTCATCGCTGTCGGGCAATAGATCGGCGGCGCGGATGTACTCGGGAAACGCGGCCCTCGTGTTTCCGAGCGCCTTGTAGGCGTCGGCAATTCTCAGGCGAGCCTCGCCGAACTGAGTATCAAAATGGATGGCGTTCGAGTATTGAATAGCGGCTTCGGCGTACTTCTTTTGCGCGAAGTACTGATTCCCGCTTTCGAAGTATTTCCGCTTCGCGACCTCGGCATTCTGGGAGCAGCCGCTTGCTAAAACGGTCACCGCCAGCATCCAGAGGATGTTCGCTCGAATGGTCATGTTGGGACGACAGGATATGACAGCAAAAGCCCTTCCCTGTCGGACAAATCGCCGCGAGACGGCGACAATTTGATTGTTTTCAGTAAGTTAACTGCCCACGGTCAGACCGCGAGCAGTCAGGGGATACCGATCAGGAGGGAAAGTCTTCGAAACTACGGACTTTATTCTACTTCGTGAGCTTCTTTGATTGCCGCCGTCGGTAGCGAGCCGCCGTGATGAGCATGCCCGTGCCGAGTAGCATCAGCGTCGCCGGTTCCGGAACGGCCGCTGCGCCGCTGACAGACCCGTTCGTCACGATGGTAAAGCTGACGCCATCGTTGAAGAAATGGCAATCCGGGTCGAACGCGAGCGTGACGTCTCGATTGGGATCGCTTGCAGGACCTATGTAGGCCTTTAAGGCCTCCAACTGGCTTCCTGCACCCGTGGTGAAGTAATACCGGTAATCGTAGGTCCCCGGTGCCGCCCCGGCGCTGACCACCCAGCCGGTCGTTCCGCTCGTCGCCACATCGGCATACGACATCGGGAGCTGATGGGGATTGAAACTCGCCTCGTACGTGTTCAGCACCGTCTTGAGCCCGCTGATATCGGCCGCATTCAGCGGGTTGCCCGAATCCGGCAGGAACGAATGCGCCGTCAAATCGGTTTTCAGGGCAGTCGTGAGTGCGTTGGCCGAATCGAACGCGTCGTAAATGCTCGTGACCGGTGAGGACCCGGCAGGCACGTCCGGATCTGACGCATACCGAACGGTGGATGTGTACTGGTCGCCGCCGGGGTTGCTCGTGCCGCTGGCCGGACCCACGAGGATGGATCCGCCCGTAGCCGCATTGTCGAACATGTCCAGGAACAGCACGTTCTTGCTGGCATCCCAGTTGTACATGTTCGTGAACGTGATGTACGCGGACGTGATGGTTTCGCTGACTTGGGCGCTGATCAGCCCGATGGTCCACGCGTAGTAGTAATGATGATCGAGATCGCCCAGGTCGTTGCTGCCCGTTCCGGCAGATGGCACGTAGGTCAGGACGGTTGCGGAGGCGCGGTCCGGAATTGCCAGCAGGGCGAGCAGCGCGAACACCGCTGGCAAAACTCGCCCTCGTGTGAATTTCCGAACGGTCGCTGATCTCACGATGTGTCCTCCGACGAATCGGTCGCAGCTTGAGCAACTCAGACGAGCTGCTGTCCTGACAACCTACAATTCGACTGCCATTCGAAGCTGCGTCACGACGGTCGTCACTACTACTTCTAACTACTTGTTGTGCTGCGATTTAGCTCGCTCAATCACAACAACGTGATCCAACCACTTCCAACGATTACTCCGTGAGAGATGACTTTGCTCTGCCTACTTGCTCAGCCGGTGGCCTTCGGAACGAAGTCACAACTCAGGTGTCCCGGAGGCCGGCTCGGACGCGATACGTGCCACATCCGGGCTCGGATCGCGTCCGCACGGTGCGCCGGTCTGGCGAGCCGTGTCCGGTCGCTCAACAGTCGAGCAAGCGAAATGCCGAGGCGAAAACCGCACAAGTATTGAGGTTTCGAGCAGGTGACCGATCCGTAGGCCTGCGTTCAGAAGACTTTCCTCGCGGGCCGCGCGGAATGTGAGACCAACCGTTATGGCAGAATCGCGCTGGTGGAGCTTCTGGTTGATTTCATCAAAGAGTTTCTGATTCCCGGAAGCGCTTGGTTCCTCATCATCGCCGCGACGGTTTGCGCCGTGCTGCTGTCCGGATCGCCCCGCAAGCGCTCGATCGGCTTGCGTCTCCTGATTGGCCTCGTCGCGCTGTACTGGGTGATGAGCGTTCCGGCCGTCGCCCGCGGTCTTCAGATCGCGAAGTTCGGCCGCCTGTCGGATGCGCCGGCAAACCTTCCTGCGGATCCCATTCCGATCGTCGTCCTGGGCAATGGCCTCGGTGGCTACGCCGCACTCGGTGGACGGATTGACCTCCCGCTGGGCCAGACAGCGATGAACACGTTGTTCGCGCTCGACCGGTTCCGTCGGCAGCCGTCGTCGATCGTTATCGCGACCGGCGGGGCGCAGGTGGAAGGGGGGTACTCCGAAGGGGCCATGATCCGGGACGCCCTGATACGCAATCACGTTCCCGCCGATCACATTCTCGTCGAGGAAAGTTCAGGTACCACGCGAGAACAGGCTGTCGGGTCGGCAGTCCTTCTCCGGCAGCTCGGCGCGACGACCTGCGTTGTCGTGACAACACCCCAGCAGATGGTCCGCGCGATTGACCTCTTCGCGCACGAAGGTATCAGGGGTCTGCCGCTGCCCGCCGGCTCGATCATGTGGACGATGGAGGACGGTGCGCCCACGTGGAACTGGTTGATACCGTCCACGACGGCGCGGGCGGTGAGCCGGGACGTGATCTACGAGCTCATGGCGTGGCCGTACTACCGTTTGCGCGGGTGGGTGGGTTGACCGAGCCCGGGCGCTCGCGGCTCTCGTTGGTCCTGTGGGCCGCGTCGGCGGCGTTCATCGTCTACGGCACGACGATCCCGTTCAATTTCGTCCACGATCGGCAGCAGGTGGCCGACCACCTCGCGCGGGTGACGTGGAACCCGCTGATTGCCGCCGACACCGGCCAGCGTGTCTCGATTCCCGATCTCGTCGGTAACGTCCTGCTGTTCGTGCCGTTCGGCCTTTTTGGCGTCTGGGCCCTCTCGCGGCCTCGCGCGCCGTGGGCGCGTCTGGCGCTCGTCTCGATACTCGGACTCGCCCTGACGATTGGCGCCGAAGCCCTGCAACTGCTGACCGTCGACAGAACGACCGCAGGCTCCGACGTGTTCGCCAACGCCCTCGGCGCGCTCATTGGCGCGGTCGCTGCAGTGTTCCTGACGACGTTCGCTGAAACGTTTCTCAGAGCCGTGTCGGCAGCCGGCCTTGCGCAGCCTCGATCGTTCTTCCCGTTTGTCACGGCCACCATCGTCGTCCTGGCAGGAGCGCTCGAGCCATTCGACGTCACGATTGATGTCGGCGGCGTGATCGCCAAGATTCGCGCGCTCATCGCCAACCCCCTTCAGTTCAACGTGCCGGTCGACGAAGGGCTGTCGTTTCTGCAGCACCTGTTGTTCACGGCAACACTGGTCGCGTGGTTCGAGGACATCGACATCGACCGGCCAGGCATGGTCGCCGCGCTCGTCGGCATCGTCGTGACGCTGTGCGCGGAAGGCGGACAACTGTTCATCGGCGCGCGAATGCCCGGATTGTGGGACGCGGGAATCGGCATCGCGGGGGCGTTGGCCGGCGTTCACCTCGGCGCGGTCTTCAGGAAGTCGCCTAGAAGCCCGCTGATTTGGAGCGGCGTGTTTGCGCTGACGGTTGTGGGTGTCGCGATGCAGCAGTTGAGTCCGTTCACGCTGGTCGACGACGCGCGCCCGTTTCAATGGATCCCGTTTCTGAACTACTACGACTTCACCAGCGGCCAGACGGTCAGCCACTCGGCGGAGCTGTTGCTCGCATATTTTCCGCTCGGGTTTGCGCTGGCGTTGAGCGCTCGCCGCCGCCGGCACCGCTTTCGGGTCGTGATCGCCGCGGCGCTGATGATCGCTGTGCCGGTCGAATACCTGCAGATGTTCATTGGTGGCCGGTTCCCCGACGTGACCGACGTGGCCCTGTCGGTTGCCGGCGCCTGGCTGGGCGGATGGGCAGCGACGACGGGTTGGCGGCTGTTTGACGAGCAGATCGCGCTCGTGTCGCCGGCGCGCGCCGTCGGCGCCCCGGTGACGGCCCGCGAATGAAAGCATCTGCACTCGCGACGCCGCTGCTGGCGTTCGTCGCGGCGATCGGCTCGATTGTCATCGCCGTCAGGCTGGTCCTTCGCGCGCCGCGTATCCCGTACAATGTTCGCGAGCTGTTCCTGGGCCATGCCAGTCTTTCAGCGCTCGTTTTCTTCGCGTTGGCGATCGTGTGGATTGGTGCGGGGGCGATGTTGCTGGCGCACGTCCTGTGCAGGAGTCGCCGCGGTTATGTCTTGATGCCGCTGGCGGTTGTCGTGATCTCGCTGGTCAGCAAGATGCTGCTGTCACGAAGCGTCACCTACGAGAGCATCGACGACATCATCGGATCAAACAATCTGTTCGGCCTGGTCACCCAGAACAATCTGTGGGGATCGGCATGGCATGCCGCGTTCCGCACACTCGGACCCGACATTGTCGACTTCGTCGAACGACGCGTCCGCTATACGGCGCTCTATTCGATTCCGCTTTTGGGCCTCACGCTGGTTTTCCTGCTTACTCCTCGACTGCCGGAGCCGTTGGCGCGGAGGACACCGCTCGACCGATGGTTGTTGATCGGGGCCGCCGCAGTCTGGCTCTGGCTCGCCAGGACGGTGGTGATTACGTGGGCCGCAACCGACAACCTCACCGAGCTCGTCGCTGTGCACTCGGTATTCGGTATCGCTGGGGAGTGGTATCTGTTCGCGATTCCAGTCGTGATAGGGATCTGCGTCGTGCAGTGGCTCCGTGCCGTGGACCAACCGGGTTGGACGCCAGCGGCCATCGCGTCGACGATCGTTGCGCTGCTAGCGGGGTGGCTGTTGCTCAACGCCGGTCTCGAGCCGCACGTGGAAAAGTACGGCTATGTGTTCTCGGGCGCACAGTTCCTTCTGGGACCGAATCGTTCCCAGGCGCTCCCCGGCTGGGTGCTCTTCGCTCGCTGGGCGGCGCTCCAGTCGGGAGCGGTGGCCGTGACGTTCGCTGGTGCGTGGATCGCCCGATCGGTTATCGCGTTGTCGAGCGATGCTGCTGTTACTTCTCGATCGCGGCGAGCTGCTGACGCAGCTTCTTGACGTCTGCCCGGTCCGCGAACGCAGGGTCCGCGCTCAACGCGGCATTCAGCTCGGCGGATGCTCTCACAGGGTCGTTGGCCGCTGCATAAATCACCGCACCGTGCCACATCATGTCTGCGGTTTGCACGCCGCCCGCCGAACGCGCTTGTTGCAGCGTCTTGAGGGCCTCGGCGTCGCGGCCGAGGAGGTGCTGCACCCACGCGAGCGTATCGAGAGAATAGGGAATGAGGGGCTCGCGTCGATAACTTCCCAGTGTGTAGTAATTCAAGATGCTCGCCCCCCCGAGCAGCGTTGGATCCGTTCTCGCGGCGATCGTGGCACGCTCGGCGTACGGCAACGCTTCCGCGGGATTGTGTTGGTGTGTCGCCAACGCGTACGCGAGGTTGTTCAAGGCGAGCGGGTCGTTCGGGCTGTACGTCAGGATCGCCCGATATTGCGCGATCGCCCGGTCCACGTCGCCCGCGCGGTCGTACATCACGGCAAGCTCTACTCGCGCTGGAGTGAAGCGCGGCTCGGCCGCGATCGCCGCCTCGAGCGCTTCGCGGGCCCCCGCTGGGTCCTCTCGGAGGCGGCGGTATTGGAACCGTATGAAGGCGGCTGCCGCGTCGCGCGCGAGCTCCGGATAGATCGTTGCGAGTTGTCGCTTCGCGAAGTACGCGGGAAGTTGAGTGTCGGTGTCGATCGGGGGATCCATCTCTTCGGTGCTGACGGTCGCCCGCGAAAAGGGGGCACAGAGCGGATCGCCGACGATGATGGTCTGCCAACTCAAGTACGGCATGGCCGCATAGAACGACTCGGCGAGATTGCGGCCGCTGGCGTATGCGGGAAAAAGAATGTCGGGTCGAATGGACGCGTCGAGATACGGTTCGTTCACGTTTCCCGAAGCGCCCGTGACGCGGGCGCGAATCAGATCCGCCACCAGCGACTCCGTCGTGCCGGCAAATGGTTCGGATGAGCCGTCGCTCGGGCGCCACGACGCCGGCGGTTCCTTGAAGGTGCGGGCATCCGTGCTGACGAACATCGCGGCGAGGGCGCCGCGA
>Ga0184611_1000130_pt1 | contig 12399 bp, 18 predicted proteins | sample PLM3_5_coex_FD_133162 | JGI IMG/M metagenome (GOLD analysis project Ga0184611, IMG submission 133162) | Groundwater sediment microbial communities from an aquifer in East River, Colorado, USA - PLM3_5_coex | ecosystem: Environmental > Terrestrial > Soil > Riparian zone | place: USA: East River...
TATGAGCAACACTTATATTAAGTTTAGATATCCTGATTCCAAAGTGAAGAAGGTTCCGGAAAATATTGGTAAGAGATTAGCAAAAGTTGTTTTGGAATCTATTGTCCCAATTGCCAATCCTGATTTTGAAAAGATCATTGATAAAGTTGCATTTTGGTTAATTGAATTCGAAAATGACAGTTATTACCCAAACAGGGAGATCGGGTTAGATAGTTCTGGGAAAACTATCATGATAATGCCATGGGAAAAAAATTACGGATATTGGACAGATAACAATTTGGTTATAGAAAATTTCAGAACAAACTTCGAAACAATTAATATTAACAAAGAGGAATTTGAAAAATATTGGAACTCGTTTGTCCCTGGGAATTGAAGAATGGGTAGTAAACTATTTTCTTACTCCTTTGTTGGCATGTCACTTTGCTCGTGTAAAACACACCAACAATCAACTAAGCTAGAGTTGTATATTGCTAAAGAAATTAAAACAACTGCATTATGAAAAAAGGATCGATCTTTTTGCCATTATTAATTCTCCTCTCCTGTTCATCTCCAAAAAGTAGCAATGAAAGTAAACCCAATAACGAAAATGCAAGACAGGAAATAGAAAAATCAGAAAAAGATTTTGAACAAATGGCCGCTGATAAAGGCATTGCTGAAGCCTTTTACTTTTTTGCTGATTCAAATGCCACGATCAAAAGACAAAATGATACGCTGATCCATGGCAAAGAAGGCATCAAAAATTATTACTCCACTCCTTTTTATAAAAAAGCAGCCGTTAAATGGTCACCTGATTTTGTCGAAGCTTCACCAGATGGCGATATGGGTTACACTTACGGAAAATATGTTTGGTCATCTACAGACTCGATGGGCAAACCAATAACTTTTAATGGTGTCTTTCATACAGTATGGAAAAAACAACCAGATGGAAGCTGGAAATATGTATGGGATTGATCATCGGTTAGGATATAAATACGCCTGATCTAGGGTGTAGCGAAAAATGTTTGAGGAAATACCCTGATCACTTTTACAAACCTTGTTTCATAATATCCATTTAATGGTGATATTACAACACCATAAGCTTTTCCTGATGTGGAGTGCAGGAAAAGCAGGTTGCCTCTTTCATTGCTTTCTACAATTCCCATATGACCAACGACCCCTGTTGTGCTATCAGTGCCAGTAAACAAAATAAGATCACCGGGACCGGCAAATTGTTTAGGGATCTCAATCCCCACATTTGTAAAATCAACGGATGACCTGGGTACTGCGATACCGAAATAATTAAATACATAAGTGATAAACCCTGAACAATCAAAGCCGTTTTCAGGATCAGCAGATGCATACAAATACGGAATACCTACTAATGATTTACCGAATGCAACAAGGCTGTCTGGTATAGTTAATCCTGTTTTGACCTCCTCCCCCTCTTTATAAATAGTTGGATCGGGAATAGCTATGATCGATATGCTTGTGTCAATTATATTGCTTGAATCAATTTCATTGGTGATCACAGGGTCGTCGAAGGTCACATTCTTTTTTTCTTTACAAGAGGTTATGAATAACTCCGAAAGCAACAGGACCCAATAAAAACAACTTCGTACCATATCATTTATAGCACTTAAAAATCATGCCTGATATGGTTTTGATAATGTTACGCCTTTGTTGGTATGTCGCTTAGCCTGTATAGTGCTACCGATGAGCAAAAGAATGTACCGGAAAAAATTGATTATCTTGTGTGTTTAAACTGAATAATTAACAACAACACAATAATGAAATACTTATATACTGCAGCCGCCTTTGTTTTTTTTATCTTTTTTGTTTCCTGCAATAGTGAATCTGATAGTAAGGAACAACTCGCAGCTCCTTCCGTTTCACCATTAACAACGAGTCCAACTTTACCGGCTAACAATGATAGTGCCGCAGCTTTTAAAGCTGGAGTAGCGTTAAATCCCCAACATGGTCAACCAGGGCATCGCTGTGATATTGCTGTGGGTGCACCATTAAATGCGCCGGCGGCAAACATTCAACCAAATGTTTCGGCGACTCCTCCTCCCACTTCATCTGCCACTACCAATACAAATATCGATGTTCAAAAAGTTTTGCCCCAGGCAAGTACTTCGAGCACCGCTCTGAATCCGAAACACGGTGAGCCGGGACATCGGTGTGATATTGCTGTTGGCGCACCATTAAACAGTAAACCAACTCAATAAACTTTCGGGTATTTGTTTTTACGCTTTTTTGCTGGTATGCCGCAGGCAATGTTCAAAGCAACCAACCAGCAAACTATAATTCCTTTTCCTTATTCTCTTTACGCATCTTTCTTAATTCTTTGATCAACCAGGTGATAAGAGGTATCGTAACAACAAGAATAAAACCTATAACGATATAGTTTAGCCAGGGTTTTAAAAAGGGCCGGCTGCCAATAAAATACCCGGCTAACACAAAACTCAATATCCAAAAAACCGAGCCTGTAATTGTAAGTAAAATAAAACGGCGAAAATTCAACCTCACTATCCCGGCAACAATAGATGCAAATGTGCGGATGATGGGTAGATGCAATCCTACAGTTAATGCCAGCCAGCCATGCTTATTATAAAATGTTTCGGCTGTTTTAAGATGTTGCTTTTTGAACAACCATGAATCTTTGCGCCTATATAATAACGGTCCTGTTTTCCACCCGAACCAATAACTGGTAAAATTTCCCAAAACAGAAGCAAGTATCAATAGACTGCAAACAGTAAAAATATCGTACTGCAGATCACCAGTTGCAGTATATATTCCGGCTGTAAATAATATAGCCCCTGCTGGGATAAAAAAACAAAAGAATAAACCGGTGCTGGCGTATACCAATAGAAAGACGATCAACAATCCTCCGTGACTGATCAGCGATTCTGGATCGAAAATTATCAGAAGGCTCTGCAGAATATGAATGACGCATTCCGGCATCATGCAGAATTATTTTTTCATTTCATGCGACTTCTTTTTTCTTCCCACAACAATTGTTTTTGGATCATCTCTAATGAGTCTTTGCAACTTTTATATTCGCCAGCGTATTGTTCTCCCCTCAGTAAGATCTTAATGAATTTGCGGGTGTATATTCTTAAAAGGTCGAATAACACAGATCGGTATATTTTTCCATAGAACAATTGAGATCATTTTTTTCTTATTGACAAACATCATGCAAGAAATAATTAACCCGCTCTAAGCTTATATAAAGATTAAATTATCAATGAAATAAGAGGGAGTCTTTTTATTAATCTACTACAGTTGTTGTTACGCCTTTGTTGGTATGTCACTTAGCCGTAGAAAACCATACCAACAAACAAACCGAAGATAATGTTGAGATATAAACTATTTTATTGGAGGATCAGCCTCTAAGTCAGGAAGTGATAAAGTGCCCTTGAAAACAGTACTGATCTTAAACTTGTAATAGCCTCCATAATACCTGCATACTTTTATAAGGTATGCTCCAGGAGGAATGTTATTGAAATAATAATTTCCCTCTTTATCTGTAGTAGTTACTTTATAGTTCTGAGACGATTTCAGGGACGACTCGTTACAACCCGCCTCCCATTTTGCATTACTATTTATTATTGATGCATTTTTAGTGGTATTAGGTACCAGGTAAACGGTCTGGCCTATTGCAGTTTTTCTTTTAGACCCACCGACATCAAAATAAACCTTGCCCTTTAATGTTTGCGACTGGCTATTATTATAAATAAACGCCATTGTCAGGATGAAAAATATTTTTTTCATAAATCACTATTATTTAATGACCCCCAGTTATATCAACAGTCAGAATTGCCTTTGCTGTATCTTCTGGCACAGGAGGCAACTCTTTTTTCATAACTATATCGCCCTTGTATGTAATGATCCTTTTATTATAGTCATAAATCCAGTTCCCTTTCTTTTTCTCCTTACCATGAGGATCTGGATCATTCAATTCCCGGGTTTGATCTTCAGACAAGTAAAGATTCGACTTTGACGTATCATTACTAAAACCAGAAATAGTAATTCTAGGGAAGTCATAACCAGTACTCCGATAGTTTACCAGTACGGGAAAAGTCAAATCACCATTCTCAATTTTATGTTCCGGGTAGAGTGTTAAGGATGCCTGGTGTTTTTTGCAATCCAGTGGTATTGCCCTATCATCTTTTACAAATCCTTTCAGCGTCCAGACCTCAACATCTGGCTGTTTCTCAAATATCATTTCTTTCACCATCAAATAAGAAGCAAGGATCAGAAGAAAATAGCCACCGAAGGCCCCTGTTAAATTAATTTTTACCCCTTGAAACGGACCTTTTACAAAAACTTTACTACCTGGTATCAACTTAAAAATGATTATTGCCGGGATTGCCGGAACAAGGAACCAGATAATAAAAACCAGGATTTTGAATGTTAGTGGATCCATATGAAAAGGTTTAAAATTCGTACAGTATCTAATGGGTTCGTGGTTGGAAAAAGAGATCAGGACTCGTTGAATAAAGGTAAGTAGTGGAAGTATGTCAAAGCAATACCATGAAAGGGGGATTTATCTTTTTGTCTCAATATCGATGGTCCTATACAAAACATACCAACGATCAATCTTTAATGAACTCATATTGTCGATGGCATGGCATTATATCATCTATACTACTTTCATGGTATTGATTATTAAGTTTATTTGAATGAGCTTTAATATTCATAACTGCATTTCCAATGTAAAACAAACTAAGATGTCAAACGAAACTCATGGCCTGCTCAACCCTGGCGAGGAGAGCAAAAAACTTCATCAATTGTACATTGCATTAATTAATGGCAAAATAGAACCTTCTACTGATCAGCAAAAGAAAACGATGATGCAACTGTTGAATACAAAAGTCACAGTTCTCGATCAGAAAACAAGCAGGATAAAATACCTGCATTATACACTGCGCATTTCCGCCATGCTGCTGTCAGGAATCGCAACTGTTATTTTAGGGTTGAAGTTTACTAACGATGATAATAGTAACTGGCCCGTAATATCTTCCAACCTTGCGCTTGGTATTACTGCTACAGTAACTTTTCTAACAGGTCTTTCGGTTTTTTGGGATACCGATAATTATTGGAAAAGGGTGAAAGTGATGCTAAATAAGCTAAAAGAGCTGAGATATGAATACGCTTTTCTTATTTCAGGGGAGGATATAAAACAAAAAGATCTAAAAGATATTCTTAACAGGTATTTAGATGCTTTAGGCGACGAATATTGGGAGAACCTGTTGAAGAGTGCAAGCAAAACAAAAGATGAGGATAAAAACAAAAATCCCGGTTTGTCTTCACAGTGATTCTATAAGGTATTCCAGCAAACAATCTGCATTTTTTTTGACCCCTCCATTGTTTGTAAATGACTGCCTGTCGACAACGATTTAAATATTGCATTTAAGGGTTTGCATATATACAAAACACGATTTATCTTTCAGAAAATATTAGTAATGAAACGATATAATTTTTTTTTACTTGCCAGCCTTATCCTGGTAAACACATTTGCTGTTGGTCAAAATTTTGAAGTGCCAGCAAACTATCAGTTCAATACAAAAGATGATTATTCCCGCTATGAAAAGAACATCATTGAAGCAACAAACTGGCTACATGCTACTCCTTTTAATGAGCAAAAGGAAAAGCGACAGGAAGTATCTGCCTTTGTAGTAAAATGGATAAATGGAAGTCCTACTGTAAATGTTGAGATCAATCCTACTATTATGGATTTTGAAGAAAAAAACCCAGGTATGTTGACTTTATATATGTCGGGATCTGCAAAATATGTTCTGGAGAATAATTATTCGAAAGATATGCGAGCAAAGCATAAGGCAGCATTAAAAGGAATGATAGTGGTTTATAAATCGGGAAAGGGAATTAAAAAAGATAAAAAAATGGAAAAACTAATTAAAAGCGATGAAGAAGACAAACTAGACGAATGGCTAGCTGAGAATCTGAAAATAAACCAATAATTGCTATTGATATATCTTTGTGGGTATACTGTCTGCTCTTATTCAATGCTGATCTTCAGGCAGCGCTTCAAATTCTTTTCTCTTGTTTTCAAACCAATCCTTCATAGCATCAGGTGTTTTCATAATTTCTCTCATTTTATTCATTGCATTGAGATGTGCCGGGTCACCTTTTTGAAACATTTCCATTCCATGCTTCTTACTTAGATCAGCCATCTCCTCAAAACTGTTTGCATGAAACTCTTTATCACAGGCTCCTCCTAATTGTTTACAGGTCATTGTTTTCATGATCTTTTTTGATTTTAGTGAATGGTCATGAAGTTACGTTTTTGTCGGAACGTCGCTTACACTTGATAAAGCATATCAACCTTTTTAGATTACTTTGCTTACTACTCTAAAAATGTTTCGTCTGAATTTAGTCACCTCGAAATGGCGAGTCTCCCGGGTGTGGATAAAGTCTTATTTGTTAGTAGAACCACGATTGTCCCAAATCAACAAATTTCCAGGTGTTCTTTTTAAATCATTACGATGCATTACATTACATTCAATACGAATTTTCATAGGATAAGGTTTAATGGTTAATGGTTTTTGATTATAAAGCCCCGTAGTCTTGCGGGGCTTTAATTATCTTATGTTTTAGCACAAGGTTTGATATATAATAATTATGCATAATTCAAAAAGATACTATACCAGGCGAAGAAACTGGATGCTTACTCTTGTTTTATCATTTATCCTTCTTTTGATAGTTATTATATGGGGTTACAGGCTTATTGAAATATTTCCTCAATGAACTGTTTGGGATAGAAATTTTTAGATGATGATATCTCCCACTATTTTTAATATGTCGCCTGCCCGTATGAGATCATACCATGCAAGATCTGAGTTGTAACAGAAAGGTATTTTACCGACAAATCCACTCCATTCGCCTATTACTTCTTGACGGCTTTTGAGTTTTAAAGCAAATTGCAGTCGTTATTATTTTATGATCGCCATTAAACTTTGTTATGAAAGCGTCAACCGAAAGAAAAATTATCCGCTGGGTTCACATCCTCTTAAGTATTCCAATAATAGGTTACATCTATGGGCCTGTTGCCAAAATACCTGAAGCTTCCATGATGGTGAGGTTTTTCTTTTTTCCCGTTATAGTTCTGTCTGGCTTTTATTTGTGGAAAGGTCATTTGCTAAAGAAATGGTGGCGTAACAAGTATAATTCAGGATCAACTCTGCAAGGGCTTAAAAAAGCAGGTTAAACTGAATTATACTCTACTACTTCCGATCAAAAGCTTATTAGTGCTTAAATCGCCTGATATACTTTACAGGCTGGCCCTGTGAGTTTACATCCATATAATAAACCTCGAGAATATTCTCATCCAGTTGACTTATCTTTTCCGGGGAAGCAAAAATTGCCAGCTCGGTACAATTGTTTTCAAATCTCCAATTAAAGTTAATTATTGTTGTCTCTCCTAAACTGCATGGCTCCGGGCCTCCTTCATAAAAACCACTACCATTGGCAAAAAAAGCGTACGTATCATCAGCTTCACAGGGAAGCATGTTATTCTCGGTTGCTTCTACTACCCCATTATTATCTTCATCGAGGCCATATCTTTCAAAGACCCATCGGTCTTCAATAAGTAACCTTGTATTACGTTCGAGAATTTTGTTTTCCTTGTTGCAAGAGATAAAAGTAATAGAGAAAACCAGGCTTAACATAAGTGTTGGAATGATAGTTTTCATCAGGGATTGATTTTAAATTGTCCTAAGTAGGTTTAAATATCATGCCAACAGCTATATAAAAAATCCGATAACGAACTCTATTTTCCCCTAGTATTTTCTACTTTTTTTGATAGTATATCTCTTTTTGCTTTGAAGCCATAAGAAAAATGAAATTTGAATTATTAGAATTTTAATTTCCACCCGATCAGATCGCAATCCACTTTAGTGAATGCTTCTTTATCCGAATAGTTTACACCGGATATAAAATAAGTTGTATCGGTTTTTGCATCCATATCTCCTATACCACGTAACAACTTTCCATTTTCTTTTTTTAAGTATACTTCCATTACTGAATGCATTCCTTCTGAATCAAAGTCATACCAAAGCTTTAGGATCTCTTTGTCTTCTTTTCCTTTTATGGTTCCCCTGCTTCCATCTTTTTCATAATTATCATAAAGCATTTTCCCGGTAAACATATTTCCTTTTTGTTCAAGCATGAGTATGGCGGTATCCCGTCCAACTATTTTCATATAACAACCTGGAATACCGTTAACGGGCGAATCTTCGGGTTTGGAAGAAATAGATGTTCCACTGTCAATAGATTGAGAAGTAGCTTCATTTGCCTTCCTATTATCATTGCATGCTGCTAATTTGATAAATAATAGAATGTAGAGAATGTATTTCATTATTTTTTTAAAGGAATAGGATAAAAATAGTACCAAGTTTATTGGAATTAATATCAGACCAACGTTTCTCCATTAATTTTTGGTCCTAAGTTTTCCACCAATTCAGTCGCTGGCATTATTTTTTCTGCACCTACTGTCACTCCTATTTTTATTATTCACTTCTAAAATCTATTATCATGAAAAAAGTATTTTTTTTGATCGTGGCTTTTGCATTTGTGGGCACTGCGGCTATGGCTCAGCTTGAGCAGAAAGATTATAAAAAGAGCCAGGAAGAATGGGACAAAAAAGTAAAGGAAGACTTAAAACTTACCAGTGACCAGGTGGTAAAATATGATGCCCTTAATAAAGAATACGGCGAGAAGATTTCTGCTGTTACACAAGATGCCACACTCAGTAAGGAAACTCAGAAAGAAAGAAAAATGGCTTTGAAAAAAGAAAAAGAAGCAAAGCTTTTTGAATTCTTAACTCCTGATCAACAAAATAAATACAGGGAGTTAGTTGAACAAAAGAAAAAGGAAATGGAAAAATCTGCAAAGGACAAATATTAAGATCAGATCAAATGTGGTATAATCTTTTAGTTGCCCCGGTCTTGGACCGGGGCAACTTTTGTTAGAAAGAAATTTATCTTTAAACATGGAAAAGGTTTTTCCTACGATCAGATCACTTGTTCAGTTATACGATCTGCTGCCTGAAAATGAGCGGGTCATTACAGATGTATTAAGGCAGATCATAAAAGAAAATCTGCCGGTTTCCTGTATGGAAAAAATATCTTACAATGTTCCTTTCTTTTATGGTAAAAAAGGTATTTGTATAATTTGGCCGGCAACTGTTCCAAGAGGAGGAATTAAAAAAGGAGTTTTGCTCGGCTTTTGGTATGGATGTAAACTTGCGGACAAAGACAATTATCTTACACATGGCACCAACAAACAGGTTTTTTATAAAATTTTCAATTCGCCGGAAGAAATAAATAGCAAAGCGATCACCAAACTTTTAAAAGAAGCAATAAAGATCGATCAACGCAGATCATAAAAAATTATATAAACCATTTCATCACGAGGTTTGATATAACATTTAACACATAATAACCCGCAATTATACTTACAATACTTTTTACAATTATCCACCACCTTACTTTGCCTTTAAAAAAATTCAGGTTTGTCCAAATATTATAAGTAACTAAAAGGATCACTTCTAATAAGGAGACGACCCCATTGGACAGGAAAAATGAAAGAGCATTGATCGAAATGATACATACAGACGTAAAGCCCAGCAAATAGACATTCATCACAAGGGCCTCTGCATAGTAGAGGTCATGACTTTTAAAAAGTATGTATGTAATAAGTGCAAAAAAAGGAAGCATAGCTGCCTGCACCATAAACCAATAATGTTTATAATAAAACTGGACTGATTGATTTGCTGTATTTCTGGAGATGAAAAATAAAGCAAGTGCACAGAAGGTGACGGAAATTGCAAACAATGGAAATGGCTTTTGATATCGCAGGCGAATACCCGATAAATATCTTTTTTGTGTTGTACCTGGATTGATGGCGAGTTCCTTCAGCGTATAAAGAAAGCCCTTTTCAAAATGCCAGAAAGTATGTGCTACTTCATGCAATAAAGTGTGCATACTAATGCGTTCCGCTTGCAGTGCCTGTCCGCAACCAGGACAATATTTTTGATCACCCTCGGCTCCGCAGTTCCGGCAAATTATCATTCAATGATCGGTTTCATTGAATGAAAGGTACTACTAATTTGTCCAGGACGTTTTAAGTAACATTGCTTGCGATAAAGCAAGGACAACTGAAAAACGGGCAGATCATACACTATTTCATATGATCTGCCCGCAAAGAATTCAGCTATTATCTAAATGGTATCTTTTATTACTGTTGTTCTTGTCTCACTGGTACTGGAGTTGCCACGCATAAGAGCGACAAGTATGATAATAAATATTGCTCCCCCGGCTACCCATACCCAGGGAGACGTATACCACTGGGTGGTTGTGGTTTCCGTGGTTTTTTGCGTAACAGTTTGATTAGCGTCCTGAGCCCAAAGTACTACCTGCATGCAAGTAAAAAGAATTGCGAGGAAAAATTTGTATCCCCAGCCAAGAGTTATCTGTTTCATGATAAATTTTTTTATTTAAAAATAATTACCCTTATAACAGTGATAAGAATCAGGCCAATCTTTTTTAGGTGATGGAATTATATAAACAGGCTTTACAGGGGGAATAGTTTCTACAATCAAACCTCTGTTTCATGAAAACTGAAAATAATTTTTTAATTAAAAATTATGCAATGGACGCTGCCGTTGCATCTAACCTAATGTTAAAAATCAATGTTTGGCAATTAATTATTACTTCAAAAGGTTTTTCTTATTAAAAGTCTTCTTAAATTTAAATAACCCAACCATTTGTTTATGAAAAAGTCCCTTTTGGGTTTAACCCTTCTATGCTACCTGCAATCTTTCGCACAGTTACCGGAATTTGCAAGATCTAATAACGGACTTATCTATTCCGATAACACCATCAGGCAACTTAAGTTTATTGTAGACTCACTGAATATTAAGTTTAGGGTATGTGACCTGCACAAAGTATATCGTGCCAAGGCACAAGCAATAGCTAATTATATAAAACTCGATACAGGAAATATAAAAGCTGCACGGCGGGATATTGAAGCAAATATTTCTTTTGGTGAGTTTGTAAAGAAATACCCTGGAACAAAACCTGACATCGACTTGCTTGTTGTAAGATTTAGTTATAAAGATTATGATGACAAGGACGTGACCCAATTTAACAGCCTCGAACTTGGTGGCGACCATGATTACGGAATTTCTCTCAATGAAAAAGTTGATCGGTTCCAAAAACCGTTAAAAGGAACATGGGTATTTGATTATTCGGAAAAATCAACTTATTCAGAAGAATCGATCAGGGCTTTTTATTTTACTACCAATTTCATTGAACCGCCATTGCCAGAAAAATATGCCCGTATGGTACAGTATTCCGAGTGCATGGTTGATACAACGGTGGAAATATTTAAAGAACGGGCAAAAACAACAGACGGCTTGTATTATGATTCTAAGAAATCATATGTTTATGAATTTCTTGACTATGTTCATTTAAAAACCGATAAGCCGCCAGAATTTAAAGGGAAGTATACGGAGGCCAGGTATGATAAATACATAAAAAAATATAATGTTTGGGATTCAGTGAAATATAGCAAGCTGGACTATATAAAGCAAAATGATAGTGATTTCAACCGCTTGTTGCGGGCAGCAGTAGATGAGGCAATAGATGAGAGAATGAGTAATGACGAGTTTGAAGAATACGTTGGCCGCTATCACTCTAAAAAAACAGCGCTAGAATTAAAGCGAAACCGCAAAGTAATGGGTATGTGCAGCCAGGATAATAGTCCAAGAATTCATGCGATGAATATTGCTCTTCTCTCAGCTGAAACAGTTAATTGGGAAATATTCCTGCGTTCGCATTTGGATATAATGAATGATAATTTTGAACGAAGAAGCGATGGAAGTTATGCATGGGCCGCAAGAAAGACTTATATCAAAGAACTTGAGGTATTGGATTTTAATGTGATAGACCTGTTATTAGGCATTAGTTTGCGTATAGAGAATCCCGGGGAGCATCATTACTATGGAAATATCAGTAGACTGGGAAGAGCATTATCTGAAAGTCAATACCGGGCCCCGATTGAAAACAAAATACTGGATATGATACGCGATGACCAGTTAGATGATTATAACCGGGTGTTGATGTATTATTTGGTTTTAAATTATAATTATTATTTGGAAAATAAGGGTCAACAGAAAGAGAATATTGAGAAACTAAAATTAGCTGTGAGTACCCTACCCGCCCATATATCCACAAAGATCAAATTTAAAGAAACAGATTAATGGCTCTATATCTAATGTATTTGCGAGTCATTATCAACATCGGCACTTCCTTCTGTATCTTTTGATTTTGGATAATCACTTTTCATTTGATCGATCACTTCCTTTTTATCCTTTTTGTTGCGAAGTATTAGTAA
>Ga0184611_1000131_pt1 | contig 12356 bp, 7 predicted proteins | sample PLM3_5_coex_FD_133162 | JGI IMG/M metagenome (GOLD analysis project Ga0184611, IMG submission 133162) | Groundwater sediment microbial communities from an aquifer in East River, Colorado, USA - PLM3_5_coex | ecosystem: Environmental > Terrestrial > Soil > Riparian zone | place: USA: East River...
GAATGGGGAGAATGTAGAATATGTGATCCGTGATTTAGTAGTTGCAGAAAAAGTGAGTGATGTGGCTGCTATTAAAGAAGTAAGAAAATTTGCAGTTGATCAGCAGCAATTAATGGGTAAAAAGAAGGGAGTGATAATGGATGGACGAGATATTGGAACAGTCGTTTTTCCCAAAGCCGAGCTTAAAATTTTCCTCACAGCAGATAATGCGGTAAGGGTTGAACGAAGATTTAAAGAGCTTTTTGAAAAAAATCCCAACGTTACGATCGAGGAGATCAAAGCAAATCTTGAAATGCGGGATTATATTGACAGTAACCGGGAAGAAAGTCCACTCCGAAAAGCCGAGGATGCCATTTTGGTAGATAACACGAATATGACGGCTGAGGAAACCATTCATAAAGTGGGAAAACTGGCAAAGCAGGTCATAACTTCATGATTTTAAACGAAACAACCCCTGTCCTTAAAGCTTGTGTTTATATCTTATGAAAGAGCATGAGTATTTTTTTTAAAAGAAAATTGGTGAGAGTATTTGTATTTCTAAAAACTCTGTTTAATTTAGCGCTTCGATTGAGTAGAATCAATCTCTCCGAAATTTCACTCTCCTATCAAAAAAGCCGTTGGTTAAAAAATCCATTTCGTTTGAGCGCTACTGTGTGCTGCAATGAATATTGCTTAGCAATATTTATTAAATCACAAAGGCTTTTCCAATACTTCTGAACTATCAGTACCAATTTTCCATTGAGCTTACCAAGCCATGTCTGCCGAAGGCATGCTAAGTCCCTTCCTATTCTGAATGCCAAGGTTTCCAAATTCCTGATGGATCACCACTAACAAGTGGATGAAATAACTCATCATATACACTACCCCGAAAAATAAAGCCGAAGGGTAGTATTCGTTAACTGTAAAAACTATTTATTTAAAAACGGGTCCATAAAACGGCCCACAAAACCTTGAAGCATGAAAAAGATTTTACTTTTATTCTTACTGTTTGCATGTACACTAGTTACAGTAAGAACGTATGGACAAACAGCGTGTACTGGAGGCACAAACAGTTGCAACCTGTTACCCCAGGATGTTCGAATTGAAGTCGTGACTAAGGATTGTTCTGTTCCGGGAATCGCGAAGATTACATTCAACATCAATTTTAAGATTGACGCAAACGATGGAAATAAATCAATTTATTTCCATTCATGGTTATTGTCAGACTATCCTGCTGGAATTGGTAGTTCCGTCTTCGCATGTAATGGAACTGGTACTGAAAATCCATTTACAGCGGGTGCACCGGGCAATTTAGGCACATTTGCTCAGCTTGGTGCTGCTAATACTTCAATTCTTGACATCGGACTGAACAACACTGCGAGTGGATTAGTTGGTGCAACACAGCCTATGGTCATTAAGGCTACCAATGGGTACGCTCCTGATCCAACAGTTTTTTTGATAAGCCCCAATGGCCCGAATGCTACAGCACCTTTAATGACTGTAACAAAAACATTACTTGCAAACGGAAATGATAGCATTTCAATGGAAAATGTAGTAGTTTCGGTTCCAGCAGCAGATTGTACTACTCCGATTGCTGTAAAAACGCTTATCTGGGCCAACCAACAATTTACCGGAACTAATGCTCAATGCTGGGCTGCTCACATTGGTCAATCTGTTAATGACCCGGCTATCGCACTTACCCCACTTTGTGGCAACCCACGCCAATATTCTTTCTCATTAACAACAGGTAATACAACGCCGACGATATTAAATTACAAGGTTTTTTTGCATGATCCCTTAAATGTGGCTGCTGATGTTGAGGTTCTTTCTGGCACTACTACTCGTAATGTAGGGGACGCATTTGGTGGTGTATTTAGTTCTGGTACATTAACCATACCATTTCCATATGGTAATATGGGTCCATGGGCGAATTGGGAAATGAGAGTAGATGTGACCAGTCCATCGTTTAGTAACACAGTTACAACAGGTAATCTAGATGTCGGATGTGCTACATTACCAATTAAATTAAGATCATTCGATGCTACACGCAACAGATCGAATGTTGATCTAAAATGGGTAACCGAGATCGAAACCAATAACAAAGGCTTCTATGTGGAGCGTAAGCTTTCCAACGGTGAATGGCAACAAATTACTTTTGTTGAGTCAAAAGCACCCAATGGAAATAGCAATTCACCGCTTACTTATACTCTTACAGACTTTAACAACACAAAAGGAATTTCGCAATATCGTTTGAGACAAATGGATTTTGATGGCAAACAAGCTTTCAGCCAGATCCGTTCAGTACGTGGGGAAGGCCAAAAGAGCAACACGATCATCTATCCTAATCCAAGTGGTGATGGTAAAGTAAGTGTTGTATTTGAGGGTGCGAATAGTATTCGTGATGTGTCTTTGATGGATGTGAGCGGCAAAACTTTAAAACAATGGAAAGGCGTTACGAATAATAACATCCAGATTGACAACCTCAATTCAGGATTCTACACTGTACGAATAGTGAATGTGGAAACAGGTGAGCAGGTAGTAGAGAAATTCATTGTAAACAAGCGTTAAAGCTCAAGGTTTTAACCAACGGCGGGGGTGGTCTTCGTGCCACCCCTTTTTTTATAAATAATTTTCTAACCCCGGAAGTTGCCAAACATTAATGGCAATAGTAATTTAAGTAATTTAACATTCAGCTATAGCCTGGTTCGTCGCACATTGCGACAGTCAAAAATCAAAACAAGTATTTCCCCGTCCAAACAATGATGGCAAATTAATTGTCATGTTTGAGAAAAAGGATGCGGCTTGAAACTCATCATAAAGGGAAATGACTTGAAGGGACCAGGCAATAAGAAAATACAATGAGTAACATTTTACAAATAGAAGATCCTGTTCCTGGTTTTTACATTTTATGTATCATTAATTTTGAAAAAGGAAAGCAGGTCATTAAAAAGACTAAAGATCGTTAAAGCTTCAAGGTTTTAACCAACGGCGGGGGTGGTTTTCGTGCCGCCCCCTTTTTTATTTTAATGGATCAGGTATTTGTAAAGCAATATTTCATTGGAAAAAAACTCTTCTTAGACTTTTAGTGTGTTTAAAATATTCCCCATTTTTTTGAAGTCAATTATCATTTTTCCCCAGTTTAATTATTGTCATAAGTAAAAACGATCCGATCAAAGCTTGAAATCTGTTGGCGGCGGTAATGGATAGGTTTTTGCACATGCGATCATAACAATCTTTCCTATGCTTTAATCCGGGCAGTCTCTTTGCCCGTCGTAACTTTTTTATTCAATAATTAAACCTAGTACTATGAAACAATTTTTACTTTCTTTTCTTCTATTTAGCGGAGCTTTGATCTCATTTAATGATCTTGATGCGCAATGTGATCTTAGATTTCCAAATCTTGCCAGGGCCTTTTCTACAGATATAGTGAGCCTGGGTCCTAATAAATGCCAGTATACTGTTAGTGTTCAATTTGAGATCGTGACTAACTCTGGGTTCAAAAACCTTTTCTTTCATTCATGGCTAAGTCAGGATTATCCAAATCCTTCCATATTTGATTGTTCCGGAAATACACCTGCGACAGATCCAGGCACAAGTGCGCAGTTAGGAACAGCTATTGATGAACCTGGCAAATCGTTTAACGACATGGGATTCGTAGGGCTTAATGAACTCACTTTTGAGCCCGGCGTGCCTGTAGATGTTACGGCAAAATTTGCGACAGAGTACCCTCATGACAACAGTGTTGTTTTGAATTCCCCGCTGAATTCACCCGGTTTAACAGCAACTGTAACAAGAATAGGCAATTCAGATACCCTGCATTTTGAGATCTCCAATTTAAAAGTGATCGTGAATGCCCCCTGTGGCAGTCCTTTAAGTATTAAAACTGATATTTGGGGTTCTAACTCAAATGCACCTGATCCTAAGGCCCAATGCTATATTTGTGGGAGTACCCAATCATTCGGCGAAGTAACTGTCTCACTTCAAAAATCCTGTACATCATTACCGTTCCAATATGCTTTGTCGCTTAATTCTTCATCTTCAACCGAGCTTCATTTAGTTTTCAGACTTTATGCTGATGACCTGGATGGTGTGAGGGAACCCAATGGAGACGATTCACTTTTACGTGTTTCAGATACAATTGTGCTTTCATCCTCTTCTTTTAGTACAGGGTTTGTGAATCTGCCAGGCCTCTTTTGTTGTACTGAGCCTTTTTCACTATGGGGACTATATGTGGATGTTACAGGAAGGGAATTCGACAACGTCATAAGTTCTAATATTATTGAAGAACCATGTGCTACGTTAACATTACCGGTATCACTAAGGTCGTTCACGGCAGCACGGAATAATTCAACAGTTCTTTTGAAATGGGAAACTGTGACAGAAGAAAGCAGCAGGGGATTTTATATTGAACGAAACCTCGGCAATAATGTTTGGCAAACATTAGGATTTGTTCCGACTAAAGCAATGAATGGAAATAGCAGCTCTCTTCTTAATTATGAATACTCCGATATTAATAATGCGAAGGGAATAACTCAATACCGCTTGAGACAAATTGATATTAATGGTAAACATGCTTATAGTCCAATACGTGCCGTAAGGGCAGGAAGTCAAAAAGGAAAAACAATTATTTATCCAAATCCAAGCAATGATGGCAAAGTAAATGTTGTATTTGCGGATATGAATACTATTCGTGATGTATCCCTGATGGATATGAATGGTCGTGTGATGAAACAATGGAAGGGCGTTACGAATAATAATATCCAAATTGATAATCTAACGGCCGGTTTCTATACTGTTCGAATTATTGACACAGAAACAGGAGAACAAACAGTGGAAAAAATAGTAGTGAAAAAACGTTAAAGCTTCAAGGTTTTAACCAACGGCGGGGGCGATCTTCGAGTCGCCCCTTTTTTATTTTGGTAAAAAAGAATTTGGTTAGAAAAAAACCAGCGATCGATCTGCCCAAACTCATTTCTGGAAACCATAATAGTAATTTACTTTTATGAAAAGTAAATTATTGATACGTCGATGGACATACAGGCTCCTTCAACCCTTTGTTGTGCTGCTTTTGATCGTCTTCTTTGGCATCATGGGTTATATCATTATAGAGGGATACTCTTTTTTGGAGGCCCTTTACATGACAACTATTTCAATTACCACCGCCGGGTTTAACGAAGTAAGACCCTTGAGTGATGAGGGAAGATTGTTCACCGTTTTTCTGCTTCTTACCAGCTGGGCCACATTTGCCTGGGTTATCACCCGCATTACACAGTTTGTAGTTACCGGCGAGATCAATCAATATTTTAAAACACGAAAGAATATGAAAGCAGTAACCGAATTGAACCACCATGTTATTCTCTGCGGGTTTGGCAGAAATGGTCAGCAGGCGGCAAGGACATTGAAAAATCATAACATGGATTTTGTGGTAATTGAGAAAGAAAAAGAATCTCTGGAAAAAACTCTACCTTTTTTCCCAGAGCTTATTTACCTGATAGGAGACGGTACTGATGACGATCTGTTGAAAAAAGCCGGTATTGAAAAAGCGATCGCTTTAATAACCGCATTACCGGTAGATGCCCATAATGTTTTTATTGTTCTTTCGGCAAGAGGGCTTAATCAAAAACTGCAGATCATAAGCAGGGCATCGGAGGAAAGTTCTTATCCAAAACTAAGAAAGGCAGGTGCTGATAATGTTATTATGCCTGATAAGATCGGAGGTTCTCACATGGCAACACTTGTATCAAAACCTGATATAATAGAGTTTATGGATTTTCTTTCGAGTGAAGATGGTGAATCAGTAAATATGGAATCTGTTCCGTATGATCTGTTACCCCCTACAATAAAGGATAAACCACTTAAAGTAGTAATGGAATGGAATAAAACTGGAGTGAATTGTTTAGGGATAAAAAGCAAAGAAGGGAAATTTATTATCAACCCACCGGGTGAAACGCTTGTAACGGAAGGCTGCAAAGTAATTGTGTTCGGCACCCGGTCACAGATCGCTGACATGAAAAATAATCTTGACTGATCATTTATTTACAATTTCCAGCAGATCTATTTCGAATACCAACGCAGATCCCCCGGGTATTGTTTGATATTGCCCCGGCCCGTAAGCCAAATTATAAGGAACATATAATTTCCATTTTGAACCAACAGGCATCATCTGCAATGCTTCTGTCCAGCCTTTTATTACACCGGTTACGTCAAATGAAATAGGTCCCCCCATCTCATAGGAATTATTAAATAGTGTGCCATCAATAAATGCACCTGTATAGTTACAAGAGACCTTGTCTTTTTTTGTTGGTTTTTTCCCGGTTCCCACGGTAATGATCTCGTATTGCAAACCGCTTGATGTAACTTTTACACCGGGTCTTTTTTTATTTTCCGCTAAGAATTTTTTTCCGGCATCGATCGTAGGCTTATTTTTTACTTCCTGGAGTTTTGATTGATACCGCATGGCAACCATATTTGCAAGACTGTCATTCATCAATGGTTTTTTTTGACTTTGCAGATCATTAATAGCTGTTGATATGATGACAGGATTAAAATTGGTAATATCAAATTCACGAAAAAAACTTATTAGATAAATACCCACTGCATAGCTTGCGGAATCTCTCGTATCATTTAAAACAACACCTGTCACAGGCGGTTTTACAGATTTTTTCGGATCTGCCATTAATTGACTTCTATAAGCCATTACTGCACTATCTGCATCCGAATTACTTATTAGTTGCGGCTTATTCGATTGCAGGTCATTACATGCTTTTGCTACAACGGCGCCGTTAAAATTGTAAATATTCTGAGAACGATACTTGTTTACTATATGTATTCCCGCTGTATAGCTTGCAGAGTCACGAAGGTCTTTCAATAATTTGGGTGTTACAGGTTTTGGTGCAGCTGGCTTTTGGGTGCTAACTGTAACCGTTTTTGGTTTTTGTGAGAATATTGTAAGTGAAAAGCAAATAAATGTGATCAAACAAATTATTCTTAGCATAAAAAAATTTTGGGTAGCAAATATACTTTATAAGTTCAAGTTTTTATGTTTCTGTTTTTTATCATTTCTCCCGGTAAGATCAATGATCGCAGAAGGAAATTTTTCTTTATGACCGGTAAGTAGATTCCGAATATAGTTATTTCCCCGGTAGGATGTTAAATACTCCTTGATATCATCAATATTCGACAATTTGAATTCTGACGGCAAATAACCCATCCCGAAAAATTTTCCGTTGTCAACAAGTATACAAGATAGCTCAGTTTCCTCAAGACCTTTGTCAACGATAGCATAAGATGAATCGTCACTCATTTCAGTAATCGCCTTGTTTACCCGTTTATTATAAGATGACCTGTTTTCTTGTTTTATGCAGGCACCTTTGCATGTTTTATTTTCTACGCCTGTGCATTGGCCACTCCCTTTTTCTAAAAAACATAATTTTGGACAAAGCTTATACTCCTCAATAATTGTTCTCAACCAGCTATATCCTTCTGATAAATTATGAAAGCTGTGAACAGGCTTAAGATTCTTTTTATTTTTTTCAATGATTAGACGGAGAAAGCCATTCCGGTCTTCGTAAGTATAAATGCCAAAAACATCTTCCCAATGCTTTTGTGAGTAATTGAATTTTGGCCAGTACTTTTTTATTTCAACAGATTCAAGAATACTTGCCATTAATTCTGTAGCACAACTTTTAAAACTGATGGAATGAATATGCGTAATGAAATTTTGTTTTTGTCTTGTTTCAGAGTTATTGCTGAAATGACTGTTAACACGACTGCGGATGTTGATCGCTTTTCCTACATAAATTATTTTTCCTTTTACATCATGAAAATAATAGACGCCAGGTGTAGTTGGCAAAATTTCGAAATGCTGTTTGGGCACATTGGGTGGCAGGGATTGTTCCTTTGAATTCCGCAATAAACTTTTTGAAATGAAATCTTCCTTATCATTTTCCAAAAGTTTACCAAAAACTTTTACCGTTGCTTCCGCGTCGCCGCCGGCCCGATGCCGGTTATTGATATCAATTTCAAGGGAACGGCAAAGATTTCCAAGGCTATAAGAGGTAAATCCCGGAAATATTCTCCGGCTTAACCTGACTGTACAAAGCTTTTTTGATTTCAGATCGAACCCGGCTCTTAATAAATGACTTTTTAAAAAGCTGTAATCAAAATTTACATTATGAGCAATGAAAATACTCTCATTTAAAAGATCGAAAATGGCTTCAGCCACCTCATCAAATTGGGGTGCATTGGCAACCATCTCATCAGTGATGCCTGTAAAAGATTGTATATATCTTGGGATCGGTTGCAGGGGATTGATCAGCGACTCAAATTTTTTTACAACCTTCTTACCATCAAAAACATGAATGGCCACCTCGGTAATTCCGTTAGCCGATGCATAACTTCCTGTGGTCTCTATGTCAACTATAGCGTACATGATTATTTCCAATATGATCAGGTTACAAAAAAGCAGACTAAGTTCGCAAAATATTTGTTATGACAGAAGATAAATTTATAATGTTTCGGAACAGGCTGGAGAAAGTTTACCGCCATCTTGGCAAACAGGCAAAAAGGATGGCCATTACTTGTTACCGGCTCTATGATCACGATCTGCCGGAGTTCCCGTTTTGCATTGAGATATATGAACAAAATGTTTATGTGGCTGAATATAAACGACGCCATGGAATGAGTGAGGACGAACACGATGAATGGATAGGACGGAGTATGATCGTTATCTGTGAGATCTTAAAAGTTACCGAAGAAAATATTTTCCTTAAGCTTCGACAGAAAAAACCAGGTCGTCTCGGGCAATATCAAAAAACTGCAGAAAGAAGATCAGAATTTATTGTCGAAGAGAATGGATTGAAGTTTATTGTTAATCTAAGTGATTATCTCGATACAGGTTTGTTCTTAGACCATCGGGTAACGAGAGAAAAGGTTAGGGGAGAGGCTAAGGGTAAAAGAGTCTTGAATTTATTTTCTTATACAGGTTCTTTTTCTGTTTATGCAGCATCTGGCGAAGCAGAGGAAGTAGTGACGGTTGACCTTTCAAATACTTATTTGGATTGGGCCAGGAGGAATATGGAGCTTAGTCGATCTACTGATCTGTCAAAATATAAGTTCATACAAGCTGATGTATTGCAATATTTGAATACTGTCCCGGAAAACTATTTTGATATCATCATTCTCGATCCCCCAACATTCAGCAACAGTAAAAGAATGGAAGATATTCTTGATATTCAACGTGATCATGTGAAACTCATCAATGATTGCTTACGAGTTTTAACCCCTGGAGGAAAAGTTTATTTCAGCTCGAACTATAAAAGATTTGTATTGGATACAGTATCAATTCAATCATCATTAATAAAAGACATAACAAAACAAACTACTCCGTTTGATTTTGAAGGAAGAATAAACAGAGTTTGCTATCTAATAGAAAAATAAAAAGCGTTCCTTGAAGAGGAACGCTTTGGAATGTTAAGTCTGTAATATTTTTAATATAAGTAATCTAAGGCTTTTTTATCATTAGAGTTAAATGGACGATTGGTTGTGGCACTTAAGCAAGCCAGCATCCATGATGCAGCATCGGGACCCGAAGGTGTACCAGGTATAAGGACTGCACCAACGCCAGTTGTTGTTTGTCCTTCATTCCCACCAGAGCCGCAACTATAAGCCCGATTCATATAATCAGTATGGCGGAATCCAATGCAATGGCCCATTTCGTGTGAAATTACAGTTGTAAGAAACCCAGCGCTGTAATTCTGATATTGTTTGTTGAACTTAACCTCACCATAGGGATCGCCTCCACTAGGGAAGCCAGCAGACGCTATGTAATTACCGCCGTTAATAAGTTTAATATTGATGTCACCACCGCTTGCTACCCGGGTAAATGTTATTTGTAAATTTTCAGCATTGTATCGACCGATTGCCGCATCTATTGCATTCGATACACTCGTATTTACACTTCCGCTTGAGCTGACTGTAATAACACGCGGTAAACCGGTAACCAAATTAAATGTGCGGTACTGTTCCTCATCTGCAATTCTCAGTAGCGGAGTAGTGGGTCTTTCATTCAACCTGTCAGGGGTAAGGATTATATCTCCTTCTACCAGGTATCCCTCATCTACTTTTTGAACATTAGATGTACTGAATCCAAGGTCTTTGATCTGGGTTAATACTTCTTGTGAAATCTCCTCTGGTGCTGCATCTTTCACCTCTTTTTTGCAAGATGTAATTGCAAAGCCTGCAATAAGCAAAAAGGCCAATGGTTTTAACATTTGTCTCATGAGCGGTCTGTTTTAGTGTGATTAAATAACGTAATTAATTCAAAATACAGGTGGGGTATTTCAGTTTGAAAAGATAAATGTTTTTTTTTAATACTAACAACTGTTTTGGCCATTTTTTTTTTGAAAAAACCGGAGTTTCGACAAAGGTTAAACTCCGGTATCAATGAGTATCAGGAAATCAATATTTTTAATAAATGGAAACTACCTGTCGGGAAAGAAGGTATAATTACATAGTGAGGTTTTCGATCGTTTTACTAAGTGTATTTATTACGCATTGTTCTTTTGCACAGTTAAATGACAACCCTAAGCTTTCCCCGGGTTTATCGAATGAAATAAAAAATGCGAAAATTGCAGGGCGTCTTTTGCTGGAGGTCACAATTAAAAATGATAAAGTCCCATCCACAATTTGGAAACCAGTTTATCAAACTAAAAAAATATTTGAATCTTCAACCTTTTCAGTTTTCAAATTAGTTGCCACTGCTGAAGAAATAAACTCAATTTTTCTACCATTACCCGGAATAATTTTTATTGAAAAAGGGAACAGGACCCCAAAAGAAGAGATACAGGTTGGTAATCTTGACCTGTCTGTAAATAAAATAAATCTTGTTCATCGGAATTTTTCATCGGTAAATGGAGATGGAGTAACAGTATCTGTAAAAGAAAATAAGCCCGATACTACTGATATTGATCTCAAAGGAAGGTTTCTTTCAACCAATCTTTCATCAAATACTGTTAATTCTCATGCTTCCATTATGTCAACAATGATCGCAGGCGGAGCCAATAGCTGGCATTTGGGAAAGGGGGCAACATGGGGAAGCACAATTAGCTCTTCAAGTTTTGCGATTCTATTACCTGACCCTAACAGTGCTTACCAGCAATACAATATCTCTGTTCAAAATCATTCTTACGGAGTTGGAGTTGAAAGTTATTACGGTGCAGATGCAGCTGCTTATGATGCAAGTGCTATCACTAATGGTTCATTACTTCATGTTTTTTCTTCAGGTAATTCAGGAACATCTTCGGCAACTACGGGAATTTATTCCGGCATAAATGGCTTTGCAAATCTTACGGGCAGCTTTAAAATGGCTAAGAACATTCTTACTGTTGGAGCAACAGATTCTTTTTCTATTGTAGCGGCGTTAAGTTCCCGGGGCCCTGCACATGATGGCAGGGTAAAGCCTGAGCTAGTTGCATTTGGGGAAGATGGAAGTTCAGGTGCGGCAGCATTAGTTTCCGGTACATCGTTACTTCTTCAACATTTATATAAACAGGTAAATGGTGTGTTGCCGGCAAATTCATTGACAAAGTCAATTCTTATCAACAGCGCTGATGATGTGGGCAGTGCCGAAATTGATTACAAAAATGGATTCGGTAGTTTAAATGCAAATAATGCGTTGAAAACTTTACAGGCTAATAGGTTTTTTGCTGGCAGTGTTTCCAATTCATCAAGTCAATCTTTCAATATTACAGTACCGGCAGGAATAAAAAAATTAAAAGCAACATTAGTGTGGAATGACCCACCCGCTGTTCCTAATGCAGCAAAGGCATTGATAAACGATCTTGATCTTGAACTAAGGGAAATTTCATCTGGAAAAACATGGCAGCCTTGGGTTTTAAATTCTTTTCCTCATGTTGATTCATTATTACAGTTGGCTAAGAGAAAAAGGGACACGTTGAATAATATTGAACAAATAACTTTTGATAATCCCGGCGCAGGAAATTATCAGCTTAAAGTAACTGGCTTTAATGTTACCACCACAGCACAAAACTTTCATATTGCATGGCAGTTAGATTCAGTAGATAAATTTGAATGGCAATTTCCAACTGCTAATGACTTTGTTTTTCCAACTACAAATAATACGGTCAGGTGGCAATCATCTTTTGCAGCGTCAAGCGGAATCCTAGAATATTGCACTGGTGGGAATACCTGGCAACCGGTGCAAGCTTCTATTGATTTAAATACTGGTCATTATAATTGGAGTGTTCCTGCTGTAACTAGTATTGGTTTACTTCGAATGACTATTGGCTCAAATGTTTTTACCAGCGATACATTTACCATTGCAAACAGAACCACTACCGGTGTAGGTTTCAACTGCC
>Ga0184611_1000132_pt1 | contig 12350 bp, 3 predicted proteins | sample PLM3_5_coex_FD_133162 | JGI IMG/M metagenome (GOLD analysis project Ga0184611, IMG submission 133162) | Groundwater sediment microbial communities from an aquifer in East River, Colorado, USA - PLM3_5_coex | ecosystem: Environmental > Terrestrial > Soil > Riparian zone | place: USA: East River...
GTATATGCATACACATCCATTGGTTGTATAGCACCTTTATATTTTCCATCCCACCCAATATTCTTATCATTTGTTTCAAATACTTTTTGCCCCCAGCGATTCCAGATTATGAACCTGATCTTTGTAATACCAAAACCTCTTGCAAAAACTACACTGTTAACATCACCACGTTGCGGTGTGAAAGCATTGGGCACATCTACCAATGCAACAATAACAGCTCTCACAGGCTGGCAAAGAGTATCTGCACAACCAGCTGAATTTATTGCAATAAGACAAGCATTATAAGTACCTGTTGCATTATACTGATGCTTCACTTGTGATCTTGATGTTGTTATTAAACTATCCCCATCGCCAAAAAGCCATTTGAAATTGACTGCATCCGGCGATGCAAGATTGTTAAATGATGTTTGTGTGTTTTCTACCGGTGGGTCAGGTGTAAAAGTAAAATTGGATACAGGAATTGGAAAGACATTTATGCCAAATGTTGTCGTATCTGACAAATTACAAGTATTAGGGTCGTTAGCGATCAATGTAATTGTGTAAGAACCCGGCGTATTATAAAGATGAACAGGATTTGTTGCCGTGCTGGTTGTATTATCACCAAAATTCCAAAGGAATGTTTGGCCTGCTATCGATGTATTGTTAAACTGAGCAGTATAAGGAGCACAACCAGTCGGTGGCGTTTCAAATTGAGCTACTACCAACGGAGCTATACTTATAGTTTTTTTCAAAGTATCCGGCGCATTGCAGTATGCTGTGTCAATAATAGTCAGCTTCACCGTATATGTTCCCGGCGAAGTATAAGAATGGAAAACAGGGGCCGGACCTGTAGTTATAATAGGAGAATTATCGCCAAAATCCCATGTAAAAGATGTATTAGTAAACGGCCTTATGGGTGGCGCAATTGATAAGTTATCAAAGCGGTATTTTAAGGAATCGCATGGCGCTAATTTCACCGGGTTAAAATCTAGTGTTGCAGGAAGGCCTCCAACCTTAATGTTTATATAAGCGGTGTCGCGAATATTACATGTGGTGGAATCTTCCGCGATCAGCATTACGCGGTATAATCCGGTTAGGTTATAGGTATGAGATATATTCGGAGTAGTAGTGATAACAGGGTTTGGCAGAGATCCATCACCAAAATACCAATAATAGGTAACAGCATTTGCAACTGTATCTATAAAATCGACAGTAAGAGGTGCACAGCCAGCAGTATCTCTGGGTACTCCATTGATCATTGATTGAAGGCCAGCATCAACACCTGAAAAATCAAATGAGATTTTCAGCATTGCGAGGTTACAACCTGAGCCATTATTTACGGATGGGTTTATTGGTCCGGGTCCTACAACTGGCGAGGTAGTAGGATAAGGAACACCACCGCCACAGTTGGCGCAAATTGCCTGGTATATCACACCTTGTTTATCAAAACGGCTTGTACCTCCATCCACATGGTCAGAAAGACCTCCCGTCTGTCCCCAGTAACTACCAAACAATTGAGAAGTTGCATTTTTCTTTAAAACAAAAAAGTAAAAATCATTACCATCGGTTGTGCTTTTAATAGCATCGGGAGTAACTGGCATACCAGTAGTTAATGATGATGGGAACTGCCCATCAATAACACCTCCCCAACCAGATACATAGACATTTTCACAGTTATCGACGAGAAAAGCAGTAATAGAGATATTTGGAATTCCCGATGCTTTACCAAACCGGGTTGAATAAATAAAAGCTGAAAGATCGGGTTCCAGTTTTGCAATAAACTGGGGTGCACCAGCAACACTATAGGCAGCGTTTATTACAGGCCAAATTCCTTTTGTTTGTCCACACACATAGGGAAATCCGAATTTATCAAACTGTACACCATAAACCTGGTCAGTGGCTGCAGTACCAAGATAGGTGGATCTAACAATAGCATTGCCGCTGTTGGTTATAATAGAAACAAATCCATCAATTCCTCCCTGGTTAGAAGGATGGATGGTTCCTGCTGTATTGCCGGGAAAATTTGTACTTGATGTGCCTCCGGCAACATAAATATTTCCATTAGGCGCCAATGAAAGTACATAAGCAGCATCATCACTACTACCTCCAAGATAACTTGCAAATGAAAGTGCCGAGACTGCTGGATCAAATTTTAAAACAACTGCATCCTGAGCTCCGCCAGAGCTGGTTTGAAATGAACCAGCAGTGGCTGGAAAACCGCCTGAAGCTTGCGTACCAGAAGATCTGGTACAAGATGCCACATAAATATTTCCTCCTCCATCAACGATCACTTCGCTTCTGCCATTATCACCATAGTTTTGTTGTAAAGAACTAAAACTTTCGGCTGCAATGTTTACTCCATCATCGCCAGCACCACCAATTTTTTTAGAACCTATAAGCGCTGTACCTGCAGCATTTAGTTTTGTAACTACAATGTCATAGCTGCCACCACTGCCGATCTGGCCACTGCCGGTAACCGGGTAGTTTGAAGAATTAGTACGACCTGCTACGATCAAATTTCCAGCACCATCTACAACAAGACTATGCGGCTGTTCATTGCCAGAGCCTCCAATATATGTTGCATACATCCTGGTACTACCATCGGGAGATAATTTTGAAATACTTATATCAGTCGCATTGACCCCGCCATTTCCTCCTCCCCAAGCAGTTTGAAAGGCGCCGGTTGTAACAGGATAACCGGAAGCCAAATTAATTCCGCCCCCAAAAAAACTTCCATCGGGTCCATAAGTAGCAGTAAAACCCCAGTTGTCGCCCGTGCTTCCGGTAAATGAACTAAAGATCAATGTCGGATCTATAATAAGAGTTTCGTTACGGTTATAATTTTTTACATCAAACCTGATCTCTTTTCCTATCAATACATATTTGGCTGATATATGTTTGCGCTGATTATTTTCATACTGGTAAGTATAGGGATCCAATTCTTTAACCTCGCCAACAGAAGTTTTAATAACAAGCTGCTTGTCTCTCACCTCAAGATTATCTGCTCCTGAATATCTCAATACGATCTTACTTGCATCGGCTCCCGGTTTTACAATGATGTCATATTTCATGTTGCCTTTATCAGTATAAAAGCGAACATCAACACCCGGATAAATATTTTTTGCAGTAATCCCCTGATAAATTTTACAGTTGCTTGCCCACCGGGAAGGATCATTGCCAATAAAATAATTATTGTAGGTCGCCAACGGTTTGTCGGGAACTAATTCAATTTGATCAGATGCCCCGGCAAAATCAACCGCATAGGAATGTGAATGTAATATTAAGGGTGAGTTTCTTTTATTCTGCTCATTTCCCTGGTCATGCTGACCATGTATATATTCCTGTACCTGTTTTAGATCTTCTTTATTGTGCTGAAGAACCGTAAAACCACCATTTCGTATAAAAAAGCTTCCCGCAGGAACTTCGCTTCTGAATTTTACATGATTATCCCATTGACCTTTATTCTCAATGAACTCAATATTTTGGGCCTTAATTGTTGCTGATAGGATAAGTAAAAACAGGGTTATGTAATGATAACGGATCAATGGTTATATTTTATTCAATTTAGCAAAAACAATGGAAAAATTTTAAAACTTGTGTTAAGATATACGGCTCCAGGCTGTTTTACCCTGAATTATTTCAAGGTATTTCCTGATTCGCAAATTTTCTGCCGAATTCAACTCAGGATCTGCGTCTGTTATGTCTTCTGCAAAACGCCGGGCTACTTCCAATAAAGGCCTGTCTTGGACTATACTTGCCAGCTTAAAGTTTAATACTCCGCTCTGTCTTGTTCCTTCAATATCGCCGGGTCCCCGCATATCCAGATCTTTCTCAGCTATTATAAAACCGTTATTTGTTGATGTCATTATTTTCATTCTTTCTCTTGCATCATTACCGATATTCTGACCGGTCAATAATATACAATAGCTTTTATCTGCTCCGCGACCGACTCTTCCCCGTAATTGATGCAATTGAGATAATCCAAATTTTTCAGCGCTTTCGATCACCATTACACTGGCGTTTGGGACGTCCACTCCCACTTCTATAACGGTGGTTGAAACCATAATATGCGTATCTCCTGTAACAAATCGCTGCATATTATTGTTCTTTTGCTCGGCTTTTTGCCGGCCATGCACCATACTTATCCAATATTTAGGCTCCGGGAACCATGCTTTCACATTTTCATAACCTTTCATCAGGTTCTCATAATCCATTTTATCACTTTCCTCTATTAATGGAAAAATAATATAGATCTGCCGGCCTTTAGTTATTTCATCTTTTATAAAGCTCATCACTTTGGACCTGTCTTTCTCATAACGATGAACAGTTGTGATCGGCTGCCTTCCCGGTGGCATTTCATCAATCACGCTATAATCAAGATCACCGTAGGCTGTCATTGCCAATGTACGTGGAATTGGAGTAGCCGTCATTACAAGAATATGCGGAGGAATTTCATTTTTTTCCCAAAGCATTGCTCTTTGTGCTACTCCAAACTTATGCTGCTCATCAACTATTCCTATTCCTAAATTTTTAAACTGAACTGCTTTTTCTATTACTGCATGTGTACCGATAAGAATTTGTAAAGAACCATCATCAAGTTTTTGCTGGATCAATTTTCTACCAGCAGCTTTTGTTGAGCCGGTTAATAGCCCAACTTCAACAGGCATATCTTTTAATAAAAAAGTAAGATTATTATAATGCTGTTGTGCCAGCACTTCAGTTGGCGCCATCAGGCAACTTTGATAATTATTATCTGCTGCTATCAGCATAGTAAGCAATGCCACCATTGTTTTACCACTTCCAACATCTCCTTGCAATAAGCGATTCATTTGTTTCCCTGTGGCTGTATCTTTTCTTATTTCCTTGATCACCCTTTTTTGTGCACCGGTAAGTTCAAAAGGAAGATATTTTGTATAAAAAATATTGAAGAGATCTCCCACTTTTTCAAAAACAACTCCTTTTGAAAAACGATGACGTTGGGATCTTAACCTTGCCATCCTGAGCTGCGCAATAAATAATTCTTCAAACTTTAATCGTTTGACCGCTTCATCATACTCTTGCATATTAGCTGGAAAATGAATTTGAGAATAGGCCTTGAACCTGTTTGCAAGTTTTAGATTATTTAAAATATCATCCGGTAAATTTTCAGGAACATTTTTTTCATTGATCATTTTCATCAGCACTTCTGTAAGCTTACTTATTTGCCTGCCGCCAAGTGCTTTTGATCTTAATTTTTCTGTTGTCGGGTAAATAGGTTCAAGAAAGGATTTGCCGTCTCTTTTTTCTGTTGTTAGCAATTCCATTTCAGGATGCACTATTTGAGGCCGGCCCTGGAAAAAAGTTACTTTGCCAAAAACAAGATATTGCTCACCCGGTTGTAAAATTTTTTGGATCCAATTAATTCCCTGGAACCACGTAAGTTCTAATGTTCCCGTCTTGTCACGTAGCGTGGCAACCATTCGCCTCCCACTCTTTATCCCAACAATATCTAGGTTATGTAAACTACCGGCCACTTGTATATAGTCTGTGGAAGGGTCAATTTCCCGTATTAAATTCACTTTTGTTTTATCAACATGACGATGAGGGAAATGATTGAGAAGATCATTAAAAGTAAAAATATTCAGTTCCTTTTTCAGCAGTTCTGCCCTCTGTGGACCAACTCCTTTGAGATATTCTATAGGGCTGTTTAATATGTCAGTATTTGCAGGTATAATTCCCTTTTGAACAAATGTACTATTCCGTTTTAAGACTAGTATACTCATAAGACTTAAAAGAAGATGCTAAAAAAAATAAAAATGCACAGAAATTCGTTCTATTTTTACATATCCATTTATCCTGAAAAAAGACCGAACCAATGAATAACCATTTCCACCTGTTGCAAACATCTATTGATTTTTCCGACTTCAAATTTGGCATTCTTACTTATGTAATGGCATTTGTGCTTACATTGATCTTTATTCCACCGGTAATTTTTATGGTAAACCGGTTTAAACTTTTTGACCGACCCAATGCAAGAAAAGAACATTCTGTGCCCACGCCGACATTTGGTGGAATTTCGATCTTCGCGGGAATGATGGTGGCACTTCTATTCTGGTTCAAATTCAACAATCATCCTTCTACGATCACTTTCTTTTTATCCATGTTGCTTTTATTTGGCGTAGGAATTATGGATGATCTGAAAGACCTGGCAGCCCGTTATAAATTAGTAATTGAAGCAGGCCTGGCCTCTTTACTTGCTGTAGCAGGTATTCGCATAACCAGCTTTGGTGGCTTGTTTGGAATTACTGAATTGCATATCGTAGCACAATACATCATAACTGTTGTTACCATCGTTGGGATCTCAAATGCTTTTAATCTCATTGACGGCATCGATGGACTTGCCGGTGGTCTTGGCTTTATGAGCCTGGTTACACTTGGAATATTTCTTACGATCAGTAAAGATCTGAACTATGCTATGATCGCATTTGCTTTAGCTGGCGCATTGCTTGGGTTTTTATATTTCAATTTTAACCCTGCCAGAATATTTATGGGGGATACAGGCTCCCTCGTTCTTGGTTTTGTCATTGCTGTGTTATGCGTACAGTTAATGAAAGTAAATTCCATACATCCTACACCGATCGTTCCGAATATCTATGTTTTTACATTAGGCATTGTAATGATCCCTGTATTTGATACACTTCGTGTTTTTGGAACCAGGATATGGAAAGGCCGTTCGCCTTTCTCTGCGGATAAAACGCATATACATCACCTTATCACAAATAAAGGTTTCACCCATGCTTTTGCAGCAAGGATCATTTGCATATTCCATGGATTTATATTAATTCTTGTCTATTGGATGAAAGACTGGAAACCTGAATTGCAGTTGATCGTTCTTTTCTGTTGTATGCTGAGCTTGATCTATATGTTCACTCGTATCGGTGTATTAAAAAAATATTTTAATACGGCAGCAAGCATCACGACACCGCAGACACAGGCGGAATAAAATAATCAATTATTTATTTGTAGATCTTTTTAATTTGCCATTTGCATTTCTGGCAAACCAATGATGAAAGTGGAGCCATTATCGATCTTGCTTTCGGCTTTAATAAATCCATTATGCTTTTCAACGATCTTCTTACAAATTGACAGGCCAACACCCGTGCCTTCGAATTCCTGGTAGTTATGGAGGCGTTTAAACACTCTAAAAATATCTTCAGCATACTTGTCGTCAAACCCGATCCCATTATCCTGTACAGTTATTTTATAATAATTCTTTCCCTGGGCATACTTGGTAAATTTTGACAGATCCAGTGGGTTCATTTTTTCTGCTTTCACATCGATCACCAGGTCAACTGAAGGCTTTCTGAATTTGATCGCATTACTAAAGAGGTTATAAAATAATTGTTGCATCAATCCCGGAACTGCGGAAACCACGGGAAGTTCTTCATAATTTATCCGGGCATTACTTTTCTCTATTTCCACTTCCAATTCAGTCAACACATTCTTTACTAATTCATTTAATGGTGTTTTTTTGAAATCATTTGAACTCACCGTATGTCTTGAAAAATCAAGCAGGTTGTTGATCAGGTTCTGCATCCGTTTAGATGAATTGATTATTTTACCAAAGTACTTTTCGCTATCGGGATCAAAATTGTTATTCCGTAAGATCTTATCACTGAACACCTGTATTTTTCGTAAAGGCTCCTGGAGATCATGTGATGCCATATAAGCAAACTGATCAAGCTCTTCATTCATTTGCTTCAAACTTTCATTGTTGGCAGTCAATTGCTCATTCAAAAGTTTTACTCTTTCTTCGGAAACTTTTCTTTCTTCAATTTCTGCCAGCAACTTTTTTTCCTGTAACATCAGCTGCTGGTTTTTACTATAGAGTTCAACAAAGACAGCAACCTTTGCCCGCAACAGTTCAGGGTTGATCGGCTTGTAGATATAATCAACGCCGCCCATTCTATAACCTTTGAACATAAAATCTTCATCGTAGTTATTGGCGGTGATAAATACAATAGGAATATTTCGCAGTTTATCCCGTTCATAAATAATGGTAGCCGTTTCATAACCGTTAAGCTCGGGCATCTGCACATCCATCAGGATAAGAGAAAAGTCATGATCATTCAATAATACTTTAAGAGCCGCTCTCCCGGAATTTGCTTTGACAATTGAATAATTATCTTTTTCCAGAATTGCTTCTATCGACATAAGATTATCAGGCCTGTCATCAACAACAAGGATCTTAGCCTCCGGTCTTCGTACAGGATTCGCTGTTATCTCCATTATTCAATTATTTATACATCCATACTCTCATAAGTGATAGCAACTGATCAATTTTTACAGGCTTAGTTATATAATCTGAAGCGCCGGCATCAATACATTTTTCCCGGTCTCCTTTCATCGCCTTGGCTGTTACTGCGATAATTGGTAATGTTTTATTCTTATGCTCTCTTCTTATCTTCTGCGTTGTTTCATATCCATCCATCTCCGGCATCATGATATCCATTAACACAATGTCTATATCATGATTCTCTTCCAGTATTGTCATTGCTTCCTGGCCACTTTCTGCAGTAATTGTTTGAATAGCATACCGGTCAAATGCAGTTGTCAACGCAAACAAGTTTCTAACATCGTCATCAACCACCAGTACTTTTTTATTGGCGAGTATATCATTCTTTGCACGCAGGTTTTCGATCAGCTTTCTTTTCTCCGGTAACAGGTTTTTATGATCAATATGCAATAACAATATCATTTCTTCCAACAACAGGTCAAGAGAGTTCACATCTTTCAACAATATCCTGTTGGCATATTGTTTTAATTGATTCCTTTCTTTTGGTAAAAAATCTTTAGCAGAATAGATCAGTACCGGCGTCATTTGTATTTTACTAAGCGTACTTATTTCTGTAACAAGATCCAGCCCTGCAATATCCGGAAGCATATAATCAACAATAATACAATCATAAGTATTTTGACTTATCAACTCAAGTGCTTTACGACCAGTGTCAACGATCTCAATATTGATCAGGTCGCCATTATCAAGCACCTTTTTCACTTGTGATGAATCGAGTTCATTATCTTCTATCAGCAATACTTGCTTTTGTTTTTTCTCATTGAACTTAACAATATCATTAAAGAGATTGCTTAATGCTTCTGTCTTCAATGGTTTCAGGTGGAAACTTCTCGCTCCACGTTGCATCGCCAATAACCTGTTTTCTTCACCGGAAATAAGATGTACAGGAATATGCCTGAAATTAATATCATTCTTGAAAAGATCAAGTACTCTCCATCCACTGGCATCAGGAAGTTTGACATCAAGTGTGACGGCAACAGGATTGTATTTGTTAACAAGATCGAATACATCCCCAAAATGAGTTGCCACGACTACCTTTAATTCTAATTCATGCGCCTTTTCGATCATGATCTTTCCAAAACGAACATCATCTTCAATTACCAATACTACTTTATCATTTGCCTGGATATTATTCCTGTCATCTCCTACTTCGTTTATTATTTCATTCAGTGCATCAAGATCTTTTGTATCACTTACTTTAATAGTTGGCACTGACTGAATAGCCGCATCAGTTACTCCTTCTACTAATTTATATTCACTTATTTTAAGGTTTGTTTGTTTTTCTCTCTTTGCTTTTGTAGGATCATAATCAATAGGCAGGAATAAAGTGAATGTACTTCCGGAACCGATCTCACTGATCAGTTCTATTGAACCACCAAGCAGGTCTGCAAGACCGCGGCTGATCGACAACCCAAGACCGGTACCACCATATTTCCGGCTGGTAGAACCTTCTGCCTGCTGGAATGCTTCAAAGATGATATTCTGTTTATCTTTTGAAATACCGATACCTGTGTCTTTGATCTCAAATGCTACAACTTTTTGTGCATTGATCAATCCCGGATGATGTTGTTTCCAATTGTGCTTTGCTTCATATATACGCAACTTAACTTCACCTTTCTCGGTAAACTTAAAGGCATTTGATAAAAGATTTTTAAGAATTTGGTTAAGCCTTTGTGCGTCTGTTTCCATGATCGCCGGCAACTTACTATCAAGTTCGATATTGAAGCGAAGGTTCTTATTTTCAGAAATATGTTTGAAAGTAGTTTCAACGAAATTGACGATCTCATGGAATTGAAGCTTGACAAAGTCTGTTGAAATATAACCAGATTCGATTTTAGACAGATCAAGAATATCATTGATCAATTGGATCAGGTCATCGCCGCAACTATGGATCGTCTTTGCGTAGCTGACTTGTTTATCATTCAAATTGCCATCATGATTCTCGTATAATTGTTGAGCAAGGATCAATAATGAGTTCAATGGCGTACGCAACTCATGTGACATGTTTGCCAAAAACTCTGACTTATATTTAGATGTCAATTGCAGTTGTTCGGCCTTTTCTTCCAATGACAATCTTGCTTCTTCCACTTCCTTGTTCTTGGCTTCCACTTCTTCTTTTTGTTTCACAAGAAGGTGAGCTTTATCCTGCAACTCTTCATTTGTTCTTCTTAACTCATCTGTCAATGATTGTGATTGAACAAGCAAGCTTTCTGTTCTCGTGTTTGCCTCGATCGTATTTAACACGATACCGATACTTTCTGTCAACTGGCTTAAGAAGTCAAGGTGTGTTTCACTGAATGTATCGAAGGAAGCCAATTCAATAACAGCTTTGATCTCCTTTTCAAACAATACGGGTAAAACGATAAGGTTTAATGGCGAGGCTTTTCCGAGACCTGAACTGATCTTTGTATAATTCTTTGGAACATTAGTTAATAAAATCCTTTCCTTTTCCAAAGCGCATTGACCCACCAATCCTTCTCCTAATGCAAATTCTTTTTGAACTTTAACTTCTTCACCAAATGCATAAGCTGAGAATAATTTTAGTTTTTGATTTTTAAAACTTTCGTCTTGCTCAAAAATGTAGAACATACCTTTTTGTGCATTCACCACCTGCGCCAACTCTGAAAGGATACGACGTGTTACCGTGTTCAGATCTTTTTGTCCCTGCAACATCTGTGTGAACTTTGCGAGGTTTGATTTTAACCAGTCCTGTTCCTGGTTACGCAACGTAGTTTGCTTCAGGTTTGCGATCATCTGGTTGATGGTATCTTTCAATTCTTCCACTTCGCCTTTGGCTTCCACGCGGATCATTTGTGTAAGGTCACCTTTTGTTACAGCAGATGCAACATCTGCGATGTTTCGTACCTGGGTGGTTAGATTTTCCGCAAGCTGGTTTACGTTTTCCGTTAAGTTTTTCCAGATACCTGATGCACCCGGCACACTTGCTTGTCCTCCCAATCTTCCTTCAACACCCACTTCACGGGCAACGTTTGTTACCTGGTCAGCAAACACAGCCAGTGTATCGATCATTTCATTGATGGTATCGATCAACTGTGCAACTTCACCACGAGATACGATCGAAAGCTTTTGTTTCAAGTTACCAGTGGCAACCGAGGTTACAACCTTTGCAATACCACGCACCTGGTTGGTAAGGTTGGAGGCCATCATGTTCACAGAGTCGGTAAGATCTTTCCATGTACCGGCTACACCCTGTACTTCTGCCTGGCCACCAAGCTTACCTTCTGTACCTACTTCACGAGCCACCCTCGTTACTTCAAATGCAAATGAGTTCAACTGATCCACCATCGTATTGATGGTATTTTTCAAATCGAATATCTCACCCTTTACATCGATCGTTACTTTTTTAGTTAAGTCACCAGATGCAACCGCTTTTGTTACCTCGGCAATGTTTCTTACTTGTGATGTAAGATTACCCGTCATTTGGTTTACTGAGTCAGTAAGATCTTTCCATGTACCTGCAACACCAGGAACAAATGCTTGCCCACCAAGTTTACCATCAGTACCAACTTCACGGGCCACACGGGTCACCTCAGAGGCGAAGGCACGTAACTGATCCACCATCGTGTTCAATGTTTCTTTCAATTGTAAAATTTCACCGCGAACGTCAACGGTAATTTTTCTAGACATGTCTCCATTTGCCACAGCGATCGCAACGTCTGCAATATTTCGCACCTGGGCGGTGAGGTTACCTGCCATTTGATTCACTGAATCTGTTAAGTCTTTCCAGGTACCCCCAACGCCAGGCACATTTGCTTGTCCACCTAGTTTTCCGTCCGTTCCTACTTCTCTTGCAACACGGGTTACTTCTGAGGCAAAGGCCCGGAGCTGTTCCACCATCGTGTTGATCGTATTTTTTAATTCAAGGATCTCACCTTTTACATCCACCTCGATCTTTCGCGATAAGTCACCATTCGCCACCGCCGTTGTTACTTCCGCAATATTTCTTACTTGTGATGTTAGATTCGAAGCCATTTTATTTACCGAATCAGTCAAGTCTTTCCAAAGACCTTCAACA
>Ga0184611_1000135_pt1 | contig 12174 bp, 11 predicted proteins | sample PLM3_5_coex_FD_133162 | JGI IMG/M metagenome (GOLD analysis project Ga0184611, IMG submission 133162) | Groundwater sediment microbial communities from an aquifer in East River, Colorado, USA - PLM3_5_coex | ecosystem: Environmental > Terrestrial > Soil > Riparian zone | place: USA: East River...
CTCCTGTAATTTATTGTTGAGAACAGCCGGTATGCCAAATGGCTTTTTATTATCGTGACATTCTTTAACTAGCTGCTTATATCTTGGTTCAAAAATATGAAGGTTCACATTTTCACCGGGATACACCACGATGCCAAGAGGAAATATGGGAATAAAATTGGTCATATAATTTTCAGGAGTGTAAAATTATAGATTATTAAGAAAGTCTGCTTACTGTTTTTTACTCCAAAGTTCATCCAGCCTTTTATATTTCAAAAAAGTGTAGCGGGCATTTATCCTTGCGCAATGATACCCCGTTGTGCCATCGAGAAAGCCAAGTTTAAAAAAATAATTTTTTAGGAAAGAAAAAATAGCAGGAAAAAATATTTTTAATATCCCTGATCGTTTTTGTTGCTTAAAATATTTCTCTGCATTCAGGGCTGCATAATTTTCCATTTTGTTTTGATACTCAGAAAAATTAGCGGCAGTTTTATGAAGCACATAACCCGGAACTGAAATTACTTTTATATCATCAGGCAATAGTAAAGACTCATGTACATAGGCATCATTCCATTTTATTTTCATTCGGTTGAATAAGCGGATGTGCTTATCATCCCCCCACTCGCCAAAACGAAGCCATTTATTTCCTAAAAAGTTTTTGAATTTGAATTCAATCGCCCTTTTATCATCAGCCAGGTCTTGTTTCATTAAATTTTCTTTCAGCTCCTCATCTATTGCTTCATCTGCATCAAGACTAAGTATCCAATCATATTTTGCTAATGCATTGGCCTTATTTTTTGTTTTGCCAAAACCTTCCCAGCTGCCTTCAACCAGTCTTGCATTGCTTTGTTTTACTATTTCTTTTGTGTCATCTGTACTACCATTGTCATAGATAAGGATATCATCAGTAAGACCAGAAAAACTTTTTATGGTCTCGCCAATAACCTTTGCCCCATTTTTACAAACAATAACAACCGAAAACCTTTGCATGCTGCAAAATAAAAATATTAAACTCATTCATTTGTCTTTATTATAAAGAGTATTTTTGGCCAACCCGAAAATGATACAGGAACTATTATCAAAATTGCAACTGGGCGATGCAAAAGCATTGGCAAGAAGCATTTCATTGGTAGAAAATGAGGCGGATGGTTATGAAGTGTTATTAGGCTCATTGCCTCATATCCCGAATAAACCAGTCATTGGCATTACTGGTCCACCGGGAGCCGGCAAGAGTACATTAGTTGATTCGCTGATCGGTTTACTTGTAAGCAATGGAAAAAAGATCGGGGTGCTTTGTGTTGATCCATCTTCACCATTTAATCTAGGTTCTTTACTTGGTGATCGTATACGAATGAGCAAATGGTATGACAATCCGAATGTATTCATACGTTCATTGGCAACAAGAGGTTCGTTAGGCGGGTTGCATCCCAAGATCATTGAAATAACGGAATTGATGAAAGCTGCGACCTTTGATCTTATTATTGTGGAAACAGTTGGTGTGGGACAAAGCGAAGTTGAAATTGCGGGCTTAGCTGATATTACGGTTGTCGTTGTTGTTCCTGAAGCAGGTGATGAAGTACAAACGATGAAAGCAGGGCTAATGGAGATCGCCGACATATTTGTTGTAAACAAAGCCGACCGGCCAGATGCTGATCAATTTGTAAAAAACTTACGACTGATGCTTGCACCGGCATTTCATAACAGGTACGATGAAGTTCCTGTAATAAAAACAGTGGCTTCGCAAAACCAAGGTGTAAGCGACCTGCTGAAAGAAATAGAGCATTTGCTAAAACATCATCATTCGAAAGAAAAAAAATACTGGTTGATTGCAGAAAGAGCTTACCAGCTAATTCAGCGAAAGAAGATGAATGATATCGATAAAGAGAAACTAAAAGAAGAGATCAAAGAGCTTTCGAACAAGAATTCATTTCAATTGTATTCATTTATAAAAAATTATATATAGCATGGAAATCATTCCCAATGAAAATTTACCAAAGATGGCCGAATGTGAGCCGGCAATTGTAAAAGTGCAGCCCGGAAAAGTATACTCCTGGTGTACTTGTGGTTTAAGCGTAACTCAACCGTTTTGTGATAGTGCACACAGAAATATACAGGATGAACCTTATCGAAGCATAAAAGTCATGTTTGATAAAGAAGAAGAAGTTTATTTCTGTCAATGTAAAAAAACTAAAACGCCTCCGTTCTGTGATGATACCCACAAAAGTTTGAAGTAGACATCTCACTTTTATACATTTCTCTTCAAAAGCTTCTCAATAACGGTTAAGGTGTAACTATATATTTTGTGCTGTTGCATTAATACTGTAGATTTAAAATATTTAACACCACCATGTCCTCACTAAAGAAGATCATTTTTTTATTGTTGCCTATACTTTCCTTTTCTTGTCAAACTCGACTCGAAAGACAGGGTTGGCAACGCACTGCCGTAGTCTCACAATTGGATACATCAATCATAAATAAAATGGATAAGGAACTAATTGTTGTGAACGTTCAAGATAATAAGTCACACCGTTGGTTCAATTTTTTTGTTAAATATTCTTCATTCTATGGGTTCAATTTTTTTGCTAAAGACTCTGCTGGTAAGATTGTAAATAAACCATTTCCAATCGTAATGGAGAGATCATTTAAATCTGATTTAGCCTATTATAAGTGGGAATCGGATTCAGTATGTCTAATAAAATTATTAAACCATGGAAATGTCCAGGCTTCACTCGAACTAACCAAATCAAGTGATTCTTCAGCAAGCTTGAAAATTCTAAATGAGCCGAAGCCATCCACGCTTACACAATAAAAATTTACTTGTTTGGATTACAATGTTTGAAGCCTGCAAGAACTTCCATAATTGTATGTTCATCGATACTGCAATACTGTTTATCGAAAAAGTTTCTCTGCGGCATTTTCTGAAGATACTTTGGTGGCATAAACCAAAATCTTCAAAATGCGAATCTTATCAATCCTTCTTTTACTAGTAGCGTTGCAAAGCCCGGCGCAAAAGATCGAAGTAACCAACCACCTACTTTATAGTATTACTGTTAGCATTGATCATATTTCATACCCAGGTAATAAAAAGTACCGGCCTGAACATACTGAATACCCCCGGCATTCTCTACATCGAGGATGGGGAATATCAGCTGGCGTAGATATACCATTTTCAAAAAACAATTCTAACCATTTCCAGTGGAGTCAAAGTTTCCGGGCAGGATATCTTAATAACCCGGGAATTCAACATGCATTCAGGTTATATGCAGAGCCAACACTTTTATACAAATTGTCTTTTGAAAACTCTCAAATGCTGCAAACTGGCTTACAATTGGGCTATATGAGAGTTTACCCCAAAGGTGGCATGATCAGCAGGCAACAGGAAAAAATTCATATTAATAGAAACGGCAGAGGGCAATTCACGGGCGGATTTATGCTGGGTGCCGGCCATCGTTTTCAAAATGGTTTTGCGGAATTACAAAATACCCTGCAGTATCATTTCTGGTTACAGGGGCCCTTCATTCCTGAACGTGCTCCCCTATTGCCCCATCAATCCTTTTCTTTTTCATCCTCTTTTCATCTATAAATATCTTATTATGAAAAATTTATTTTTCTTGGCGATGGCAGTTTTACTTACAGCGCATACAGTCCTGCAGGCACAACCATCCGTTCAAAATATTATTAAAAACCAGCACCCAGTTTTCAAAACTTCGAAACTTCAGGGATTAGTAAATGCCTACGTAAACAAAGGTTTACCCGGAATGATACTACTGGTAAAAAATGGTGATTCCACCTGGCAAACAGCCGCAGGATTTTCTGATGTAGAAAAAGGGATCGCTATGGAAACCACAAATGAATTAATGATCGCCAGTATTACCAAAATGTTTGTTGCTGTTGTTACACTCAGGTTGCAGGAAGAGGGAAAACTGGATATCGATAAACCAATCAATACTTTTAAGTGCGGGTATAGATTTAAAGATATTCCAAATGCAGAGAAAATTACCATCCGGCATTTATTGAATCATACAAGCGGATTACCTGATTTTATCAAAACCGGGCGTTATGTTACCAACCTGCTTGATCATCCTTTAAATAACTGGAAGAAGAATGACCTGTTGAAATTCCTGGCTAACACAAGATCCGAATTTATTCCCGGAGAAAAAGGGATGTATAGCAACTCGAACTTTTTGTTACTATCAGTAATTCTTGATGAAGAATTTAAGGATTCGATCGGTCATGCATCGCTGATCCAAAAAGATATCATTGATCCCCTTACTTTAAATCATACACATTATATTGACCGCAAGACGCCCCCAAAAAATCTGGCCCAGGGTTATGCCGACCTGTACAGCAACAACCATCTTATTAACCTCACACACCTGAACATCGGTGGATCAGGGAATGGATTCAGCGGAATGTTTAGTACTGTTGGAGATCTGTCTAAGTTTTTAGATGCGTTATTGATCAAAAAAACTTTGTTGACTGATAGCAGCTTAGAACAAATGCTGCGCTTTACCCAGGATCCTGAAGAAAAAGCAGTAGCATTTGGGCTGGGCATTTGGAAAGACTTCCAGGATACAGGAACACATAAATTTGCTTATGGTCACAGAGGACGAGAAGCTGCTTATACTGCGGACCTGTTTTGGTTTCCAACCCAGGATATTATGTATGTATTGATGATGAATTGCGGTATAGGTACGGATTCTCCTTTAAAAGAAACATTTCTCGAGTTTCGCAAAGAATTGGTCACTGAATTACTTAAGGGATCAGAAACCACTGTTCAGAAATAATATCCTTCTTTTAATTCATCGTCAAAATGCCCATGTACAACGAAATAATTTCCTTCTTCTCCGGATCACCAATAGTTTTAAATCATAAAAATTGAAATATGAAAAAAGTATCTATAATACTCGGTTGCGTTTTTCTGTTTATTTTTTTAAGTAGTTGCCTCAATACCTTGTATCCTATTTTTACAGAAAAGGATATCGTATTTAAACCGGAATTGCTGGGTAAATGGAATAATAAAGAAGATGTTGTACAAATAACTTCCCTTGCAAAGGAAAGCGGGATCGAACTCCCGGAAAAAATTTCCGCGATCAAGGATAAAGGGTACCTTATAACTGGCGATGATGAAAAGTACATTGTCTTTCTTGCACGCATTGGTAAGCACTTGTATTTTGACTATTACCCCGTTGGATCAGAAGTGCAACGAAAAGCTGATGAATTTTATATGCAGCATATGATAAAAAGACATTTTTCTTATCGTGTTGATATTATAAATAAAGACCGCTTCGAATTGAGTCAATTGGATGGAGATTTTTTAGAAAATTTAATTAACCAAAAAAAGATTCGTATCCGGCATGAGACCAACAGTGACGGAAGTATTATAATCACAGCACCTACTGAAGAGTTACAACAATATATCCTTAAATATGGCGACGATCCAGGAGCAATTCAAAGCGAAAAATCAATTTTCACAAAAGCCAACATTAACCTTTAAATCTTTTCAAATGCAAAAAATAGTTTTATCGGCATTAGTCTTCTTTTGGATCATTCAATCAGCATGTGTAACCAGTTTACACCCATTGGTAACTTATGACCGTGCCATAACTGACGAAAAATTATCGGGAACATGGAAAAAAAGTGATGGACAAGAGTTTTTGATTCAACCAGTTTTAAAAAGCGATTTTTATACACAGCACCAAGATCTTAAAGATGACATAAAAAAAGGGTCTAAAGAAGACTCTCTTCTTCTTGCCAGATCATACATACTTGAATATGATAAAGAATGCGGGCATTACACATTGATGATAAGTTTTATCAGGTTAAACGGCCAATTATTCATGAATTGTATGCCCATAGAAGGTACCTATAATACGCATGAAGGAGGTGGGGTTGACCTTAACATTCCGGGCAGCATGCCAAGTTATACCATCGCCAAAATCAATTGGCAAAATTCAAATACCTTGAAGATCGATTTTATTGATGGTGGTTTTTTATATGACCAGATAAAAGCTAACCGCATGAAAATAAAACATGAAAGTGATGACATGTATGATACGTTTTTACTTACTGCTTCTACCAATGAATTGCGGCAATTCATTCAGAAGTATGGAAATGATGATCGCTTTTTCGACAAAGAAAATTCTGTTACCTTGATCCGTAAAAGCTGAGGAATGAAGAAAAAGTATTGGGAACTCAATCATCCTATATTGAGAATTATTCAGCACCTGGCATTCTGGGTGCTTTCATTCTTTATATTCCTTTATCTTTTCAAAACTGGTATTAAGCCCGAAAAGATAGATTATGTTTATACCTTTTTGTTCCAGTTAAGTCTTATACCGGCGGTTTATTTAAATATTGAATTTCTTTTACCAAAGCTGGGAAACAGGAAACGAATCCTGTTTTATTTATTCTCATTAGTTGTTCTTATCATTTTTTTTGCATGGATCAATTATAATTTTTTTGAAAAATGGTCCGCAAAAGTATTTGCCGATTATTTTTTCATCTCCTATTTTACTTTTCGTGAGATCATTCTTTTCTTTTCAGTATACATTATCATTTCAACTTTGATGAAGCTTTCCAAATCATGGTTCCTGGTAAGTGGATTACAAAAAGAATTGCTGGAAAAGGAAAAACAAAAAACCGAAGTGGAGCTTAAAGCGTTGAAAGCACAGATCAACCCGCATTTCTTTTTTAATACATTGAACAGCATTTATTCTATGGCACTGGATAAAGACGAAAGATTACCGGGCACAATTTTACAATTATCAGAGTTGATGCGGTATTTTCTTTATGTGTCAAGAGATAATTTTATTCCGTTGGAAAAAGAAATGACAGTTCTTGATAACTATATTGCCCTGCAGAAAATACGTTCTGATTCCAAATTGAATTTTGAGATAAAAAGATCAGGCGAGATCAATGGTCATCAAATAGCCCCCTTGCTTCTGATCACTTTTCTTGAAAATGCATTTAAACATGGCGCTAAAGGGAGTTCGGAAAAATCGTTTATTTTTCTGAACACAATTATAGAAAAAAACAAACTCATTTTCTCAATAGAAAATAATAAAGGATACGTGGATGAAATAAAAACAGGCGAATACAACGGATTGGGTCTTGAAAATGTAAAACGACAATTGGAATTATTATACCCGGGAAAACATTCGTTAAAGATCAGCAATGAACAGGATAGCTTTAAAGTACAATTACAATTGAATTTATGAACCGATGTAAATGCCTTATAGTTGAAGATGAGCCGCTGGCACAAAATATTTTAAAAAAATATATTGGCGATCACCCGTCACTTGAACTGGTGGCTACCTGCACTGATGCATTAGAGGCACAGCTGATATTGAACAAGCAACCTGTTCATTTGATCTTTTTGGATATCAACCTTCCTAAATTATCCGGCATAAATTTCATCAAGAGCTTGCTGCAAAGCCCGCATATCATTTTCACGACAGCTTACCCGGAATTTGCAGTAGAGGGTTTTGAACTCAATGCAGTTGATTATTTACTGAAGCCTTTTTCGTTTGAACGTTTTCTAAAAGCGGTGAATAAGGTCATTGAAAAATTAAACAATTCTTCTCTCCCTAAAAAAGAAGAAATAGATGCTTTTATTTTTTTTAGATCAGACAAAAAGATCCACAAAGTAGACCTCGAAAGCATTCATTATATCGAAGCAGTCGGCGATTACATGAAGGTGATCACTGATTCAGGGCAACTCCTTATCAATGAAACAATGAAAAATTTGCAGGAAGGACTTCCGGCCAGGTCATTTATCAGGGTGCACAAAAGTTTTATCATTTCCCGTAACCGCATAAAATACATTGAAGGAAATTATATCCAGGTAGAAAACAAAAGTATCCCTATCGGCGCCACTTATCGTAATGACGTTCTTGCAAGTACTGATAAGAAAAGTTAAGTTTCGTTATTCATCCCAGTCACACCCGATCGGGGCACCGGGCGGAATTTCCTTATGGATCGTTGGTTTCGCTTTTTCCGGTTCTTTCATTCTTTCTAATGCAAGTAGTAGATGCCCTTTATAAGTTGCATCGGGAGTCGCTTTCAACTTACCCTCAATAAAAGCTTTTAGATCTTTTAATGTTGTTTGTAATACTGATCTAACAAGAAAAGAATTATTGTCATTAATGCTGGCAGCCAATAAATAAGTCAGTAAAACTTCTTCCGTTTGTATTTGGATCAATCCATCTATACCAGTCAATCTTGGCGCCTTCCATGTTTTTGAAACAAGCAGGTTGATCATTTCAGCAACTCCCAATCCTTTGTTCATTGCTTCATATTGAACCATCCTGTTCAATCTTTCAGCATTAAATAAAAATGATAAAGGAAGATCGGCGCCAGTTTCTGCCGGAGATAACACATCAAACGCCAGACCTGTTCTCTTTCTAAAAAGTTCTCTTGAAAAACTATAACCTGACGGTAATGGTGGAATTATTTGTGCGATCTGATCAGGCAATTTTAAAAATTTAGGATCAATACAATCGATGATCACATTCAGCGCAGTTATTTGCTCTTGCTTTGATAAAGACTTTGTTATTATTTGTCCATCGCCCCGTAATGAATAATTATAAAACATTCCGCCCACGACTTTCGTTGCCGCTTCTACCTGGTAGCGATGATAAAAATAAACCGGCACTAATACCTCTTCCAGCATTGCCATCGGCATACCTGTCCTGATATTTTTTTCACCAAAATCAGACAAAGCTTTATTGCGGACCTTCATTACATTTTTTAATTCTGTTACTGCATCATTTCCATTATCCCAAAGATGTGCCTGCGGATGAAGACCACCAGGTGCACGGGCATCCCGATCGGCAATAAATTGCAACCCTTTTTTTTCCGCATCAGACAAGATCTTGTTTAATGTCATTGCTTCATTTGTGCCAGAAGGAAAATCATTATAACCGAAAGTGATCGCCACTTTATCCCATTCACCGATCTTATTATCATAGGCATTGTTAAGATCAATTTCACCAGCATTTAAAATTACAGTTGGATGTGGGTAATCCATCACACTTGCACGATCACTTACGCTTGCAGCATAGTTGTGCATCAATCCAAGTGTGTGACCAATTTCATGTGCAGATAATTGTTTTAATCTGTCCAGGGCCATCTTCAGCATTTTATTATCGCCCCGATCCCCTAAAGGGGTGCCATTTTCTGCGAAGGAGTCCTCACGGACAAATGGAGCTAATAACCCTGTTGCGATCAAATAATCTTGTCTTACACGCAATGAACCAAGTGATACCTGTCCTTTTATTATTTCACCAGTTCGTGGATCGGTAACGGATGCACCATAGCTCCAGCCTCGTGTACTGCGATGTACCCAGTTGATCATATTGTAACGTATATCCATCGGGTCGGCATCTTCTGGTAAAACTTTTACCTGGAAAGCATTGATATAACCTGCAGCTTCGAAAGCCTGGTTCCACCAGCTTGCACCTTCAAGCAAAGCGCTACGGATCGGTTCAGGAGTTCCGTTGTCTAAATAATATATGATCGGCTTTACCGCTTCACTTTTTGCTGCAGATGGATCTTTTTTCTCCAGGCGATGTCGCATGATATAAAATTTCTCTATCGGTTCTGTGACCGGAGTGCTATAATCATAATAGGAAACAGGAATAAAGCTGCTTCGCGGATCAAACACTCTTGGCTTGTAATTGTTATCCGGTAACTGAACAAAAGAATGATGCATTCGCAATGTGATAGCTTCAGGAGAAGGAGTTACCGAGTTTACAAAATTGCCCGTAATGCCGTCGTTGTTTACAAATGTTATTGTTGTTTCAAAATCTGTGTTCAGTGGAAAGTTTTTGGTGCGTGCTAAATAAATAGCAGAACGTGTCTTATCCAACGAATAATTTCCCTGCTGGCTGCTTTTTATACGATTGGCAACCTGCATTGCATCACGCAATAAAAAATCGGTGGCATCAACGAGATAGTGATTATTACTTTCTGCTTCGACTGTAAATCCCCAAAGTGTCGATTGTGCAAATGATTGTTCAACAGCCCTTTTCTCTGCGACATCTTTCGTTATAGCACGGTATTCATAGTTGGGCTGTATCATTAATATTTTTCTTCCTGTCTTTGAAAATTTTACGATCCGTCCGCCTCCGGATAGTCCACGATCAAGCCCTATATCGTTTGAACCTAAACCCGCCGGTAAAGAAATTGTATAAAGGATCTCGGTATCAAGTGTATCCACTTCAAGCCATACTTTACCAGTATTTTCATCCCAATAGAAGTTAAAAAAGCCTTCAAACTTTTTCAACTCCTTTGTCTTCTCTTCAATAGTTGATAGCTTTTGAGATGAAGCAAAAATTGGCACAAATAATAGGAATAAAATAATTTTTCGCATAGCAGTTAATTTACAAATTGAAGTTATGATATAAAGGTTTTGTTATGGGATAAATACGATAACCCCTGCACAATGATAAGGATTATCAATTCAATATAAACAAACTAAAAAAGAGTATTTCTCCCTTTTATTCATTACGTCTACACCGTATTTTAGCTTTTTACTGCAAGAGAATTATCAATCCTATGAGGCCAGTGAACTGCTATATGTGGAGATCATTATTATTAACTACTTTTTCAAGATCGTGGTTCCTCGCCTTTTTTTTATTTGCAACATCATTTTCTTTTTCCCAAACAACAAATATTAACGGCATTAGAAATAGCTACCACAGTGTTTTGGGAATTTCAACTGTTGCCGTAAAACTTGATAATGTTTCTGGTCTTGCTTACGGCAATACAGTTTTGATAATCCAAATGAAAGGAGCTACTATTAACATTGCAAACAATTCTATATTCGGCGATACCATTTCTTTGAATTATGCTGGTAATTACGAGATCGCGACAATTTGTTCGGTGAGTAACGATTCTGTTTATTTTTTTAACCAGGTAAAAAATAGTTACGATGTAAATAAGAAAGTTCAGCTTGTAAAATTTGCAGAATATTATTCTGCCAATGTAATTGATACGGTAAAAGCACAATCATGGAATAATATAACAGGTAAGGGCGGTGTACTTGCAATAAAAGTGGAAGAGGATCTAACATTGAATGCTCCCTTATTTGCAGATTCAACCGGGTATCGTGGAGGATCATTTTTTTTGCATGATGGTACTTGTAGCTTTTTATTTCCAGTAGGGAGTGGCTATGCTTATGACGCTACTTCAGCAGGAGCAATAAACGGCGCCTACAAAGGCGAAGGTGTAGCAGATGTTCCATCAAATGTTGATGGTGCAAGAGGAGCTCCTGCAAATGGAGGGGGCGGTGGTAATAATCACAACAACGGTGGTGGTGGCGGTGCTAATTTAACTGCTGGTGGAAATGGCGGTGCTAATTTTAGTTCCGGGCCGGCTGCATGTACAGGTAGTTACCAGGGGCGTGGAGGAAAGGCATTAAAAAATTGGAACAATACGAAAATATTTTTAGGAGGTGGTGGTGGTGCAGGTCATGCCAACAGCACTACACAACCGTATGCCGGTGGGAATGGCGGTGGAATTATAATTGTGATCGCAAAGAATATTATTGGCAATGGCTATAAAATTTCTGCAAATGGTCAAAAAGGGAGATCCACTTCTTATGATGGTGCATCTGGTGGTGGTGCCGGCGGTACTATTATAATGAATGTTACCAATAGTTATACCGGGGCATTGACTGTAGAAGCAAATGGTGGTAATGGAGGGAATGAAGATGATGATAATAGTCTTGGCCGGTGTTATGGTGCTGGTGGCGGTGGTAGCGGTGGCGCTATTTATTTCAATGGGTCATTGCCTGCGATCTCAAGTTTCGATACTGCTGGTACTGCAGGAATAAATATTGATCCTAACGGTTGCAGCACACCTGCACCGGCTGTAAATGGAACAGGTGGATCAAAAATTTTCAATTACTCATATCAAAGATCTGTGATTCCATCCTCAAGTTGTACGGGTGCTTTGCCTGTCAGGATCATCTATTTCAATGCCATTCTTAACGCTGATAAAAAAGTAAAATTAGAATGGGATATTGCCAATCCCGAAGAAGCAACTTCATTTACAATTGAAAAACTAAACTCTTTTAATAATTGGACCGAACTCCAGACAATTGGGGTACAAACAAATCTTCATCACTATGAAATGTTTGACAATTCGCCAATGGCAGGGGAAAATATTTATCGCCTGCGGATCAAAGGA
>Ga0184611_1000136_pt1 | contig 12169 bp, 10 predicted proteins | sample PLM3_5_coex_FD_133162 | JGI IMG/M metagenome (GOLD analysis project Ga0184611, IMG submission 133162) | Groundwater sediment microbial communities from an aquifer in East River, Colorado, USA - PLM3_5_coex | ecosystem: Environmental > Terrestrial > Soil > Riparian zone | place: USA: East River...
GACCTTGGACGTTGCAGGCTTTATCGCAAATAGAATAGCATTTAACCGCCAGAATTCTTTTTCACGGTTCATTATCCGGCTTTCCACTGGTGCCACTATCGTGAGTGTGGCGGTAATGATCATTACACTTGCCCTTGTAAATGGCTTCCAGGAAACGGTAAGTAATAAAGTGTTTAGCTTTTCGGGGCACATAAGAGTTCAATATAAGCAAGCGTTGAGCGGCCCTGTCACAGAAGAGGTCCCCATCGAAAGAGATACAAATGTGGAAACAGCTATTAAAAGTGATAGTCGTGTAAAGAATATGCACCCCTATGCTACCCGCTATTCCATTTTAAAATCCGGTGATGCAATGGAAGGTGTTTTATTAAAAGGTCTCAATAAAGAATTTGATGTTGATCTTCTGAAACCATTTCTAAAAGAAGGACGTTGGATAAATTTCAAGGATAGCACTTATGCCCGGGAGATCATTATTTCAGACTATACTGCAAAACGACTTAAAGTGAAAACCAATGATAGTATAAGTATCTATTTTATACGACCAAACAGGTCGTTAAGAGGGGAAAAGATCAAGGTAGCGGGTATTTATAAAACAGGTATCGACGACTATGATAAACAGATCTCCATCGGTGATCTTAAATTGATAAGAAGGCTTAATGATTGGAACGAAAATGAAGTTGGCGGCTATGAGGTTTTTCTCCATGATTTTGATAAAATGGAAAAAACAAGTGATGATCTTTATGCGCTGCCTGCATTTCCTCCAACCTGGGATACACAACCAATAAGAAGCATCTATCCAAATATCTTTGACTGGCTGAATTTGCAAAATCTAACCCGCAATGTTTTGATCGGGTTTATGGTACTCGTCGCCGTAATAAATCTTATTACCTGCCTTATCATTTTAGTACTTGAACGGATCAGGATGGTTGGCGTATTAAAAGCTCTTGGAGCAACGGACTGGATGGTGCAAAAAATATTCCTGAGACATTCAATTATTATCACACTGATCGGAATTTTTTTTGGCGCTATTTTAGGACTTGGGTTATTATATCTTCAAAAAGCTACAGGGTTTATAAAACTGAACGAAGAAGCATATTATATGAGCGAAGCTGCAGTAAAAATTGTTTGGTGGCAGGTATTACTGGTTTGTGTTCTTACTTTCGGGGTTAGTTTGCTTATTCTCATGATCCCAACTTACATTGTTAAGAAAGTTAAGCCTGTAAAAGCGATCCAATTCAGGTAAAAGAGTTTACACTAAGTGTGACAGAATGATCCCGGTTGCCACTCCTGCATTCAATGATTCAGCTTTTCCTTTTCCCGGTATTGTGATCTGAACATTAGCAAGTTTTACTATCTCTTCGTTGACGCCTTTTGACTCGTTACCAATAACAATTATTCCTTCATTGATCTTTTCCATTTTATTGATATCTCTCCCATTCAATACAGCAGCATAAATGGGTACTTCTTTGTTTTCTTTCAATAACGATAAAATATCCGTGTATTCTATTCTAACCCTGCTAATACTACCCATTGAGGCCTGCACCACTTTAGGATTATAAACATCGGCGCAATCGGTACTGCAGAAAATAGTTCTTACTCCAAACCAGTCAGCAAGCCTGATGATGGTTCCCATATTTCCGGGATCCTGTATTGTATCTAATATCAATGATATTGCTCCTTCGACTACCGGGTCATTTTCCCATTGTATTTTTTTAATAACAGCCAATACCAGGTTGGGCGTAGTTAATTGTGAAATTTTTTCTAATTCACCTGAAGATATCTCAATAACTTCCGCATGATCTTTTGCATTTGCATGGCCATCTATCCATTCTTTCAAAGCATAAAGTTGAACTACCTTGCAATTCGATGCCGTTAATAATTCATTTACTAATTTGGGGCCTTCAGCAATAAAGCAATTCTCTTCATCTCTTGATTTTTTCTGGCCTAAACTTTGAATATATTTGACCTGATTTTTAGCAATCATAATTTCTTTTATTTTAACATGTTAGAAGCCAAGCCCCAAAATTCTCTTACTGCCTCCATCGCAGTAGCAGTTATCGTTATTTTGCTGGCTTCCTGCAAGGTAATCCCTATAAATTATCCAATAGATAAGCCCTTCGTTTTTGAAACAAATATCAAGCTTGAAGGCAATTTCACCAAAGAAGAAAAAGATGCGTTGACTTCACAGCTGAAAAACCAGCTTGATGATAGCTTAAGAGCCAAAACCACCTATAAATTCATCTCCTTTAGATTTGGGAAAGGATATGCAGGTATCAACAGGCCACGTCTGGAGAATCCACCTGTATTTGATAGTGCAAGTGCCGACAAGTCAGTATTATTTATGAAGGCTTTGCTGAACAAATTTGGCTATTTGCGTAATACAATTACTTATGATGATACTGTAATGGTAAAAGGAGATTCGACTTCTCCTCAACTTCGCACAACTGTCAATTTTTATGTAAAACCCAACCAACTCTTCAGGATCGATTCAATTAGTCATGTAATTAATAACAATGACTTGCAGGCTTTGACGGATTGGTCAAAATCAAAAACAATTTTAAAAAAAGGAGATCCTTTTGCACAGCAATTGATCTCTGATGAATTGAGCAGGCTGGTTGAGCTCTATCGTGAGAACGGCTATCTTAAATTCAGTTTTGAAGAGCTTTCGGGTGTTTGGGATACACTTAACCTTGCGATCTTACGACCAACCATTGACCCTTTTGATATCCAAATGCTCGAAGAATTAAGAAGAAGACGTGATTCCCCAACAACAGATATTGAAATAAGATTGAGACCCGGTTATAAAGTTGACAAGCTGAAAAAATATTTCGTTGGCAATACAACGATCTACCCGGATTTTAATATTCTCGATTCAGCGGGTAAAACACCAACGAGATTTATCTATGACAGTAGTTTCACATTTATCACTTACAGAAATTTATTCAGGAAGAAATTTATTGCACAAAACATATATTTCCGGCGAGGAGATCTTTATAATGAAAGAAGATTTGTAAGAACAATTAACCGTTTAAATGGCTTAGGAGCATGGCATGTAGTGAATGTCGAACAAATACCAAGGGGCCAAACCGATACAGTAGATGTTGAATTGTACCTCACACCTGCAAACAAATATTCTTTTACAGCAAATATTGAGGGCAGCTTCAACAGTAGTAACAGCATTAATTTAGAAGAAAACCTTGTGGGGATTGGTGGAAATGTACAGTTAACAAATTACAATTTTGGCAAAGCAGCTAACAGGTCTTCTACAACTGCCCGATATACGACCGAATTGGATAGTAAAGGCGAATTTGTAAAAACAATTCAAACCAGCATCAGCCATTCTATCGTTTTTCCTAAGCCCATACCCAACTCAAACTGGGTACCCAGAAAATTCAGAGAGAATTTCAGGACGAATCTAAGTTTTGCATTGGCAAATACAGAGCGAAAAGATTTTTTCAATCTTACTTCATTGAACGCAGCCTTTGGTTATAGCTTTCAATGGAGAAACAAGTCAGCATACGTAAGACTTCCTAACATTGAATTTGCGCATATAATAAAGAGAGATAGCCTGAACAATTTTTTGAATAGGAATCCATCACTTAAAACCGTTTTCCCTGAAAATGGATTAGTGTTATCGTTACAAGGTGGTTTTTCTATTCGGGGTGGGAAGGGAACAGTTTCGCATATCTTCAGGGCTAATTTTGAAGAATCCGGTTTGCTTGCCAGCCATATCGATTTAAAGGTGCTTGACAGCCTTTTCAAGTTTGTAAAAGTCGATGCCGAGTTTATCTTGAATAAGCAGTATGGGAAAAAATCCTTGGTCCTTAGAGGCTATATAGGGGCAGGCTTTTCCATGACCACAAGTGATAGACCGTTGAATCCGCAAATGCCATTTTTTAAACAATTTAGTGCCGGTGGCCCATACAGCATGCGGGCATGGGGCAGACAATTATTAGGGCCGGGGTCGACCCTGGAATACAGAGCCAAAGTACCAATTAGATTTGGCGATTTTCAATTTGAAACAAATGCAGAGTATCGTTTTCCCTTAGTAAAATTGTGGGGATATGATTTCAGCAGTTGTCTTTTTGTAGACGTAGGGAATGTTTGGTTTTTAAGAAAGAATCCCGATTTTCCAGATGGAACACTTACTGCCGGAAGATTTTTAAAAGACCTGGCGGTTTGCACTGGCACCGGACTTCGGGCGGATTTTAGTTTTTTAAAAGTGAGATTGGATTATGGATTAAAAGTTAAGAATCCAACTCCTCAGCCGGATAAGGTTGAAAGTCAAAATAAGTGGTTTTATAATTTCCCTTTTGACGGCATTGTACAGATTGGCATCAACTATCCATTTGCATTCTGATATTTTTTATTTCATTTTCCCATTCAGCCATTGTCTTCGCATCATCAAGCTTTGAATCACCAATTCTTGTACGGCATAAACTGCTGAGATAGCCCCCACAACCAAGTGCTTCACCAAAATCATTTGCAAGACTCCTGATATAAGTACCGGTAGTGCATACTACACGAAAAAAAACAACAGGCATTTCGATTTTCGTTATTTCAAATTCTTTGATCACAATTTTTCTAGGCTCGATCTTTACTTCCTTGCCTTGTCTTGCCAATTCATAAACTCTTTTACCATCAATTTTTATTGCCGAATGCGCTGGTGGTACCTGCATTATTTCGCCGGTAAATTGTTTAGTTGCATTTAAGATTTTTTCTTCTGTAATAAAATTTAAGTCTTTATAGTTAACCGGTTCACTTTCCAGGTCATAAGTTGGAGTAGTGGCGCCAAGAGTAAAACTGCCGGTGTACTCTTTTTCCTGTGCCATGAATTCATTTATTCTCTTTGTAAATTTACCTGTGCATACGATCAACAAGCCAGTCGCTAATGGATCGAGAGTTCCTGCATGCCCAACTTTTTTTATGCGTATCAAATTCCTGATCTTCCTAACCACATCAAATGATGTCCATTCAATTGGCTTATCAATTAATAATACTTGTCCTTCTTCAAAGGGATTCACTACTACAGAGTTTAAGGTTTGAGGTTCGAAGTTCGAGGTAAAAGAATGAACCTCCAATTTTAAAAAACTTCAAACCATAAACTTCAAACATCAAACTAGATCGCTTGTCTTGCCTTTAATTCCAGGTATTTATTCACGGTATTTACTGTAAGATTTTCCGGTGTAGTAAGAATGGAAAGTATACCATGATTTTGAAGTTCTTTCACAATCATTTTCTTTTCATGCATAAATTTTTCAGCAACTGTTTTTACATAAACCCCTTCTATATCCTTTGCTTTTTTAGCTGACAGGTCTTTTAATTCAGTGTTCTCAAAAAAAACAACCAGCAGCAAATGATGTTTTGCGATCATTCGCAGGTATGGTAATTGACGCTGCATTCCTCCGAAAGATTCGAAATTTGTAAATAAGATCAGCAAACTCCGGTGGCGAACATTTGCTCTCACCTGTTTGTACAACATCTCAAAATCACTTTCCAAAAATCTTGTTGTTTGATTATAGAGTATCTGCAAAACATTTTGCAATTGTGTAGCTTTCTTATCAGCCGAAAGAATAGTGCCTATCTTTTCTGCAAATGTGATAAGCCCAAAACGATCATGACGGCGCAAACTTACATTACACATTACCAGGGAGGCATTGATGGCATAATCCAATAAAGAAAGTTTATCAAAAGGCATTTTCATCAGCCGGCCCTTATCTACTATACAAAAAACCTGCTGCGATCTTTCATCCAAATAATTATTCACCATCAGGCCGCCTTTTCTTGCAGTGGCTTTCCAGTTAATGATCCGTATGTCATCGCCTCTTGTATATTCTTTCACATGTTCAAATTCAAGACTAAGACCAAGCTTTCTTAGTTTCTTGGTTCCTGCTTCATTTGTTTGTGCATCCCTTGCAATAAGATCATATTTCCTCATTTGAAAAAAAGAAGGATAGACAGGAACCATCTGCGTAGCTTCTGAATTAAATCTCCGGTTTATAAATCCAAGTAATGAACTAACATAAATGATCAGGTTGCCGAAACGATACTCTCCTCTCTCAACCGGTCTCAGAAAAAAATTAAACTTCTTTTCCTGGCCGGCTTTGAATATCGTTTCAAAGAAATTATTTCTTGATTGAAACTGGTCGGGCAATTCATCAATTACCCGCATCTGTACTGTAAATGGGTAGGCATTTCTTACTTGCAAAACAACAGGGTTTTTATCACCATTGCTTAATCGTTCTGCGATCACCCTGTTGGCAACTGGCTTGCCCCGGAATGCAAACAAGAACATAACATCAGTTACAAGCAGCAATAAAAAAACAGCAAAGATCACTTTGACTGGCTCAAACAGTATGGGATAGAAAAATGAAGTAAGAAATAAAATAACAATGATGCCACATGCCCAAAAAAAACGGCTATTAAAAAACAAGGTCTTTAGCCAATAATTGGCGATCAACCACAACGCACCACCCGCAAGTATTAAAAGAAAAAGCAACATGCTTAGCGTGGAATTTCAATTGACTTAATAATTTTTTCGATCAGCTCATCAGCAGTTATTCCTTCCATTTCTTTTTCCGGCGATAGAATGATTCGATGTCTCATGACATGCGGCGCCACTTCAATGATATCTTCGGGTGTAATAAAATCACGACCCTTAATGGCACCCATTGATTTGGCAGCTTTTAAAATATTAAGCGATGCCCTGGGTGATGCCCCTAAATACAGCGAAGGATTATTTCTTGTTTCGTTTACGATCTTAGCAATGAATTCAAGCAGCTTTGTTTCTACATTTATTTGCATAATTGTATTTCTATACGCTTCTATATCTGCCGCTGATAACACTTTCGGAACATCCTTCAAAAGATCTTTTTGATTTAAATGATGTTGCCTTTCAAGTATTGTTACTTCTTCCTGTAAAGACGGATAACCAATATCGATCTTAAAAAGAAAACGATCCAGTTGGGCCTCGGGCAAACGATAAGTACCCTCCTGCTCAACCGGGTTTTGCGTAGCCAAAACAAGAAATGGCGGCTTCATAAAATAAGTATGGCCATCAATTGTTACCTGCCTTTCTTCCATTACTTCAAATAAAGCTGCTTGTGTTTTTGCGGGGGCACGGTTTATCTCATCGATCAAAACAATATTGCTGAAAACAGGTCCCGCTTTAAATTGAAAACTTCCTTCGCCGGGATTAAACACAGAGGTCCCCAACACATCCGAAGGCATCAGGTCTGGTGTAAATTGTATTCTTGAAAAATTTACATCAATGATCTTTGCAAGCAGTTTCGCACTTAATGTTTTTGCAACACCCGGCACCCCTTCTATCAAAATATGACCATCGGATAAAAGGCCGGCGATCATCAGGTCAACCATCTTATGTTGACCAACTATAACTTTCCCTATTGTATCCCGAATTGAATTAACGGCTTCGTTCAGTTTACTTAGATCCGTCCTTTGCTGAAAAACTGTTTCTTCCATAATTTATTTTTTAAAATACTCTTGTATAAGATTGTGTAATTCGAGTAACCGCATATCACTTATGTTTTCTGACCGGTCTGCATCATCCATTAATTGCAAAAGATGTTTCACTTTTGCTTCCGGCACACCACTTTTTCTTGACAAAGCTTCCGTGAAATCATTATTCAGGCTTTGCGTGTTCAGGTAGTAATTATTCCTTACATGTTCCAGGAAATAAGTAAACATCTTCAAGGCAATATTCCTGTTATCTTTTTTCTGAAGATAAAGGCGACCGATCGTTTCCGTATATGATACCGTTGTATTTGTATTGGGAATCTTTTCTGGCACCAAACGCTGTCTTCTCTTTCCTGCAAATGCAATAAAGATCAACAAGCCGGCAAGTGTCAGCCAAAACGCATAATATAACGATGGATGTTTTTTAAAGAACTTGACGATAGAAAAACCTTCATCAGAACCTCTTCGTAACCTGTAATAATTATCCCAATAAACAGAACTGGTCTCAGGTTTAAAATAAGAAATGGCTTTTTCAAGATACTCTTTATTGTTTCCTGTTAGTAGAAAATAATTACTGAAAGCCGCCGGGGCAATGTGAAAGATGAATTTTCCCTGTCCATGATCAATAGCGATAAAATTCGTTTTACGCTCCTCATTATATCCCAGTTCCTGGGTGGCAGATGTATCGTAAGAGATCACCCTGTTATTAAAAGGAACAAAAAAGAAACCATACTTCTGCTTATTCGCAGCAGGCTCCTGCGCCAATGAAAGCCATGTATCTTTCTTTTCCATGTCATATTCACTTTGCGCAAAAAAAGTAGAAAAGTCAAACGAGATCTTTGCTCCCAGTGTATCAATAAGCTTTTCATCAATATATTCAGCACTTATAAAAAGAGTATTGCCATTGCTGACATAATTCATCATACTTTCCAGGTCATCCCTGCTCACGAAAACTGATTTCGCAACAATTATATAAAGTGATTTATCATAATTGATCTCATAACGCAACTTCGAAAAAGATTTATTTATAACGTCTGTAACGCCATAATTAAAAAGAGAATTGATATAATGATAAGCAACATATCCACCCATTGGCTCTTTATCCTTGTATCCGTATTTAGGATCCAATCTTGGTATCCTTACCCCGCGGTTTGATTTAAAACAACCGCTGAATAATATAAGGCATATTAAACCCGCAAGAATAAATTTATATGTTAGCCTTCTTTTCAACTATCTTAAATGATTTTTATTAAACTGTGTGAACCCATTCTGTATTTGCTCAAATAACCTTTCATCAACCGGGTATTCGCCGTACCATACATATTCATATTGCAGCGTAAGGGAGGCAAACTCGTTAGCGAACCTATGCTTCCTTATTTCAGTTACATATTCATAATTAGTCTTATTGGTATTTATCTCAATAAATTTCCTTTCTGATAACCTTTGTAATGATTGCAGGTACAGGTACCTGACTGCGAGCCTGTAGTTACCGGCTTTTATTGCATTGCGAAGAAGTGAATCAGGATCGTTGATATTTTCTTCTTCAATAACTGCAATATCTGATGCAATGTTTTTACGGTTTCGCGAAAGAAAAGAAGAATTGCTCAAAAATAACCTGTAAACAAGATAGCCAAACAAACCTATTGCAATGATCCAAAAGATGAAACCAAATATTGAACTAAAAAAATCAGAACCACTAAGGTCTACGTTGCGCCTTGGTTTTCGAACTTTAAGCTGGGTAGCTCTCAAAAGGCTATCCATATACCTTTTGTAATAAAAGCCTTTATCAGAATTAACTGCCTGTACGCTATCATATACTATGGAACGGAGTTCTCTTCTTAAAGTATCAGGATAATATGTCGTTGCTTCTTCTTCAACAATCGACTCATCATCTTCTGCAGGAGTTGCTACATCAATAGTGGTTTCAGTAGTATCTGTACTGACCTGTGCATAGATATTACTAGAAAATACTAATCCAGCAAGTAATAATAGGAAATGATATGATAATTTATTTTTCAAATAATAAGAGACTTGGACACAGATGGATTCAGCCGCTTTAACTTTCTTTCCACCAGGATTGGATAAATAATAAAATACCATACAACAAAACAAAAAGAACTACCGAGTATCAATAAGCTTGCCCATACCGGCATGCCACCTTTACCATCTTTATCAAAGGTTTCAGACATAAGGTGAGTAATATAACTTTCAAGAAAAGCAGCGCCCAATGTCATGGGCACAAAGATGATCATGATCTTGACAGCATCTTTGATCCCGGTTTTAAATGAGCTAAGCCGCGAATAAGAGCCAGGGAACAAAATGCTTTTAGCAATAATAAATCCGGCGGTCGAAGAAATGATCATGGCAGATATCTCCAGTGTGCCATGAACCCAAATAACCAAAACGGATTTTATACCAAGTCCTTTTGCAAAAAACATATATTGAAAACAGCCAAGCATTACACTGTTACTGAATAACAAATGAAGTGTGATGACACCAAAGAACAAACCACAAACAAACATCAGGAAATCGATCTTCACATTGTGATAAAAAAACCACATAAACGTAGAGAAATAACCATCATCGCCGGTACCTTTATAAACACCAAAAGGATCACCGTTAGCAATATTATCCTCTGTCATAGCCACATAATCCTCACCGAGCACACCTTTTACAAACTCGTAATCACGCATAGATGATATTACACCCATGGCGCAGCAAACTGCAAAGACAATAAAGGTGAAAAGAAATGTTTTGTGATTTCTTCGAATCACCATCGGCAATTCAGTTTTCCAAAAACTAATAAGCCGTGAGTATTTTTCTTTTTTATTCTGGTAGATGGATTGATAAATAGAAACAGCAAGGCCGTTAATGAGTCTTGTTACTTTGCTCTGTGGGTAAAATGTTTTAGCATAAGCCAGGTCATCAACCAGGGTTGTGAACCTGTTCGCCATTTCATCAGGATCATCAGTTTCGAAATGCTCATACTCCTGCCACTTCTGTGCATTCTTTTTTATGAATAGGGCTTCACGCATAAATAACAAAATGGTTATTCAATATTAAGAAGTAATTTCTTAAAGATGTCTTGTATTTCCTTGTTTTTTATTTTATGGAGCGGACTTTCTATCCCGTAGTTTTTTGCTATTTTGCAACTATAGTATGCCGGCAATTCAAATCAATACTCCTTTTAACCTTGCCCTGGATTTTGAAGTGGCGCCATTGCACAAAAGAATTCTTGCTTATTTCATTGACATTGTTATACTGATAATTTATGCATGGGGAATGAGGAAGTTTTTGTACGATGTTCTGGAAGTACCAGTTAATACTTCGTGGGGCATTAATATAGGGACCGATGTAGTATTTGTTTCAATTCCCATGCTGCTCTATCCATTTATTTGCGAGTTAAGTATGCATGGACAATCCTTTGGTAAAAAACTGCTTGGCATACGGGTGATGAGTCTCGAAGGTGGCGAGCCGACCGTAAGCCAATACCTGCTTCGCTGGGCCACCCGTTTTTTTGAATGGCCGCTTGTTTTTGGATTTGTATTTCCTAATTTCTGGGTGATCTTTCAACTATTTTTTGTTGGCTTTTTTGGTGTATTTGTTGTCATCATTGTTGCTGTTTCAAAATCAAACCAGCGGCTCGGTGATCTTGGCGCTGGAACTGTGGTGGTAGACACGCGGATCAAAACCTATTTACATGAAACTGTTTTCCTTGATATTTCACACAAGGATTATAATGTTCAATTCCCGGAGGTAATGAAATTAACTGACCGTGATATCAATACAATAAAAAGCATTCTTGACGTAGCAGCACGAAAAGGGGATTTTCAGCTTGCAGCAAATGCTGCTGATAAAATAAAAAATCATTTGAAGATACAAAGCCCCCTATCGCCGTTCGATTTTCTTGAAAAGGTATTGATGGATTACAATTATATTTCTACAAAATAAAATTCAAAAAAATTACTTCCCGCCTATCATTACTGCTGTTGCCAGCATAGACAGGATCCCAAAAGCTATTAAGACAAGACTTATGATCATTAGAATTCCCATATAGCGATATAGTATTTTTAAATTTTGAAAGGAGCCATTCAGTGCATCCTGGTCGTTTGAAATAAGTGCCGCTTTCATTTTATTAGCAAATCGTAATAAAAAATAATAAGGGAAAAAGGCGATCACTGCAAAGCCGATATAAAAAATGACCATGGCAATTCTCATCATATTCTTCAGGCTGTTCTCGGCGGGTGTACTATCAACCGGGCTCAATGCATTTGCCATATCTAAGATTACAAATGACGCAACTATACCATAAATAATCATCAAACCAAGAAAAATAAAACCACAGATGGCAAGAAACCTGGCCCATTTGGCGGCTTCAGATAAATGACTTCTTGAAATATTGTCAATTCCCAATCCAAAAAGAGAAGTATTTTGATCTTGTTCCATTGATTATTGTTTTGTGATGCAATATCACGTTAATCCTGGTTGTAAAATTATTTTGAGCTTAACAAATTTCATGGCGCTAACCATGAAAACGGTGCAAAAGGAATATTTCTTAATATCCAAAAAGAGACAACAACGATCAGTACTGTAAATGAAAAAACTGGTTTATAAATAAAAGAGGTAGCAGCATGTTTTTTACCCAAGGCAAAAGCAAGAATAAAATAGATGATCAACGGCAGAAATAAAATAAACA
>Ga0184611_1000137_pt1 | contig 12149 bp, 16 predicted proteins | sample PLM3_5_coex_FD_133162 | JGI IMG/M metagenome (GOLD analysis project Ga0184611, IMG submission 133162) | Groundwater sediment microbial communities from an aquifer in East River, Colorado, USA - PLM3_5_coex | ecosystem: Environmental > Terrestrial > Soil > Riparian zone | place: USA: East River...
CTTCGCGGATAGAATCCTGCCGGTATGGATGCCGTACCGGTTTCCCTGCATCGCTCGCGCGCGCCGAGTCTGTACTACGGCTGGATCGTGCTGCTCGTCGCGGCGGCGGCGATGGTCGGGACGCTCCCCGGCCGCACGCAGGGCCTTGGCTTGATTACCGAGCCGCTGCTCGCGGACCTTCGGATCAGCCGCGTCCGCTTCGCGGAGCTGAACTTCTGGGCGACGATGCTCGGCTCGGTCGGCGCAATCGGCGTCGGGCAGGCGATCGATCGGTTCGGCAGCCGCGTGGTCCTCACCCTGGTCACGGTGGCGCTCGCGCTGGTCGTGTGCGCGATGAGTCGGGCCTCGTCGTTCGCGGCGCTCGCAGTGTGGATCACGCTTACCCGCGGTCTGGGCCAGAGCGCGCTGTCGGTCGTCAGCATCGCCATGGTCGGTCACTGGTTCGTGCGCCGGATTGATGCGGCAATGGCCGTCTACAGCGTCGCGATGAGCGTCGGCTTCATGCTCGCCTTTCCGTTGGTCGGCAGTCTCGTTCAACAGTGGGGATGGCGCGGCGCATGGCTGGCGGTGGGTTGTGGCCTGCTGTGTCTCCTGGCGCCGCTGTCGGCCGCGCTGGTTCGCCGCGGACCGGAATCGCGCGGCCTTCTCCCCGACGGCGATGCGGTCGCGACGGCGGTTCACACGGCGGTCGGCGGCGCGAATGCGGCGCACGGCGCGCTCTGGACCGAGGCGCTGCTGACACGCGTGTTCTGGGTGTTTGCCGCCGGCACCGCGCTCTACGGCCTCGTCGCCTCCGGAATCGGGCTCTTCAACGAATCGATTCTCGCGCAGCGCGGGTTCAGCGCGCAGACCTACTATGAAACGCTCGTCGTCACCGCGCTGACGGCGCTCGCGGGAAACTTCCTCGGAGGCTGGCTCGCCGCACGCGTCCCACTTGGTCGGCTGATGGCACTGTCGCTGTTCGTCCTGGCGGCAGGCCTCGCGGCGCTGCCGCACGTATCCACCCATGCGCACGTGCTGATCTGGGCGACCGCCATGGGGCTCGGCGGCGGATTGGTGATGGTCCTGTTCTTCAGCGTCTGGCCGCGCGTCTTTGGACGACGGCACCTGGGACGGATCCAGGGCGCGGCGCAGGCGCTCACGGTCCTCGCGTCGGCTGTGGGTCCGTTGCTGCTCGCGTGGTGCGTCGAGTGGACCGGCAGCTACACGATGATGTTTCGCGTGCTCGCCGGCGTCATCGCGTTGGTCGGAGGGATGGCGCTGTTCACGAGCGATCGACGATCTGCGGCTTGATCACGCGTGAGCCGACCGCGAGGAGCGCGTCCTGCAAGCGCTCGAACGTTCGCTCGTCGTCGTAGGTGCCGACAATCGCTCCACCGGATCCGGCGAAGTTCGCGCTGGCGCCGCACGCGCGTGCGGCGTCGACCATCTGCACCTGCCAGCCGGGCAACGTGAAGATGGCGCGGCGGACGTCGAAGTTCTCGTCGACGAGGCGCGACAACCGGCCGGCGTCGCGGTCGAGCAGCACCTGACGCGCGGATGCCGCGAGGTCGGCGACACGCCGCATACCGTTCACCACGTCCGCGTCGCCGCGCCGGAAACGCTCCTGCGCGTCGTTGTGAAACACCTCGGTGGGCTCGCTGAACCCGTGATGGTAGGCGAGATAGAGCGGCGGCAGCAGCGCGGGATCGAGCGGTTCGTACTGGTAGTACCGCAACTTGTGGAGCTGGCGCTCGTGCTCCGCGCCGAAGTCCATGAACACCAGGCCCTCGTAGGTTTGAGCGACGCGATCCTGCAGGCCCGCCGCCACGCGCAGCTCGTCGCGTTCGACCGACAACACCAGCGAAGGCTGGACCACCAGCGGCACGTCCACGGCGTAGAACTCCATGAGACAACGCAGCGTGGCGGTGATGATCGCGCTCGAGCCCGCCAGGCCGACCTGGCGCGGGATGTTGGTGTGATAGCGGATGGTGAAGTTCTGATCGTGCAGCGCCACACCGGCCGTGCGGCAGTAGTCGACGAATCGCTAGACCGTGGCCTTGATCAGCCGGATGCCGCCGTAATACCCATGCAGCGACACGTCGAGCGCCAGATCATGGACGCTGCGAAACCGGGCGCGATCTTCTTCGGTCAGCATGATCTCGACGGTGTCCCACTCGTAGAGCACGACTTCCGCCGAGAAGTTGCGAACGACGAGCGAGAGGGTCCGGCCGCCATAGCCGTCGGAGGGATTGCCGACCAGCGCCGCCCGCGCGTAGGCGCGCTTGCGGATGATGTTCATCGCACGAGGCGCTCGACGAACGCGCGCAGCGCCGGGCCGTGCTTCGGATCGGCCAGCGCAAATTCGACGAACGCGCGAAAGTAGGCGTCGAAGTTGCCGATGTCGAAGCGCCGCTCATCGGGCCCGAGCACCACGCCGTAGGCGCGGCCGCCGTCGCGAATCAGCCGGCGGATCGCGTCCGTCAGCTGGATTTCGCCGCCGACCCCGGGCTGCGTCGCATCGAGCGCCTGGAAGATGGCGGGCGACAGCACGTAGCGCGCGGCAATCGCCAGCGTGCTCGGTGCGTCCGCGGCACTCGGCTTCTCGACCAGATCCGCGAGCTCGACGAGACCGCCCTGTATACGCAGCGGTTGCGCGATGCCGTAATGCCGCACCTCGTCGCGTGGCACTTCCTCGAGCGCAATGACGGCGGCCGCCTGCTTTTCTTCGAACACCTCGCGCATCCGGCGCACGATGTCGCTGTGACGATCGAGGCCGATGATCGAGTCGCCAAGCGCGACGACGAACGGTTCCTGCGCCACGAACGCACGCGCCGCCAGCACGGCGTGGCCCAGACCCAGCGCCTGCCGCTGACGCGTGTAGAAGTACTGCACGTCGGCGCGCTCGAACTCCAGCGAGGTGAGCAGTTCTTCCTTGCCGTTTTCACGAAGCAGCTGTACCAGCTCTTCGTTCACGTCGAAATGATTCTCGAGCGACGTCTTGCCCGGGCCGGTGATGAACAGGATGCGCCGCAACCCATCGCGGGCCAGCTCTTCGCAGACGTACTGAACCACCGGCTTACGGCCGACCGGCAGCATCTCTTTCGGCTGAGATTTGGTCGCCGGCAGCAGCCGCGTCCCAAGCCCGGCGACCGGGACCACTGCGATGTCGATGCTCATGATCGGCGGCGAATCATAACAGGCGGTTCACCTGCGGAGGAGCTGTGGCAAAACTGCGACTGTAGCATGGCGGTTTGGGTACCTCGTTTGCTCTTGCTAGCAACAACGGCCGAAATCAGGAGTATGTGTATCTTCCTGTGGCAATGGTGGGTAATTGAGGGTCCGAATTAAAGTCACGCCAAGGGAGCACGAGGTCGACGGCATCCGGCTCGACACGTTCAAGCGCGGCACCGTTCGCGAGGTATCGTCGAGCATTGGCTCCTGGCTCATCGCCGAAGGGTATGCCGTTCCGGAAATGCGACACGCCCCTCGCGAGGACTGGGACTTTTCGGGTCCTAGACCTTCTCGCGACTCTGCCGCGGATTCCCCGCACCGCCGCTCGACCGATCGCTGATCATCCTCAGATAGTCCTCTTCCGTATCGATGTCCCTGAAGGCCCCCTCATCGGCGATCGCGATGTCGCCGGCCGCCGTCGCATGCGCGCGGATAACCGGCTTCGCGCCCTCGGCCGGATCAGCGGCGCGCAGCTCGGCGAACAGCGATCGATCGACGAGCAATGGATGGCCGTGCCGGCTGCCTGCGGTGGGACGCACCACCGGCGCGTGCGTGCGGCGGTAGCACGCGAGCACTGCGCGCACCGTGTCTGAGGTCACCAGCGGCACGTCGACCAGCGTCATCAGCGTGGCCAACACGCCCGGCCGATCGACCACGCCAAGCCCCGCGACAAGCGACGACCACTGTCCGCGGTCGTAGTCGTGATTGACCACGAAGCGCGCGGGCAAACCACTCGCTGAGAACGAAGACACGATCGCGTCCGCTTCATGTCCCACCACGACGACGACGTCGTCCACGCCGGCCTCCAGAAACGTGCGCACGATTCGCGTGAGAAACGTATCGGTGGCGTCGAGCGGCAGCGTCGCTTTCGCGCGACCCATGCGCGACGAACGTCCGGCGGCGAGCACGACGGCGGGAATCACCGGCCCAATGTTATAGAATCGCGCGCATGGCAGAGGGCGATCTCCAGATTCGCTGCATGCGTTGCGGCGCTCAGATGGACATGCGCGATCCAGGTCCGGGCATGCCGTGGACGCCTGACCAGTTCTGGGTGTGCCCGCGGTGCGGCCGGCACTTCTGGACAACGTATCCCCCGCCCAATCGCGACAAGGTCAAGCCTGCCACCGAGCCCGCCTCGTAAGGACTGTCCGAACGTGAACATCGCGACGTTCGAAGACAAATTGGACGACGACCTCGACGACGATCCCGACGAAGACGACGAGATCGACGAGGACAACGAGGACGACGACGAGGACGACGACGAGGATGAAGAGGACGACGAGGACGTCGAAACCTGGCAAGTGTCCAAACCGATACCGTTCCCCTAAAGTACGGCCTGTCCTTGACTTCGGGCACCGAACTGCCTAGACTGGCCCCGAATTCCAGCTCAGCCTGGGGTTCGCAAGCATCGGCGAACGGAGGCGGCGTTTATGCCAACCGGGACAATTGCAAGGCTCCTCATCGACAAGGGATTCGGTTTCATCCGCGACGAGGGTGGGATCGAGCACTTTTTCCACCGCAGCTCGGTCCGGGGGGCCGTCTTCGAGCTGTTGCGCGAAGGTCAGCGGGTGGAATTCACGCCTGAGGATTCGCAAAAAGGCCCGCGGGCCGGCGACGTCCGTCTGATCGAAGGGTAACGCACCCGGCGGGCCGAGCGGTCCTTCGGCTCGCTACGCTCGCTCAGGACATTCGACGGGCCTGCCATGAGCGAGCCTGCGGCTCGCGAAAGCGACGGCAGGCGAGTCGAATGGCGGAAGCGCCTGGGAGTCGAACCCAGCCTCCCCGCGTGAGCGGGGAGCGACCGATTTTGAAGACCGGGAGGGCCGCCGGGCCCCGTTCACTTCCGTCCGGAAGTCAGTGTACCTGCGGCCCGTTACTTTCGGAAAATCGACTGCACGACCGCCCCGGTATCGCTCAAATCCTCAAACACGACATCCGCTCCGGCCGCGCGCAGCTGATCGACGCTGTAGTAGCCGGTGGCGACCGCGATCAATCGCGCGCCGCCGGCCTTCGCGCACGCCACGTCAAGCGGCGTGTCGCCAATGACGACGGCGTCTGAAGACGCGAACGCCGGACCGCCACAGGCGGCGACACGCACGAGCGCCTTCGGCACGAGTCCATTGCGATCGGCGGCGCCGTCGCCAAACGCCCCGCTACGGAAGTAGCGCCACAGATCGAAGTGTTCCAGCTTCAATTGCGCGCCGGTTTCGTAGTTGCCAGTCAGAAGCGCGAGATGGGCGTCCGGGCGATCGACGAGCGCGTCCAGCAGCGCGCGGACGCCCGGCATGACGCCATAGCGCCCACCGGGAAAAGGGGTCGTACCCCTTTTCTCGCTGGCGGCGATTTCGGCGGCGAGGTGCCGCACGTACACGTTTGGGAAGCGCGCGAGGTCCGCGCAGTCAGCGGGGATGCCGTGGGCCGCCGCGGCATCCGACAGGATCCACGCGTCGGTGCGCCCGGCCATCGGAATGTCCTGGAACGCGTTGGCGATCGAGAAGAGCTCCTCGAACGCAGACGTCATCGCCCGCCCGCCGGCGCCGCCGGTGAGTACAAGGGTACCGTCGATGTCGAACAGAATCAGTGTGGGAACGTTCAGCGATCAGCCTTCGCTGCGAACGTTGCCGGCGCGGGGCCCTTTGGCTGACGGCTCCTCATCGAAGCTGACGCGCTGACCTTCGTTGAGCTGGTCGAAGCTGCCCTGGACCGCACTTCGATGAAAGAACCACTCCTGGCCGCCATCGTCGCGAATGAACCCGAAACCTCTGTCCCGAACGAGTCGTTTGATCGTGCCGCTCGACATCCGAGTCTCCTTGGGCAGGTCGCTGCCCAGAGTCGGAATATCAAGTTCCGTTCCACAGCATGGGCCAGGGTTTTCGGCGTAAATATGGTTCAGCCCTCAAGCTCATGTGGCCCGCGGGTGTCGGGATTGGAGACAATCTCCAATCCCGCCGATCCCGAAGTCGTAATCCGGATTTCTATTTCACCGTCACGGTAATCATCTCGCACGTCCCGGCGACGGTGTTGTGCAGGTCGTCGCCAATCTGCAGCGCCAGTCTGTGACGGCCGGGTGTCAGCTGCATATCGATGTCCGACTTGCCGTCACCGAAATGCACCCACGACGGCGTTCCCTTGACGATCGTCTTGCCGGTCGGGAGACAGCTGACGCCGACGCCGATGTGATAGTGGCCAATGCCGGGTCGCGCGGTCGTCACATCGCCGGGCGGCACGGCGGCGATTTCGATCCCCTCAGATCCAAACTTCATGTGGACCGGACTCGATACCTGCGCGCCGTTCTTCGGCTCGATGAAGAACACCCTCGGCTTCTTCTTCGCCTGCGCGCCCGCCGACACACTCAATGCACCGATGATTGCCACAACGAGCAGCAAGAGCTGCTTCCGACTATGCATGGTGATTCTCCTCTGGGCAGACATTCTAGCCGAGCAGGCGCCGAAACCATCGGCCCGTCCCCTGCTCGGCCAACTGCCCGGTCGCCGGTTGCCATCTCAGGATCCGGTCGGCGACCGCGCGCCCGAACGCCTCGTCGAGGGTGGCCGCCACAACCGCCGTCCCGCGCCGGCGGGCGATGCCGCGGATATCGGCGCCCAACGTGGTGGCTTCTTCCGCCGACAGGCCGGCGCTGGCATGTTCCAGGATCAACACGTGAGGATCGAGCGCCAGGCCCCGTCCCAGCCGCAGTCGAACACGCGACCCTGGAGACAGCGCCGCGATCGGCTTATCCCAGATCGATTCGGGCAGTCCGACTTCGTGCGCCAGCACGCTCGCCTGGCGTTTGACCTCGTCCGGCGGCGGTTCGATCTCGAGCGTGAACGGCATCGCGAGATTCTGCAGGACGCTGAGTTGATCGAGCAGTACCGCGCGCTCGCTGACGATGCCGAAACGATCGACCGTGGCGAGCCAGTCGTCGCTGTCGGCGATGGCCGACGTCGGCCGGCCGAACACGCGGATGTCGCCCGTCTCCGGCAGGATCGCCCCTGTGACGAGGTTCGTGAACACCTCGGCGGCGACCTGATCGAAACCCACGAGGGCGACATGCTCGCCGGGCTGCACGCTGAGGGCGGCGATCCTCAGAGGACGCAGGGCTCGGTAGTCTTTGACAACGCCCGAGAGCTCGAGAACCGCGGTGGTCACGACTTGATCTGGCGATTGACCTCGTCGACGACGCCGCTGGAAATGGAGAGCGCGGAGATCTCGGTTTTCAGCGCGGCGACGTTGCACGCGATCGCCCCGTAGGCGATCATCGCGTGCACGATCGGCGGCAGCACGCGCGTGTCGACGCTCGCCCCAAGAATCGCCGCCACCATCGTCGCCGCCATCGCGAGCGTCGCGATCGAAAAGACCGGTTTGCGAGCGGACGCAATGCGGCGGTAGTAGTCGCCTGCGACCTGGTGTTCGGCCATGGCGTCCTTCACGGCTTTGCCCTTCCCGATCAGATAGAACATCATCATCGAATGGGCGAGCAGCGTGATCATCGTCGAAAAAATCCCGACGGAGATGTGGCGCCCGATGTCGGTGCCCTGCAGCCCGAAGACGACCGCGACGACCTGCCCGGCAAGACCAATGAACACAGCGGTGACGAGCGCTTGAGCCATGAATCCCGCGATCATAGTTCAAGCCTCCCTCTGGCACGCGGAAGCGCCAGCGGCGCGCAGGCGGCGGCGCCGTTCATCCGCGAGTGGATTGCGCGGCTGGCGCCGCCGCGCGGCACATACGCGTCGGCCCTGGACGTCGCGATGGGACGCGGACGCCATGCGGTCGCATTGGCGATCGCGGGGTTCCGCGTGTTCGGCGTGGACGCGCGATTCGACGCGGTGCGCGACGCGACGCTGCGTGTGAACGCTGCCGGCGTTCGCATGCACGGCTGGTGCGCCGATCTGACGCAACATCCACTGCCGTCGTCGCGATTCGACGTGATCGTGGTCACGCGCTACCTCCAGCGGACTCTGTTTCGCGCGTTGAGAGGGGCTGTCCGTCCTGGCGGGGTCGTGCTCTACGAGACGTTCACGACAGCGCAACGCGCGCTGGGCACCGGGCCGGCGTCGCCGGATCATCTGCTCGAACCGGGCGAGCTGCTCCGAGTGTTCGACGGGTTCGAGGTGTTGTTCTACGAGGAAGTCACGGCGCCGGAGGCGGTCGCCAGGATCGCGGCGCTACGTTGATTCGCTCCGGGCATCGCGCTTCAATCCGACCAACCGTTCGTACTCGTCCCGCGGCAACGACACGGTTCCGGGCTGTCCCGATCCGTGCGACTCGTCGCCGTGAAAGTCCGAGCCTCCAGAGACCGCAAGGCCCAGACGGGCCGCCTCGTTTCGGTAGTGCGCCGTCGCCGTCGCGTCGTGATTGGTGTGGTACACCTCGAGCGCGTCGAGCCCGGCGGCTGCAAATTCCGGCAGCCAGTCGTCCCGCTTGATCAGTCCCGGATGCGCGAGCGAGGCGATGCCACCCGATGCGTGGATGCGATCGAACACCTCGGCGGGCGCGGCGGCAAGCCTGGGGATGAACGCGGGCCGTCCGCGCGCCAGCCAGGACTCGAACGCCTCGTTCACGCTGGTCACATAGCGGCCGGCCACGAGCGCCCGGGCGACCCACGGCCGCCCCGCAGCCTTGCCGCCATCGTCGAGCCCGGGCTTGATGATCGCGTCGGCGTCCAGATGAATGCCGAACGTGGCCAGCCGCTCGACGATTTGCCGCACCCGATCGAGGCGGCGGCGGCGCTGTTCCACGAGGAAGGTGTGGAGCTCCTCGGAACGCCGATCGACGAAATAGCCCAGGACGTGCACGTCCATGCCGTCACGGACCGCGGTGATTTCGATGCCCGGGACGAACTCGATGCCCGCCGCGGCGCAGGCGTCGGCGGCGGCGTCGCCACCGGCCACCGTGTCGTGGTCGGTCACGGCGAGCACCGTGACGCCGGCAGCGGACGCGCGCGCCACGAGCTCCGCCGGCGTGCATCGGCCGTCGGACGCCGTCGTGTGGGTGTGGAGATCGATCACCGGGCGGACGCCCGGCTCGGACGTGCGGCGCGCCGTCGAGGTCGGCGCTGCCGTTCGCGCAGCGCACGGTACTCGCGCACCAGCAGCTCGTGGTGCGCCCGCTCTTCGTCCGCGAACTCGAGGAAGACCTGTTTACCCTCGGAATCCTCGAAGCGTTCGCCGTAGCGCTTGAAGAACTCGTGCGATCCGCGCTCGCACCGGATGCCGATGAGCAGCGCCTGCTGGTCGTTCACCCCTTTGGTGAGCTCTTTGGCGCCCTCGGCGAAGAGGCCGCTGGCGGCGCCCTTGAAAAAGAGGAAGGTCGGACGCGATTCGAGCTGCGGATCGCTGGCGGCGAGCGCTGTGTACCGCTTCTGCAGCGTGCCGAGATGCTCCCGCTCCTCGGCGGCGAGCTTCTGGAACACCGCGCGACCGCGGCGATCCTTGGTGAGCGAGGCGGCGCGCGTATAGAACTCGAGGCCGCTGCGCTCGGTCGCAATCGCCATCCGCAGCGCGTCGCGCGCGAACACGCGATCGGTCGTCGTGCCGTCAATCGCCGGCGATGCCCTGCCGGTCCGGCACTCCTCGCAGGTGCCGACAATCTGCACGACCGACTGCGCCGGCGCGAAGTTGCGCGCCGCCGCGATCTCCTCCATCAACGCCTCGACGTCCGAGCTGAGAAACTCCGACGAACGATGACAGGTCGTGCAGACGAGATGAAAGTGCCGCGGATGGCGGAACGACGCCTCGAAGCGCGAGCGCCCTTCGCCGAAGTCGACTTTCCGGGCGATGCCGGCGCCAACCATCCACTGTAAGGTGCGGTAGACGGTCGCGCGGCCGATGCCGGCGTCTTCGCGACGGACGTGCTCGAAGAGGTCGTCGGCGCTGAGATGCCCCTCCTGACGGAGGAACACGCTCACGATCCGATCGCGTTTGGAGGAATGCTTCCCGCCAGGGGGAATCGTGGAAATTGGCGAATGAGGGATTTGGTGAATTGGTGATTGCGTCTTCTTCAATTCACCAACTCACCAGTTCTCCAACTCACCAAATAGCGGTTTATTCGACCGAGAACGAGGATCCGCAGCCGCAGGTCGACGTCGCGTTCGGGTTCTTGATCGTGAATCCGCCGCCCGTGATGGTGTCGACGAAGTCGACTTCGGCGCCATTCAAATAGCGGATGCTGATCGGATCGATGAACAGCTTCACGCCGTGCGACTCGAACACCTGGTCGCCCGAACCCTGGCCGTTTTCCTCGATCATCAGGCCGTACTGGAAGCCCGAGCAGCCGCCGCCCTGCACGAACACGCGAAGACCGCTGCCGGCTTTGTTTTCTTCGGTCAGCAGCTCGTTGATCTTCGAGGCCGCCGTTTCTGAGACGTTGATCATGCGTCCATTATAGCAAGAAGGCCGTTGGTATACTGCACAGCCCACCCATGCCGCACGTCCTGATTCCTGCGATTTCGCGCCAGAATCAGGCCGATCTGGCCGAACAGCGCTGGCGCGGCGTGCTGGCCGGCCGGCCGGACCTCGCGCCGGCGCTCGACCTGCAGCGGCGGCTCCTCCGCCTCGTCTCGGACCTCGCCGCGACGCTTGAAGCCGGCCGGCTGCCGCGGCTGTCGCTGCCGCCCAAATACCTGGCCGCGAAGCTCGCGCGCGGCGTGCCCGTGCTGGCCGGCGAGCCTATTCCCCTGCCGGTGGCGGTCCTCAGGCCGGCGCTGGGACAGCTCTGTGAGGCGCTGGCGGAAGGAGGGGCCGGGGAGGCCGCGACGCACATTCGCGACGCCATTGTGAACGGCAGCATCGAATCTGGGTCGCTGCTGACCGCGTCCCTCGCGCGCAATCAGGCGGCGATTCGCACCGGCGCTTCGCACCGCGGCCTGGCGCCCGATCTGGTCTGGCTCGTCGCCGAACTGGCGGTCAGCCCGTTCGTCCACGCGCTGCAGCGGGCGCTCTTCGGCCATGCCGGCGACGACTTGCAGCGGGCGCTCGACGCCTGGAACCGTGGGTATTGCCCGGCTTGCGGATCGTGGCCGGCGCTCGCGGAGGTCGTGGGCGGCCATCGCACGCTCCGCTGCTCGTTCTGCTCCGGCGCCTGGGAGCTGTCGACCTACGCGTGCATCTACTGCGAAGAGAGCGGCGAGAAGTTCGTGACCGCCGCGCCCGACGAAGAACGGAAAGATCGCCGGCTCGAGGTCTGCAGCACGTGCGGCGGCTATCTCAAGACCATCGATCTGGCGGAGTTGTCGCCCTTCCCGCTGCTGTCAATCTCCGACATCGAAACGACCGATCTCGACGTCGCCGCGATGGAGCATGGATATCAGCGGCCCGCGCTGAAAGAGTTCGGTGCCGGGAGTAGGGGTTAGGGATTAGGGACTAGGGACTAGGGACTAGGGACTAGGGATTAGGGATTAGGACTGGGGATTAGGGATTAGGGATTAGGGATTAGGGATTAGGGATTAGGGATTAGGACTGGGGATTAGGGTGGCTAATCCCCAATCCCTAAGACCTAATCCCTGCTCAGGCACCGAGCGAAGCAAGGTGAATCCCCGACTCCTGCTCAACATCCTTGTGCAGCGAGTTGCCGTGCGCGTCCATCGTGACGATCGCCGGGAAGTCTTCGACGGTGAGATGCCACATCGCTTCCGGCGTGCCGAACTCGAGCAGCGACACGCCATCCACCCGCTTGATCGATCGCGCGTAAAACTGTGCGGCGCCGCCGATGGCGTTCAGGTACACCGCGCCGTGTTCCTTGAGCGCCGCCAGCGTCCTGGCGCCCATGCCCCCCTTGCCGATCACGGCGCGGATGCCGTAACGCCGGATGATTTCTCCCTGATACGGTTCTTCGCGGATGCTCGTCGTCGGGCCGGCGGCAGTGACACGCCAGCCCTCGCCTTCCTTCACGACGACCGGTCCGCAGTGGTAGAGAACCGATCCCCGCAGATCGAC
>Ga0184611_1000138_pt1 | contig 12088 bp, 8 predicted proteins | sample PLM3_5_coex_FD_133162 | JGI IMG/M metagenome (GOLD analysis project Ga0184611, IMG submission 133162) | Groundwater sediment microbial communities from an aquifer in East River, Colorado, USA - PLM3_5_coex | ecosystem: Environmental > Terrestrial > Soil > Riparian zone | place: USA: East River...
AGACTTAATGAAAAATTAATAAAGCCCCGGGGATTGACGAATTATGAATAATTTTAACATGCGATTGGCCGCCAATTTGCAGGAAATCCTGTCTGTATCCTCATTCGTACCATTTAAAAATGAATGTTCTATTTTTGTAAGACCATCCTTATGATAGCAATTCGACAATATACATATATCCTGTTTTTTTTCCTTTTAGCCTCATTTGTCTCTTTTGGTCAAAATCCAAAAGACCCGACACTGAAACCAGACCGCAACCGGGAGCTTTTCCATGGTTATGTTGATGCAGAACAAAAGAAAGCTTTGCTAGCTGATGGCAAAGATGACAAGCTTTTCTCTCCATCCTTTAATGAAGATGTAAATTTTCAAATCACCAATGCGCTGATCAATAGGGTAAATGATCTGCAAAAAAAGATCGAGAAAGATTCTGCAATAGGCGGACAGATAAAAGTTCTTTATATCCGCGGAATTGAAAGACTGCTTCGTGACCTGAATGCTAATTGGCGTTATAATCGTTTTGTTTCTACATACCTGCCCGAAATACTCCAGGGCTATGAAAGATGTGTAGAACTTGACATAAAAAAAACAAGCATTGAAAATTATATCGATCAGCTTCCATACGATGTTGCAAGGCCGTTGCTTGATTGTACAGCATTTGAAAAGAACAGCGGCTACAGAATATCAAAGAATATTTTAGTAAGGAAATACTGTGAAATGCATCCTGAACAAATTTTTGCTACGTTGCTTACAACTCTTCGGCAGATACCTGATTTTCCATTTACTGATAGCCTGATCATAGTAGCAGGGCATCGTTATCCAAAACAATTGTATGATTATGCGGCGGCCAATAATGTTCTCGCCACTCGTATAAGGAAAGTTAATGATCCGTTTGTGCAGGCAATTGTAAAGATGACAGCCAGTGGCGGCAGCGGCCAATTGTATTTTCCTTTTCTTGATAATATCGTAAAAGGAAAAATGACGTTGGCGGATATTGATGCCGTGAGAAATGACTCCATTCAATATTATAAGCTGCTTGTAAAAACGCATATTGATTATACAGAACGTTTATTAAATAAAGACACTGCTTTTGAATTTGATGCTCTTTCTGATATGATGACAAAAAAGGCGATCCAGGTTTTTGTCAATACAATAAATGCTTTGCATAATGAGAATGCGGTAACACGTTTCAGGATCATTCAGCCTTTGTCAGCGCAGGAACTGTATTATCTCGCCGTGCTAAGTGATGGTATTATTTATACATCAAGTTTTGTAAAAGGAATATTTCCATTAATGATGAGCCGTATTGGCAATCGCGGAGATTCATTATTAATGAGTGTGAATTTTGATAAGTACAGAAAGCTTATTAAAATGTCTGCTGCCTATAATACACTCAGCACATTCCTGGCTTCTTTTAAAGATCAGCAAAATGCAAATGATCTTATGCGTGCATTTGTAAGCAATCTTGAAAAATCCGGTGGTTTGGAAGATGGTGTGGATGTAGCCGATTCTTATGCAAGTATTGTAGAAACTATCAAGCCAATAGCTGATGAGATGCTTGTAAACATCAGGGCAAATTATCAAAGGAATGTTTCAGCCAATAATAAAAAAGGCATCGAGATGTATCGTATTCTTGAAAAACTTTTTATTTCTGCTGATACAACACAACAAATAGACCTGACAAAGGAGCTCAGTATTCCGCCTGTATATTCGGTGTCAAATAAAGACCTGCAAAATGAAAATGGGGGGATCAATATCCAGGTTTTTATTTATGGCGACGAAGATGGGATTAAGGTTTTTCCACATATCCTGGGAATGTTTAATAATGCTAATTGGAAAATTGACCGAAGCAATCCGAATTGGGTAACGATCAGCTCAATTAAAGGAAAACCGGTAAGCCTTTATTTAAATAAACCGTTGCCGGAAGAAAAGGATGAAGACGCAAAAGCGCAGGAAGCATTGTGTAATTATCTGGAACGAAATGGACTCAAGCCTACGGTTACTATAAACAGGGGCCACAGTTATAATGCACCTTATACAATAAAGCAAATGTTTGCTACATCAAAGATCGTCTTCATGGGTTCTTGTGGCGGATATAATTTGATACATGATATTTTGGAGAAAGCACCGGATGCACATATTATTGGCACAAAGCAAATAGCCGATGCCCCGGTAAATAATCCATTTTTAAAATTACTCGCTGAAACTTTGAGAAACGGCAACTCTATTGAATGGATACCATTTTGGAAAGAACTTGATAAAATGATCACTAATGAGATCTTTGAAGATTATGTTCCTCCTCATAAAAATCTTGGAGCTATTTTTATTAAAGCCTACAAAATTGCCATTGGTGAAACCAATTCCGCTATTGCTAAAAAAGGGGAGGACCTGCCATTAACCAATAATCGTTAATGAATAATTAAGTTCCTGATAGCCGGTAACTGTTTTCCTTTTCTTCTTTCTACATTTGTTGTTTATAAAAAATGGCCAGGGGTACCAATAAAAAATTTTTCGATTTCGATCTTTTGAAAAGAGTGATGCGGTTCGCCGCGCCCTATAAAAAAAGATTTTACTGGTCAATCGCATTGGCGATCATATTAGCGGTTTTTACACCTGTTCGCCCTATCCTCATTCAGTTAACCGTTGACAAATATATTGCCGGTGATAAAAATAAAACTTTCTTTTATGGATTATCGATAACGGAAATGCTGATATTGATAACTATTATCCAGATCGTTTTTCTTTTCGTTGAAACAACATTGCGTTTTTATTTCTCCTATATCACAGCGTGGCTGGGACAAAATGTCGTAAATGATCTTCGGGTAAAAGTGTATAAGAAAGTTCTTTCATTGAATCTTTCTCAGTTTGATAAAACACCGATCGGGACATTAACCACAAGAACGGTTGATGATATAGAAAGGATCAATGATGTGTTTGCCGATGGATTTATCCCGATCGTAGCAGACCTGCTTTCTATCATTTGCGTTTTAAGTTATATGTTCTGGGCCGATCCGCTACTAACACTAGTTGCATTAGTGCCATTTCCCATCTTGCTTATTGCCACCTATTATTTTAAAGAAAGTGTAAACAAGTCTTTTCATCGGGTAAGAAATGCGGTTGCCCATTTGAATGCATTTGTACAAGAGCATATTACAGGTATGTCGGTTGTACAGGCATTTGCAGCAGAAGACAGAGAAATGGAAAAATTTAAGAATATTAATAAAGAACATCGCAATGCGAATATTCATGCTATCTGGGCCTATTCAATTTTCTTTCCAATTGTAGAAATTGTATTGGCGACCTCAATAGGTTTGCTTGTTTGGTGGACATCGCATAAAGCACTGAACCTCCAGGAAAGCCAGCAAGGAACGTTGATGGCGTTTATTCTTTGTTTGAATTTGATCTTTCGTCCATTAAGAGTGATCGCAGATAAATTCAATGTGTTGCAAATGGGAATGGTAGCGAGTGAAAGGGTTTTCAAAGTGCTGGATAATGATGATCATTTACAGCCTTCACATGTGGATGCGTATAAACCTTCGCATATTAAAGGAAAGATCGGGTTTGAAAATGTGGTGTTTGGTTACAATCCGGTAAATCCTGTTTTAATGAATGTTTCTTTTACAGTTAACCCGGGAGAAACCGTTGCCATCGTTGGACATACCGGCAGTGGCAAAACAACGATCATCAGTTTACTTAATCGTCTTTATCATATTCAAAGTGGTGAAATAAAAATTGATGATGTTAATATTGAAAAATATGATATTGAAAGATTGCGTAAAAGTGTTGGTGTCGTATTACAGGATGTATTTCTTTTTTCAGGATCTATTATTGATAATATTACTTTACGTAACCCGGATATTCCAAGGGAAAATGTGATCGAAGCGGCGAAACTTATAGGCATGCATGATTTCATTATGATGTTACCGGGCAATTATGATTTTAATGTAATGGAAAGAGGCGCCACGTTATCGTTAGGCCAGCGTCAGTTACTTTCTTTTATCAGGGCTTTACTTTATGATCCTTCAATACTTATTTTGGATGAAGCCACATCCTCTGTTGACACTGAAAGCGAGATGATGATACAGAATGCAATTGATAAATTAATTGCCGGAAGGACTTCTATTGTTATTGCACACAGGCTTTCCACCATTCGCAAAGCAAGCAAGATAATTGTGCTGGATAAAGGTGAAGTAAAAGAAATCGGTACTCATGAGGAGTTGATCTCAAGAGAAGGCTATTATCAAAAACTCTATCAGTTACAATTTGAAAAGCATAAATCAGTGGCATAAATTGTAACTTGTTGCTGATGATCTACAGGTTAGTAATACTATTTTTTCTTTTCACTTCATTTCAATTTGCAGAAAAAGATCCCTTCATTATTATTCTCGGAACAACCCAGGATGCAGGTTATCCGCAGATCGGTTGCGATAAAGAATGCTGCAAAAAATATTGGGATAAGAAAATTGCTAAGCAAAAGGTCTCCTGCCTTGCATTGTTTGATCCATCAACAAATCAAAAATGGATATTTGATGCCACGCCTGATCTTACTGAACAATTACATGATGCAGATAAATTGCAGAAAGGAAATTTATCCGGAATATTTCTTACGCATGCCCATATCGGTCATTACACAGGGTTAATGTATTTTGGAAGAGAAGCATCGAATGCAAGAGCGATTCCTGTGTATGCAATGCCCCGCATGTATGACTATTTAAAAAGTAATGGACCCTGGAGTCAATTGATAAGTTTGAAAAATATTCAGTTGCAGAAATTAAAAGCCGATAGCACCATTAAATTGACTGATAAAATTTCCGTCACTCCAATTCTTGTTCCTCATCGGGATGAATTTTCAGAAACTGTTGGCTATTCAATTAAAACAGGAAATAAAACAATTCTGTTCATTCCCGATATTGATAAATGGCAAAAATGGGACAGGGATATAAAGCAATTGGTAAAACGATACGATCATCTTTTTCTTGATGGAACATTTTATAAGGATGACGAGCTGCCCGGTCGCAACATGAGTGAAGTGCCGCATCCATTTATACAGGAAAGTGTGGATCTTTTTAGTGACCTTTCTTTAACTGAAAAACAAAAGGTCTGGTTCATACATTTTAATCATACAAACCCATTAATAGACAAGTCGTCAAAACAGTATAAAGAAGTGAAAAGCAAAGGATTTAACATTGCAATAGAGGGCTTAAAAATTTCACTTTAATACTGTTTAAAAATGAAGCTTCTTTTTTTATTCAGGCCTCTTCAATTTCGTGGTTTTTTACCCTTGCCCCCTTATCTTTGCGCCAAATTTCGGGATGGGTATGACTTCAAGACTAATGAAATCCTTTGCTGTAGCGGTTTTCAGCATATTTTCACTCGCTGTTTCCTTACAAGCTGTTGCTAGTGGCGGAGGGGAAGAAAATGATAGTACAAAGAAAAAGAGTTTCAACGCACAAGAGGTCATTTTCGGCCACATTCTTGATGGTCATGAATTCCATTTTTTTGATATTATACATGACGATGGCACCCACACACCTGTAGGAATTCCACTCCCGGTTCTTTTATATTCTCCTCAAAAAGGATTTGATGTTTTCATGTCTTCAAAATTTCATCATGGACATGAAGATCATGACGGATACAGATTACTTACCGAAGAAGGTTTGAAAAAATTAGAAGGGAAGGGGATTGAAGTAAAGAAAGAAGGCTTATCAGTTGGAAAGATCATTGCAGTTGATGCAAATGGCAATTGGGATAAATCAGTAAATCTTTTTGATTTTTCACTCACACGCAATGTGGTTCAAATGATCCTTGCTTTAGCGTTGCTGGTTTGGATCATGATCTCAATTGCAAACAAGTATAAAAAAGGAATTGGTGTAAAAACTGCACCTACGGGCATGCAAAACTTAATGGAGCCGATCATTGCTTTCGTTCGTGATGAAGTAGCAAAACCAAATCTTGGTAATCGTTGGGAAAAATATTTACCCTACCTCTTAACGGTTTTCTTTTTTATTCTTATCAATAATATTTTTGGTTTGATACCGGGTACTGCAAACGTAACTGGTAATATTGCCTTTACAGTAGTTCTTGGTCTTATCTCATTAGTTGTAATAGTTGCCAGCTCAAGAAAATATTATTGGGGTCATATATTTAATCCTCCTGGCATGCCTCTTGGGATTAAATTCATTTTAGTTCCGGTTGAGATACTGAGCTTCTTTATCAGGCCGATGGCATTGATCATACGTCTTTTTGCCAACATGGTGGCGGGGCATATCATTATTATATGTCTCATTTCACTCATTTTCATTTTTGCCGGTTTAAATCAATATGCTGGATGGGGATCTTCGATCTTCTCCATCGCATTTACCATATTTATTTATTTCATTGAAATATTAGTTGCATTCATCCAGGCATTTATTTTCTCTATGCTTACGGCGGTATTTATTGGCCAGGCATTTGAAGAGCCGCATCACGATGCACATGCAGCACATTAATTAAGAGTTTTATTTTTTAACCAATAAAAGTTCAATCATGGATTTATTTCTGTTAGAAGCTGTAGCAAATGCAGGCGGTGCCGTTGGTGCCGGTCTTGCAGCTATGGGTGCCGGTATTGGTGTAGGCCAGATCGGTAAAGGTGCTGTTGAAGCAATTGCCCGTCAGCCGGAAGCATTGAATGATATTCGTGCAAACATGATCCTTACTGCCGCATTGGTAGAAGGAGCTGCTCTGTTTGCGATCATCGTAGGCTTCCTTGCTATGGTTATTTAATGAACAACGAATTGCGTCCAAAGCACAGGGCGGAGGACGCAATTTATTTTACCCCTGTCTCCGCCTCAGCGGATGGCGTAGGAAGATTAGTTCTTGACAATTTGGAATTTTTAAAATTGAAATTTTATATATGCATCCTCTTTTAAAACCTGAATTTGGTTTATTGATGTGGACACTTGTCGCATTCCTTGTCGTATTTTTTATTCTTAAAAAATATGCATGGCCAGCGATCACGAATGGTTTGAAACAACGTGAACAGGGTATTGCTGATGCATTGTCAACTGCCGAAAGAGTAAAAGCAGAAATGGCGCAAATGAAAAGTGAGCATGAGGCCTTGCTAGTTCAGGCCCGTGAAGAAAGAGCCCAGATGCTGAAAGAAGCAAGAGAAACAAAAGAAAAGATCATTAGCGAATCAAAAGAAGCGGCAAAGGTTGAAGCCAATAAAATTATTGTGGATGCGAGAGCCGCTATTGAAACACAAAAGATGGCAGCTTTAACTGATGTAAAGAACCAGGTAGGTAAAATGGTGATCGAGGTTTCAGAAAAGATATTAAGACGTGAACTGGGAAATAAAGAACAACAGGAATCGCATATTAAAGAATTGGTAAAGGAAGTGAAATTGAATTAAAGAAGCTGTTTGCGATTAGCTGTTAGCCGTTAGCAAAAATCGGTGCCAGCTAAAAGCTAAGGGCTAAAAAGCTAAAAGCTGAAGAATGACCAACACAAGATTAGCTACCCGGTATGCAAAATCATTGCTCGACCTGGCAATTGAAAGAGACGAGCTTGACCAGGCATTTACAGATATGAAATGGATGCAAATGTTGTGCAAAGGCAATCGCGACTTTGTAAATATGCTGCGCAGCCCGATAATTAAATCTGATGCAAAAGGAAAAATTATAATTGCAGTAGCTCAAAACAATGTTGGTAAACTGGTAAATACTTTTATCCATTTGCTGGTTAGTAAAGGACGGGAAGGGGCGTTACCTGAGATCACAAATGCATTTATCGATCAATACAAAACGTTTAAAGAGATCTATTCAATTAAACTGACAACAGCATCACCAGTTACAGAGGAAACGAAAACGATGTTGATCGAGCTTCTCAGGTCTCTTACGAATATGAAAAACATAGAGCTGGATACTGTGGTAAACGAAGAGATCATTGGCGGATTTATTTTGCAGACCAGTGAAAGGCTGGCAGATGCGAGTATTGCCTATGACCTGAAAGAGATCTCAAGACAATTTGAGAATAATGATTTTATTTATAAGATAAGATAGACCACTTGCGAGGAGCGCAGCGACGAAGCAAACTCCACAGCAAGAATGAATGATGAGTGATCAATGATGAGTAAAGAACAGAAAGTACAAGAGTGCGACGCAACATAAGATAAATAGTAGCAATACAGTTGGGTTCATAAATGAAAAATAAAAAAAGATAAAGGAGATTATATGTTACAGATAAAACCAGAAGAAATAAGTGCTATACTGCGCCAGCAGTTAAGCAACTTTAATGCAAGCGTTGACCTTGAAGAAATAGGAACCGTGTTGCAAGTGGGTGATGGTATTGCCCGTGTATATGGATTGGCTAATGTTCGCTATGGTGAACTAGTAGAATTTGAAAATGGCGTTCGTGCTATCGCATTGAACCTTGAAGAAGATAATGTGGGTGTGGTGTTAATGGGAGAAACTGGCGGTATACAAGAAGGATCTAAAGTTCGTCGCACAGGACAGATCGCTTCTATCAAAGTGGGTGAAGGAATGGTTGGCCGTGTTGTAAACACATTAGGTGAGCCGATAGACGGTAAAGGCCCTATCGCTGGCGAACGTTATGAAATGCCACTTGAAAGAAAAGCGCCGGGTGTAATTTTCCGTGAGCCGGTGAAAGAGCCATTACAAACAGGTATCAAGGCGATCGACGCGATGATCCCTATCGGTCGTGGTCAACGTGAGTTAGTGATCGGTGACCGTCAAACTGGTAAGACAGCAATTTGTGTTGATACTATTATTAATCAGAAAGAATTTTACGCAGCAGGTAAACCTGTTTATTGTATTTATGTGGCAATCGGCCAGAAAGCATCAACCATTGCAGGTGTAATGCAAACCTTGCAGGATGCGGGTGCAATGCAATACACTACGATTGTTGCAGCTTCTGCAAGTGATCCGGCTCCTTTGCAATTCTATGCTCCGTTTGCCGGCGCTGCTATTGGAGAATTTTTCCGTGATACCGGGCGCCCTGCATTGATCATTTTTGATGATCTTTCAAAACAAGCTGTTGCTTATCGTGAAGTATCGTTGTTGCTTCGCCGTCCTCCGGGTCGTGAAGCTTATCCTGGTGATGTATTCTATTTGCATAGCCGTTTATTAGAAAGAGCTGCAAAAGTTATCAGTGATGATAATGTTGCAAAGAACATGAATGATGTTCCTGATTCGATCAGGCATTTGGTGAAAGGTGGTGGTTCATTAACTGCATTACCGATCATCGAAACACAGGCTGGTGACGTATCAGCATATATTCCAACAAACGTAATTTCTATTACTGACGGCCAGATATTTTTGGAGACAAACCTTTTCAACTCTGGTATTCGCCCTGCGATCAACGTAGGTATCTCGGTAAGCCGTGTGGGTGGTAATGCACAGATCAAATCAATGAAGAAAGTGGCCGGTACATTGAAACTTGACCAGGCTCTTTATCGTGAGATGGAAGCCTTCTCAAAATTTGGTGGTGATCTTGATGCAGCAACTAAAAACGTATTGGACAAAGGTGCCCGTAACGTGGAAATTCTGAAGCAACCACAATACACTCCGTTCTCAGTAGAAAAGCAAGTAGCGATTATTTATCTCGGTACAAATGGTTTGATCAGAGATGTACCTGTGAATAAGGTTAGAGAATTTGAAGATCATTTCCTGATGGAAATGGAAAATAAGATGCCGGAATTATTGAATGAATTCAAGAAAGGTAATTTGCCTGAAGATGGGATCAAGAAAATGGTGGAGATGGCAAAACAATTAATACCACAGTATAGGAAATAATATCTTTTTCTTCCTAAGCAAAGGCAACCTTGACCGGGTTGCCTTTTTTTGTCTAAAATAAATTTGGTTTATAGTATAAACTACTTTATATTCGTTGTCCTAAAGCGAAAAAAGACCATGAGACCAATCGCCAAAACCTTATTCTTTATCCTGTTTATTGGAAGTACAAATTTGATCTCAGCTCAAACTACCATTGCAGGAAAAGTAACCGATAAAAAAAATCCTCTTATCGGTGTCAGTATTACTTTGAAGGATACATATGATGGTGCTACAAGTGATTCAAGTGGAAAATTTTCTTTCAAGACCCCTGAGAAAGGTGAATTTATATTGACAGCAACCTCTGTTGGCTACCGGCCATTTGAGCAAACAATAAAACTTGAAGGAAAGGAAACGTTGATAATTGATATTGTTTTAAAAGAAGAAGTAACTGAATTAGCTGCTGTTGTTTTAAGTGCAGGAACATTTGAAGCGAGTGATAGAAAAAGAGCCGCAGCTGTTTTAAATCCAATTGATATTGTAACCACCGCAAGTGCTAATGGAGATATAACGGGGGCTTTAAAAACCTTACCAGGTGCACAGCAAGTGGGAGAACAAGAAGGGTTGTTTGTACGTGGGGGTACTGCAGAAGAGACAAAAATTTTTATCGACGGTACACTCGTAAATAATTTCTTTCATAGCAGCTCTCCTAACATTGCATCCTACGGAAGATTCTCGCCATTTCTTTTTAAAGGAACAGTTTTCAGTACAGGTGGTTATTCAGCTTTATATGGGCAGGCTTTATCATCTGCTTTGATCCTGGAATCTATCGACCTGCCCGATAGAACTTCAGCAAGTCTTGGTGTATCCATTATTGGAGTTAATGGCGGATACCAGGCGTTATCGAAAAATAAAAAATCTTCCTGGGGTGGGGCTTACAGTTATACAAATCTTACACCTGCTTTTGCTATCATCAAACAAAAACAGGATTACTCCCAGGTGCCGGTATTTCATGATGGGGATGTTAATTTCAGAATTAAAACCTCCGCAACAGGAATGTTGAAATATTATGGATACTTCAGTAAAAGCAACCTTGACTATACAGTAAATAGTATTGATTCACTAGGGTATTTAGATCGGTTCGGTGTTTCTAATTTTAATACGTTTCATAATTTATCGTGGAAAGAAAAATTGGGAAAAAGATGGAAAATGTATGCGGGTATCTCATATACGTTTAACCAGGATGATGTAAAAGCCGGAATGAAAGATGCAAATAAAAATGAAGTGATATTACCAGGATTGGAATTCAAAACATTTACTCTTGACCTTACTTCGAATTATTTCAATGGCAAACTAATATTTGAAAGAAGGCTAAAGGGAATCTCCATGATCCGTTTTGGCGGTGAATATAATTTTAGTGACGAAAAATCTGGTTACACTATTTACAACGGGCAAAAATTTGATGGCAGGTTAAAAGCAAATGTGAGATCAGTTTTTGCAGAAAGTGATATTTATATAACAAATGATCTTGCTGCGAAAATTGGAGGACGGGTCGAGCAATCATCGCTTATTGATAAAACCAATTTTGCACCGCGTTTTTCTTTAGCTTATAAACTAAGCAAGCAGGCACAGGCATCATTGGCCTATGGAATATTTTATCAAACTCCTGAAAGCCGTTATTTGCCTTCGGCCACCAGCAACCTGGTGTTTATGAAGGCTACACATTATATTGCTCAATACATGAAGGTGACAAGTGTGAGAACTTTTCGTGCAGAAATTTTTTATAAAAAGTATGATAACCTTATTAAAACAGGACTTCTTAACGGACGGGATATGGCGATCAGCAACAATGGCTTTGGCGATGCAAAAGGTTTTGAACTTTTTTGGAGAGATAAAAAAACAATAAAGAATGTTGATTACTGGATATCTTATTCCTATCTCGATACAAAAAGGGATTTTTTAAACTTCCCATATGCAACAACCCCGAATTTCGCCGCAAATCATACTGCTTCAATAGTAGTCAAAAAATTTGTGCAGCCGTGGAAGATGCAATTCAATGGGGCCTACAATTATGCAAGCGGCCGGCCTTATTATAATATAAGATTTGACGGAAGTAACTATTATTTTGCTGACATGGGTAAAGTGCAGGATTATCACAATTTTAGTGTCGCTTTTAATTACCTGCCAAGTATAGGTAAAGAGAATGCAAAGAACTTTGTGGTATATGTGCTTTCTATAAGTAATGCCTTTGGCATAAAACAGGTGTATGGTTATCAATATTCTTATAACGGGTTAAGAAAAGAACAGATCGTTCCGCCATCAAG
>Ga0184611_1000142_pt1 | contig 12055 bp, 9 predicted proteins | sample PLM3_5_coex_FD_133162 | JGI IMG/M metagenome (GOLD analysis project Ga0184611, IMG submission 133162) | Groundwater sediment microbial communities from an aquifer in East River, Colorado, USA - PLM3_5_coex | ecosystem: Environmental > Terrestrial > Soil > Riparian zone | place: USA: East River...
GACCTGGCTGGGAAATCCATAGAAGAAATTTTGACCGACCATGCCTACTGTGAGCAAAAAGCGGCTACCACCTGCATCTCGCTTATTCAACGTTATAGCGAAAGGGAAAAGCTTGTGAAAGAGTTAGCTCCGATCGTTACCGAGGAATGGGGCCATTTCAGGCTCGTGTTGCAAGAGTTAGAAAAGAGGAATTTGAAACTTGGGAAGCAACGAAAAGATGAATATGTAAACAAACTCATCGATTTTCAGAAACAAGGCGGTAGTGTGGAAAGCCGCATGCTGGATCAATTATTAACTATGGCGTTGATCGAAGCCAGGAGTTGTGAACGTTTCAAAAGATTGAGCGAAGGGTTGAATGATGAATATCTCCGCAATTTTTATCGCCGCTTTATGGAAAGCGAAGCAGGTCACTACACTTTATTTATCGAACTCGCAGAAACTTATGTCGATAAGGAAAAAGTAAGAAAGCGTTGGGCTGAATGGCTGAAATATGAAGCTGGTGTTATTAATGATCTTGAAGTGAGAGGCGATAGAATTCATTGATCATGTAAATTCTTTCTTTAATTCCCCTACTCCATCTCCAATTTCTGAAGCAAATATATTAGGCTTATAGCCGATCCTCTCTTCGTAATATGCGTTGATCTTAGAAGAAAAATCTTCAAACTTATTTTTTTTCACCAATGCAATAGCACAACCTCCAAATCCGGCACCGGTCATTCTTGCGCCTATACAATCTTCATAAGTTTTACAAAACTCAACTATCGTGTCTAATTCTTTTCCGCTTACCTCATACCAATCTTTTAAAGATTTATGTGATGCATACATGAGTTTACCAAAAGTTGCCAGGTCATTTGCTTTCAAAGCATCCTTTGCCTCTCCTACCCTAAAGTTTTCACTGATCACATGCAATGCTCTTTTGTCCAATACAGGATCATTGATAAGATGACGATGATCTTCAAAAGTTTTAAGATCTATATCGCAAAGATGGGTTACGTTCAATTCTTTCTTCAATGCTTTTAACGCTTTACCGCATTCGGTAAAGCGTTCATTGTATTTTGAGTCAGCAAGTGTTCTTTGTTTGTTGCTATTGATGATCGCCAAAATATGATCACCAATTTCAAAAGGTATGTATTCATATTCCAGTGTATCACAGTCGAGCAGAATGGCATTATTTTTTTTACCCATCGCTACTGCAAACTGATCCATTATTCCTGAATTGACACCAATAAATTTATTCTCCACTTTTTTGCCCATCAATGCCAATTCTTTTCCGGGAATATTCAAGCCAAATAATTTACTTAATGCAAAGCCTGTTAATACTTCAATAGAGGCTGATGACGACAAACCTGCGCCAATGGGCAGATTACCATAAAACAACATATCTAAGCCCGAGATATGGTCTCCTTCCTGTACAATTTCATTGATCATGCCCAAAGGATAATTGAACCAATCTTTACCTGTTTTAGAATACGAATCCTGGAGATGAAAATCTGCTTTTTCAGGAAAGTTAAGGGAACTAAATCGCAGTTGCTTGTTATTGTTTTTTGAAACGAGCAGCCATGTTCCCAATGAAATAGCACAGGGCATTACTTTACCACCATTATAGTCTATATGTTCCCCGATCAGGTTCACCCGACCAGGGCAAAAGAAAATATGATCCGGGGTCTTTCCGAATTGTGATGAAAATTCTTTTATCATTGCATCTGTATTCATCGCCGATTGATTATGTCTATTCAAAAAAAGTTTTGTTTTAAAGATTCAAAGGGTGAAGATATTTATTTGTTCTCACTCACAAACAAACATGGAACTAACGTATCCATAACCAATTACGGTGCCATTATTACTGTATTTAAAGTGAAAACTAAGAACGATTCATTTAATGATATTGTTCTTGGATTTGATAATGTGGCGGATTATTTATCGGATAATTATTTAAACCATTATGCATATCTGGGTGCAGCCTGCGGTCGATATGCAAATAGAATTAAAAACGGAAAGTTTTTATTAGATGGAAAAGAATACCAGCTTACGCAGAATATGGGCAATGATATTTTGCATGGCGGTAAAGAAGGCTTTGATAAAAAGACATGGGAGGTTGTTTTGGAAAATGGGCATTCTAACCCTACTCTTGAATTAAAATATATAAGTAAAGATGGCGAAGAAGGGTTCCCCGGGAATCTTGAAACAATCATTCGCTTTGAACTGAATGATGAGAATGAATTGAGTTATGAGTTTACTGCAACTACTGATAAACCAACTATTGTAAATCTCACTCATCATAGCTATTTCAATTTAAACGATGGGAAAGGGACAATAGAAGATCATGAAATAAAGATCAATGCCTCCTACATTCTTGCCCAGGATGAAAGACTTGTTTGCGACGGTGAATTCATAGCAGTTGCAAATAACCAATATGATTTTACAATTTTTAAAGCGATCGATGCTGATTGGAATAAAGCTGATGGTTATGATCAGTGTTTTATAATTGATAATAAAACTCAGAGTTTAGAATTAGTTGCCGAAACAAGATCAAAAGAATCAGGTATCCAATTGCAAATTTTTTCTACTGAACCTGCTGTTCAATTTTATACAGGGCAAGGTTTAAATATTAAAAATGCAAAACAAGGAAATAAATATGTACCATTTTCGGGGTTTTGTTTAGAAACACATAAACATCCCAATGCGATCAACATCCCTCATTTCCCTAATACTGTTTTAAGACCCGGCGAAAAATATTATCAGAAGAATATTTATAAAATAATTTTGGGCTAAAGCCCGGAATCGAAGTAGTTTATTTTTAACCCCAGCCTTAAGGCTGGGGTTATTCAAGTGGAGAAAGTCCGGGGCTTTAGCCCAAATCTTTTGCAATACCGAAGTATTCAATTTCGTCGTTGAAATCAAGAAAAGAAAACTTTGATTGTAACTCTTTTGCTTTTTCAAGATGAGTTTTCAAAAAAGTTTTATGCGCATTTGTTTCGGGCTGAAAAGCTTTGTGTTTTCTTGCGATCATGATCTTCTTTATTTCCTCCATTAATTGCTGAGATTGATCATCAATAAAACTTTCGTTGAATTTCTCCATTACAAATTCTGTAGCGGGATAATTTGGATGAACCATATCAATATCATAGAATCGATAATCCCTTAATACATCGATCACCAATTCATACGCCGGAAAATAATATAACCCCGGAAATTTATTTATCATGTGATGTACTGCCTCTATAAGCCTGGCTTTGCTCCTGTTATTTTCTATCACCCCATCTCTGATATGTCGTACCGGGCTTATAGTAAAAATTATTTTAAGTTTTGAATTAAATTGTTTCAATCGGTGATAAGTATTATCAAGCAGTGAAATTGTTTCATCGATCGTCAGCAGATGTTTATTGAACCATTGTGATGGAGCCCGGTGACAATTTGCAACTCCATCATCCCTTTGTAAACCTCCTGCTGTTGCCTCATGAGTTAATTGATAAGAAAAAGATGAACCCAGTGTTATAATTAACCAATCAGTTTCTTTTAGAAAATTATGGGCATCTTGTTGAGATTCATTAATGCTTTTTAAACATTCATCAGCATTTATATTTGAGAATCTTGAGTGATGCTCCCAGCTATTCCAGACTTCGTTTAAAAGAAATAAGTCTTCTTTTTTATATTTTTTGTTTTCAGTGTATGATATTAATGAACTGCAAACACTTCGTGGATCAAATAAAATGCCATTCGGATTTTGAAGAACTGAAAATTTTAATTCACTCAATGTATTGCCGATATGTTCAGTAAAACAAGAACCTGTCAACATTATTTTGTCTCGATAAGTAATTCTTGCTTCCGGCGATTTTATTTGTATTGGTAATTGAAACTGCATTTCTTTTTTAAATAAAAATTTCTCCTGCTGTTCGTAAACTTTCTGCTAACGCTTCTTTATTAAGACCTGTTGCTATATTATTCTTTTCAAAATAACTCATCATCCATTCGGTATTCATATTGCCAACCAAATCATCATTTGCCATAGGGCAACCACCAATTCCTTTTAATGCTCCATCAAATCTTTTACAGCCAGATTTTGTCGCAGCCTCCAGTTTCTGGTGCCAGTTTTCAGATGTTGAATGAAGATGAACGCCGATCTCTGTGGAAGGTAATGATTCAATAAGATAGCTAGTCATATCATAAACTTGTTCGGGGCTGGCAACCCCCACCGTATCAGCTAAAGAAATAATTTCGATATCCAATTCCACAAGCTTCTCAACCCAATTAAAAACAATATCCTCATCATAAAGATCACCATAAGGATTTCCGAAGGCCATCGAAATATAGATAACCAGGTTCTTATTTTTATTGATACATAAATTTTGTATCTCTTCTACCCTTTTCAATGACTCATCAATCGATGAGTTTGTATTTCTTTGTTGAAATGTTTCAGAAACTGAAAATGGAAAACCGAGATAAGTTATTTGATCAAATACCGAAGCTTCTTCCGCCCCTCGTTGATTGGCTACTATGGCTAACAATTTTGTGCTCCCGACTCCGGACTCCAGGCTCCTGACTACCTCCGCAGTATCCGCCATTTGCGGAATTGCTTTTGCCGAAACAAAACTTCCAAAGTCGATCGTATCAAACCCAACTTTCAATAAAGAATTGATGTATTCAATTTTTTTATCCGTTGGAATAAAATTCTTCCAACCTTGCATAGCATCACGGGGACATTCAATAATTTTGATGAGATTATCCATGAACCTGCAAAGTTAACAATAAGAAAGTAGCTATTTTTTTAAGGAATTTACTTTATCCCGCATAGCATTAAAAAATTTGTTACGTTCTTTTTCTCCTGTGCCGCTTATAAGTGTTGACCGGCTGAGTAAATTATTAAAACTTTCAAATGCTTTATTGGTAAAACGGGGATCTTTTGCTATAAGATAACTCAGTACATTGTATGTTATAAAAGCAAGCCTGTTGTTATTTAACTCCAGTAAAATGGTGTTACTGCCAAGCACAACTTCATTTATATAAAATTTTATCGGTGCACGATGAACCAGTTCTGAGTCACCGGGCATAAACTTTACTCCTTTTTCAGTCTGCGATTGCTGGTGGTCAAGCGTTTTAATAAATGAATCTACTACAATATTTAATTCAGCAGCATTGCTAAACATACCTGAATCTTTGTAATACTGGATCTGGCTGATACTGCTGTTGATGCTCTCGAAATTCCAAAGTTCAAAGGAAGATATTTTGTTATATTCTTTTATCATCTCCTGTCCCACTGCAAAACAATCAGGAAAAGAAAATTCTGCCAACGAAAATTTTTTATGGTAATACTCCTGTTTGTTTAAAATTGTCTTAAGCCAAAAAAAAGTTTTGAAAGCAGCAAATTCAGGATACAGGTAAAAATGAAAATAGATCATATCCTTACAGAAATAGAACATTTGTCGTTCCTTAAAAGAATTAAAGTATTTCAGTTGGTTCAATAAACCGCGGAGATATTCTGCAAAGGGAACATCCTTTTGACTAATATCCGGCGCCTGGAATAGTATAGAGTCATTTTGCAATTGCAACACCTGGTCAACAGACATCTTATATTTTTCACAGATCAATTTCAGCTCGTAAAGGGTAAGTGGCTTTTCCCCGCGCAAACGGCGATAGGCACTATCAGCACTTATGCCCAGCAGATCGCACAACTCATCGGCGATAGAAACATGAGCAGGTAAAGCGCTTTTCAGATGGTTGAAGAATATTTGCTGTAGTTCGGTGGCTTCCATTCACCTTCAAATTACGGAAAATCCGTAATCGTCATACATCTTTCTACGAATTTCTAATTTGAATTCATCCGGTATAAAATAATATAGTAATTACCGCAATGCCTTATTATTTCATTAACAAAATTCTATTGGTATAAAGTTCAGCAAAATTGATTGCTGCAATGATCAATTATAATCAGGATCAATGCTGAGATAAGTTTGAGATAGAAACCAAATCAGCTGTTATGAAACCAACAACCACAATTTTAGCAATGATCTTTTGTTTTTTATCAATTACGGCTTTTGCTCAGGAAAATGACGCAATCTATACTTCAGAAATAAAAACAATTCCCTCAACTGAACAAAAGCAAAAACTTAATTTTTTCGTCGTTTCAAAAAGAAAAAAAGGAAAATTTGACCCTGCAACAAGCTTCAATATATTGCGGACAAAGATCAAAAGCCTTTGGAGGCCGCAAAATTTTGTAGCAATAATTGCTGACAATGCTGAGCAGGCAAGCGCCAAAATTATACATAGGCTTAAAAAGTATAATGCAAATATTGGAACTGTATGGTTTGATTCGCATGGCTCCTACAAAAAAGGATATTCACTTTTCTATATTGGCTATGACGAGGTTAATTTTAAAAAACTCAAAGATTCTTCGTTCACAAATCCCTTTGATTCGCTAACGCCGTACGCGACCAATGAGACCAGACTTGTGATCGGCTCTTGCTATGGTGGCGCAACTTATCATCGTTCTTCTATTGATTACAGGGATACAATGCTCATGAATGGCGATTCATTAATGATAGCGCTGGGAAAATTTTTTCCGCAATCAAAAATTTATGGAAGTGAAAGTTGGGTAATGACCAAGCCAGGAATATTTAATGATAAAGGAACTGCCGTGGCAGGATTCCCAAAGCGAAAATTATTTCATGATGTTTGTTATCGTCCTGCATGGGAAAACATTGGAAAATGGAATGAATATAATGCAGCAACAGGAAGGCTTACTCAAATAAGCTCAGTTACGCTAGATAGCTATGGCAATCTTGAGATGATAAGATGGTCATTTAATGAAAAACCAGCAACTCAAAAAGATATACAGAAAAACATTTTAAAGCTAGAAGTTGATCTTTTAAAATAATAAAAGTAAACCTCATGGAAAAAATAAAATTTCAAGCTGGCTCGTCTTCTCTCTTTTTTGAATCATTAAACAAAGAAGTAAATGAAATGATAGAAAAGAAAGATCTGTTGCAGAAAGCCAAAAGAAAATTGTATGTAAAAACTGTGTTCTATCTACTGTTGTTTGCAGGATCGTACTCGTCTTTATTTTTTCTGGATCATTTATCCTTTATTGGTCTTGCTATTAATTATGTATTGATCGGTATCACGGGTATCCTGTTGGCATTTAATGTTTCTCACGATGCTTGTCATGGTTCGTTTTCAAAAAGTAAAAAAGTCAATTACTGGATGTATCACCTTACATTCAATTTGCAGGGTACCAATGCATATTTATGGCAAATGCGTCATAATGCTTCGCATCATCTTTTTCCAAATGTAGACGGTTGCGATGCAGATATTGATAATAATCCGTTTCTCAGGCTTTCGCCTCAGCATCCTTTAAAAAGTTATCAGCATTATCAGCACATTTATGCAATTTTTGTTTATTGTATATATTCTTTGCATTGGTTTCTGGTTAAAGATCTTTTTTACCTGTTCAGGAAGAAAGTTGCCAACCTGCAACATAAAAAGCACTCTGCTAAGGAAATCATTTTATTATTTCTTTGGAAAATAGTATACATAGTTTTCCTGGTTGTAATTCCAGTTGTGTATGGATATGATTTAGGCAGTGTATTCTTAGCGTTTATCATAATGCATGTATGCCTTTCATTATTTTTTATTCATGTACTTATTGCTACGCATTTATGTATGGAAACCCAATTTCCTGAAAGGAATGAAAACGGAAACATGTCCGGCGATTTTTATACACATCAATTAATCACTTCGCTTGATTATTCACCAACAAGTAAAATCTTTAACTGGTTTCTTGGAGGATTTAATTCACATGCAGCTCATCACCTTTATCCAAAACTACCACATACAATATATCCTGAGATATCTGTCCTTATTGAAAAAAATGCAAAGGCATTTAGTATCAGGTATAATAAACTTAATCTTTTAAAAGCAATAAGATCTCACTATAAGTTCTTAAAAATGATGGGGCAAGATAATAATCAACTTAACAGTTAGCTATTACTAGCAGATAGTAACACTCTAATGAAACAAAGCAATATTTCATCATTATAAACATTCTAAAACCGTTTTTTATGTGTAACCATTCTATTCTTGCGAAGAAAGTAATTAGCCTGCTTGTTTTTATAGCAAGTTGGTTCATTCAATCAGAAGCTCAGGGCTTTTCTTCTCAAACAGAGGCACGGCTTCAACATGTGATTGATAGTTTTCAAAACAATCCTGTAAATCCCTATATCGGGGGAATGAGTGCTGCGATAAAAGTAGATGACCTCGCTTTTTGGCAGGGATCAACTGGGTTTGCAGCCCGAAATGTTGATGGAGATAACAATCTTCTCCCGGGGGGATCTCCATTTTTAACTTCTACACTTTCCAGGATGTATAGTGTAACAAAAAGTTTTACTGCACCATTAGTTTTGGAATTGGCAACTGAACAAATATTTAGCCTGGATGATCCTGTTAGTGATTTTTTGCCTTTGGGCCTGATTAATTCTGAGCTAAACAATCATGTAACTATTCGTCAACTTTTGGCACACGAAAGTGGCTATTCAAATTACACTGACGAATTAATGCTTCAGATCGCAGTTGCTTTTCAACCTACCCATGTGTGGACAGTCTTCGAGATGTTGACTTTTGTACACCAAATAAATAACCCGGGTGCAGTTCGTCTTTATTCCAGTACCAATTATCTTATTTTGGGTGCCATTATTGAAATAGCTACAGGCAAATCAGTTGAACAACATTTCAGGGAAAGGTTTTTTACACCATTGCATCTCAATTCAATGTATCTGGCAGTTCGTGAATCACAACCTGTGGGAACAACACTTGCCGCTCCACATGAAAACCTAAGCCCATTTAATCCTATATTTCAGTTAACAGGTCAACCGGTTTATCCTGATGCTTACACAAATGTTTCAGCTTTTCCATTTACAGGAATTGTATCGCTTGCATTTACTGGAGGAGGACTTGTTACAAATATTGCTGATTTAGCTGAATGGGGTAATTCTCTTTTTGGAGGAAGAGCAACAAAGAAATCTACTCTTGATGTGATGTTAAATTCAATATCCGCAAGTCCGGATCCAGATGGAGATTTTCTTGGGTATGGCATTTTCAGAACTACTAAAATCAGTGAAAACGATGTATTCATTGGACATGATGGAAGTGCACCAGGCTATCGTTCAGTTATGTTCTATCAACCAGACAGAAAAATGACAATAGCAATTTTGACAAATTACGGTGGTGCAAAATTATACGCAGTTGCAAAAGCACTTTTTGAAGCATTGCCCGAATTCGCTTGCGGAAATAAAAACAAAAAAGAAAATAAAATTATTGTTTGCTTTAATGACAATAGTATCTGTGTCGACCGTAACGCAGCAACAAGTTTAATTGCGAAAGGCGCATATCTTGGAAATTGCCAGGCGGAATCAGCCCCGGTATCGTCTGGAAAGCAGGTTAATTCACTTGAGGTGACAAACCTGTCAAAAAATAATTTATTGGCTTATCCAAATCCATTTGTGGGAAATCTAAGGCTGTCATTTACTCCGAATAATTCTGGTCAATATGATCTCTCCCTGTATGATATAAATGGTAAGCTTGTTAAATCACTATTTAATAAAACTGCTGAAAAAGGAATTGTTCAACTTGTAGAATGGAATGGCAGTAATATGCCTGCTGGAACTTATATAGTGTGTTTACAAACACCAACAGGCATAGAAAGACAAAAAATTATACTGACCAGATAAATCAAGAATTTGACCATTAGACCTTCATGGAGTCGGGATGAAAATTATTTTATGCGCTGTCTCATTGCTTCATACAGTATAATGCCGGTGGCAACGGAAACATTCAACGATTCAAATCCGCCTGCCATCGGTATTTTTATTTTTTCATCGCAAATTTTTTGTAAGGCAGGATAAACTCCTTTTTCTTCACTTCCCATTACGAGAGCGGCGGGTTCAGTAAAATCAATCTCGCTGAAATTTTTTTCGGCTTTCATTTCTGTTGCATACACTTTAATGCCATTCAAATGAAGTTCATCAACCGCTTTCATCAAACTATTTACACGGCACACTGCTATTTTTTCCAATGCACCGGCGGAGGTCAATATTGCGTCTTCATTCAATGCTCCTACACCTTTGTCCGGAATTATGATTGCATGCACTCCTGTGCAAAAAGCAGTTCTTGCAATACCTCCGATATTCCGGATATCAGTAATGCCGTCAAGGATCAAAAACAAAGGAACTTCTCCATTTTCTGTAATAAAAGAAATTGTATCCTGTAAATTTTGATATTGAACTTTTGCGATCTGCGCTACAATGCCTTCATGATTGCTAACATTAAAACCATCCAGTTTAGCAACAGGAACATAACTGATCGGAACAGCATTGAGTGTGGCAAGTTTTTTTATTTGTAATATCTGATCACCGATCACTTTTGTATCAAGATAGATCTTGTCGAGTTGCATCCCGGTTTGCAAAGCGTCTATCACGGCTTTTCTTCCAATAACTAATGAACTCCTTTTGGGGCGTTGTTGATTTCTGAAGCTTTTCACTTTTCAAAAATAGGGTTTTGCTATTTAATAAATTGTTGAATAGAATTACAAAAAATACAAGAGTGCGACCCTTCGCTTCGCTCTGGGTAAACTGCGACGCAAGTGTTCAATAACGAAAAGAAACTTGAACGGAGCGTCGCAACGGAAGTTAAATAGATGATCAAAAGCCTGGTAAATAAAAAATCCGGAAATCATTAAAATTTCCGGATCCTATCGTTGTTTTTTTAGTTTTATACTCCAAATGCTTTCTTCACTTCATTTACCATATCAAGTTTTTCCCAGGTAAATAATTCAACTTCCACTTTCTTTTCATTGTCTTTGCCCTTATTGAAAACTTTGGTCACCACTTTTGGTTCGCGACCCATATGACCATAAGCAGCTGTTTCTGCATAAATAGGATTACGCAATTTCAAACGTTGCTCAATTGCATAAGGACGCATATCAAATATCTTTTCAACTTTTCTTGCTATTTCGCCATCAGACAAATCAACCTTTGATGTTCCATATGTATCGATGAACAATCCGCAAGGTTTTGCAACACCAATTGCATAAGAAACTTGAACCAGCACTTCATCACAAACACCGGCCGCCACCAAATTTTTTGCAATATGACGTGTAGCATAAGCTGCGCTGCGGTCAACTTTGCTGGGATCTTTACCACTAAATGCGCCACCACCATGTGCACCTTTGCCGCCATAAGTATCTACAATGATCTTACGACCTGTTAAACCAGTATCACCATGTGGGCCACCGATCACAAACTTTCCGGTTGGATTAATATGATAAGTGATTTTATCATTAAAAAGTTTTTGAATGGAAGATTTGCATTGTTTTTTAACTCTTGGGATTACGATCTTAATTACATCTTCCCTGATCTTATCCAGCATTTTCTTGTCACTGTCAAAATCATCATGCTGAGTAGAAACAACAATTGTATCTATACGAATTGGATTATTATTATCATTGTATTCTATCGTTACCTGGCTTTTTGCATCAGGACGCAAGTATTTTAATTCTTTTCCTCCACGACGGGTTTTAGAAAGCTCCTGCAAAATTTTATGAGCAAGATCCAAAGCCAAAGGCATATAGTTATCAGTTTCACGGGTGGCATAGCCAAACATCATTCCCTGGTCTCCGGCACCTTGAGCATTTGCTTTTGCATCAAAACTTAAATTCTTTACGCCCCTGTCTACACCGCGATTAATATCGGCGCTTTGTTCATGAATAGCAGAAAGAATACCGCAGCTATTGGCCTCAAACATGTATTCGGATTTTGTATAGCCAATTTCACGGATCACATCACGGGCAATGTCCTGCACATCGAGATAGCTCTTTGATTTTACTTCGCCTGCGAGTACAACCTGGCCAGTTGTAACCAATGTTTCGCAAGCCACTTTGCTTTGGGGATCGTAAGCAAGAAAATTATCAATTAAGGCATCGCTGATCTGGTCAGCAACTTTATCCGGGTGTCCTTCGGATACGCTTTCAGATGTAAATAAATAAGGCATGTTGATTTTAGAATTTAAA
>Ga0184611_1000143_pt1 | contig 12048 bp, 18 predicted proteins | sample PLM3_5_coex_FD_133162 | JGI IMG/M metagenome (GOLD analysis project Ga0184611, IMG submission 133162) | Groundwater sediment microbial communities from an aquifer in East River, Colorado, USA - PLM3_5_coex | ecosystem: Environmental > Terrestrial > Soil > Riparian zone | place: USA: East River...
AAGAGACCAGTGAAACTCAGGTCTGCGCCGCTCAGGTTTGCGTACCTCAGGTTTGCGTGGGTCAGCAATGCGCCGCTCAGGTTTGCGCCGCTCAGGTCTGCGCCGCTCAGGTTTGCGTGGGTCAGCAATGCGCCGCTCAGGTTTGCGCCGCTCAGGTCTGCGCCGCTCAGGTCTGCGACGCTCAGCTCTGCGTCAATCAGGTTTGCGCCATTCAAGTTTGCGCCAATCAGGTTTGCGCCGACCAGGTCTGCGTCGCTCAGGTCCGCACCGTTCAGGTCTGGAACGACGTTCTCGTTTTCAGCGCGCCACATGTTCCACGCAGCTTTGCCTTGCTTGAGTCGCGCGACATGGTCTTCGTTGGCCATGGCCCAGCCCCTATCCTTTGACCCCATCGTGCTTGGGATGGGGTCACTCCTTCGCGAGCGGCGTTCGCCTAACCGCCATTATGGAACGCGAAAAATAGATTTCGCAAAGACGTCGCAAGCAGCCGCGACCGGCGTGATCCGATCTGCAGTATAACCGGCCTCGCAGTCGCCCTTTGTTCTCCCCTCGCCGGACCGCGAATACTTGTGCCTTGATGCTAAGCTAGACGGAGGCAGCCGGCCTGAGGGGAAGATCGATATGGTGACCAGAGGTCTTCGCAGGCCGTCACCCGATTTGATCGCCAAGGCAAGAGATGACACTGCGGCGCAAGTCAATCGTGTTTTCCTGACCCTTGTTGGTACGGCCGCATTCTGCCTGCTTTCCTTGTTGACGCCGGACAGCTCGCTGCTCGCAGGCAACGACAAGATCAGCGTCCCCTTCGCCGGACCAGTTTCTTTCCTCGGATTCATGCTGCTAGGCCCGGCGGTGCTGATCAGTCTGCGAATCTACTTACAATTCTATGTCGAGCACGAGCGTCGATTGAATCGAATCGCCCGATGGATATCGGCGGCACGCGCGCCAACACTAGCGCCCGATAGGATCCCGCTGATGCGGGTCTTTATCGAGTTTGCCTTCTACTGCTGCTGCCTCTGGTGATGCTTGCTTTTTTCTGGAAAGCCGCCGCGTTTCGTCACTGGGGCACGGCTCTTCTGATCGTTGCGGGAGCTGTTATCGCAATGCACCTGATGCTGCCGCTCCGCAGGTTGTCATGGCGTCGAAGGACCATCCTCAGCCTGGTCGCCGCGATCCTGGCGGGGGGACTGATGATGGGCTTCGGGCCTTTGCACCGCCCCTTCTACTTGGTTCGTGCGAACCTATCAGGGCAGTGGCTTGCTGGCGTAGAGCTCAAAGACGCCAACCTGGGGTACGCCAACCTCAGCGGCGCCAACCTCGGCGACGCCGACCTGTCTATAGCCAACCTCAGCGGCGCCAGCCTGGACGGCGCCGACCTCAGCGGCGCCAAGCTCTTCGGCGCCAACCTCAGCGGCGCCGACCTCACCAACACCAACTTCACCGGCGCCTACCTCATCGGCGCCAACCTCAGCGGCGCCGACCTCACCGCCAGGGGGCTTACTCAGCAAAAATTGGACACGGCATGCGGGGACCAAACGACTACACTTCCTCCAGGCCTCACGCTCCTGCGGATTTGCAGCGACAAGAAACCCTAGGGATAGCGCGCCGCGCTGGACTGAAAATCGCATTCCATATTGCACATTATCGGAATCGGACTCCCGCGCGCGGGAGAGGACAAAACACAAGGGCTAGCTGGGAGCTGGCTTCAGCCCATCATTTTCTTCAGCAGGTCCAGCGCGACGAGTGCCAACTGAGTAATCCTTTCTCCTGCTTCCGCCATGGTTGAAAGCCATGTGAGGGGCCGTATCAGCAGAAGGTCGATCCAGCCGCGATCTGTTTTGGGTGCTTCGAGGAGTTCCACACCGGCAGAGGTCTCGGCGATAAGTTGCTGTCGCACTTCAGGGCCAATCGCGTTCGCGCCGCGCAGGGCCTCGCGCAGGTCTACGATCGTCCCTTTGAATTTGCTGAAATCACTGCCATGAATGTTAAGGTTGATCGTAACGTGGTTCTGGCCCCCGACGATTGCGCCGCCTGGGTCCTGCGGATAGACGGTCGGGACAACAGAAATCGGCGGCCATGACGCGGACACTAGCGGCGTGTCCGAAGTCGGGCTGCCACCCTGGAAATCGATCGCGCGCAATTTGACTGGCGGGGGGCGCTCGCCGCCTTCAACCCTACTATGATCGGTTGTTCCCCTCACCGGGATGGTCGGGTCGTCTGTGCCGGCCACGGCAGGCTTTTTCTTCACGGAAGAACGTGGAGGCTTTATTTCCTCGGAACGCGGCCTTCTACGACGCGCCATATCCTCTCCCTCCAAGCTCTCGCGATCGAAATTCGGCGCTCAGGGCGACGAGCGTAGGCACCGATCTTGCGAATTCTACATCGAAAGACCCCTTGCCGCGCCGCTTGGCGCGGCTCCTTTCACTGCTTCGCCCCATCGCAGAAGCGCCTGATGGAGGCTGTTCGCCCCGTCGAGCGGCTGCGGTGCCAAGAGATGAAGCTCTTGACCTTCGGTTCCAGTCGGAAGATCGGACTTAGAAGAAAACCGCGAAGTTTCTGCGCCTTTTTGCGGATCGACAAAGGTGTAGGCGTTGCTGGTGCGGATGACGCGCCAGCGGTTCTTGGCCCTGCCGAATAGATCGGGCCCCCACTCCCTGATGCGCACAAGGCGGTTGCACCATGTTAGGACGCCGGCGGCCTCCAGGGCGCGGATGGCCTCGTAGACCGTGCTGCGGGCGCAGTCCGCCTTTTCGGCGATCCGCTCATAGGAAGGGAAGCAGCGTCCGCTCGCGGCATTGTGGAAGCCCCAAAGCAGCGCGCCGAGCACGGCCAGAGCCTTTGCGGAGACATCCCCATAGTGCCGCCCTGCCTCGGTCCGGCGCATCAGTGCCCGCGCCAAGGTCATGATCCTGATCTTCGCGTTCCGATCGAGCGGCACCGAGCGCCCCTCGCCAAATTGCTTTTCACGTTTTGGCTTATGAGCGCGCGCGACCGCGCTCGCGTTCTCTGCGAGTGACAACATTCGGCCTCCAATTCGGATGGCCGGCCGCTGGGCAAGGTTCTCCCGTTGCTGCTCAACGCAAATGTTGACAGCCGAACGCGATTCAGGTTCTTAGGAGGCGGCCTCGCCTTTCGGGCCGCACCAGTTTCGAAGCCTCGACGCTCCAACGTCGGGGCTTCAGCCTTTCTAGCTCCTGCACCAATTAGCCACCGCCCACGGACTCGAGTCGGCATCAGCATCACGCCCTGATTCGCGCGATTCGCGCAAGCCTCTGATTTTCAACGGAAAATGGTCGGGCTGGCCACGGACCTCGCAGGCACCTCGGAAAGGCCCATTCCATCGGCATCGGCCAACCAGCTTCTCTGTGGCAGCATCCGGCCGGATTACCGATTTTCGGCAGTCTATCGATTTTCGGCAGTTTGGCTTCGCAGCCCAGCGCCCAGCACGCGCGCCAGCACGCACAGCCCAAACCATCCCGCCCCACGCAGTATGCGTCCTGGCGCACGACCGAGGCGTTCTTCATCCAACGCATGAACAACGATTCGTTAACCCTGCAGCGGCACCATGCGCGCGCCCTCCCCAAAGCGCAGGAACGCATCCGCATGCTCACCCTCGCCCAAGCCGCCGCCATGACCGGGATGAACCGCAGCTCGATCCTGCGGGCGATCAAGCGCGGCGCACTCACCGGCACCAAGGACCACAACGACGTCTGGCATGTCGACGGAGCCGAGCTGGCGCGCGCCTTCCCGGTTACGCCTCCGATCGCCCAGCTCGCGCCCCAGGACGCCCATCCCGACGCGCTGGCCGCTCACAAGCTCGCTCTCGCCGAGGAACGCATCGCCGAGCTCAAGGAACGCCTCGAGGAAATGCGCAGCGAGCGCGATCGCGCCCGCACCAGCGAGGATGCGTGGAAAACCCAATGCGAGGCGGTAACGCGCCAGCTCGCCCTGCCTGCGCCCCAGGACGCACAGCCCGCGCAAGAGCCCGCCGAGCCCGCGTCACGCTTACGCCGCACCTGGCGCTGGCTGCGCTCGACGGGGTGAAACATGAGCTGGACGAACTGGCGGACCTGGATGACCGACCAGACTTTCTTTTTCCTGGCGGCGCTCGCGGGTTGGTTTGGGCTAATTTGGCGATTTGAGCAGCTTCGGAAGCAATTAAAGGCGGTTTGCGAGTCCCTGAGGGCGGAAATAGCGGAGTCGGCAGGCAACGAGGAGCGCGCCAACGAGATACGCCGGGACTGGAGAGAAGACCGGGACGAAGAGAAGAAGCTCAACCGACGGAGCTTGATTTTATGGGGTGTTATTGGCGCTGCAGCGCTTGCCTGGTGGTGGTTCACAGCCGGCCAGCATTGACGTTCGCGGTGCTGGCCTCGCTCGACCGGGTAGGACCTAACGGCGAGGGGGAAAGCCCGCAGGGAGGATCCAGTCTGGTGGCCGCACCTTGCGCGCTAGCTCAGCCAATTCCCGCGCGCGCCATTGGTGGCGCAACGCCGCGTCCGCGAGCTGGTCCGCCAGCGCGGTGCGCTCCGCGCTCGACAACTGCTCGCACCGCGCCGCCGCTTCCAGCAGCTCACCCTCGACCAAGTCGGGATTGCTGCGCATCAGGGACGCTTGCCGCACACGGTAGCGGCGCTGTTTCTCGGCAGGGCTTAGGGCCATGTCGGTAACGTTACCAGCATCAAGACGGCCTTGTCAGCGGCTCCGCCCTGCAACGGCGGGGCCCGGTGCGGCTCGCACCTGGCGCTGGCTGCGGTCGACGGGGTGATGGTCGGACGGCGGAAAAAACAAATTTTTTTGGCTCCCCAACGCCACAATTTGAGCTATCGTACGCCTGACGTACAGGCGAAGACCTGAACAAAAAAACCGCCCCCGAGTGGAGGCGGCAAGTTGGGTGCTCTTTAGCGTTGTTACACAGCCGGATCGTTACATCCGGAAGAGATCGTACAGCGCCTTGAGTACCTGCAGCACGCGGACCCAGAATTCTGGGTTTCGATATGGGGGAATTCGCATTGGAATTCCTCCTTTCTCCGGACTGGAGTTAGCCAGTCCAGCTAGAAGCGGTCGCCCGAAAGCGATCGCTTTTTTCTTTGTCCGGACCCCTCTAGCCAAGAGAATCCGGCCGATCACACAAGAAATATACCAGCCCCTTTTAGACTGGCGCTAGCGGGCGAAAGGAAGGCACCTGTGATCAAAACAACGCCAGCGAATTATGGTCCGGCTTCGGACTGCGCTCATCCCACTTAATCCACCCAGTGGACTGATGTTCGTGCGAATGATCAAGGGCGAATTCATCGTCACCGGACCCGACTGTCGAGCCGATGAAGTTCAAGACGCGCCCAGAGGCGAGGAACTGGTGCAGGACGCACCATCCGGGCTCGCCGGATCACCGAGATCGGTCCGGGCGGCAAGCGCGCGGCACGCAAGAAACCACCAGAGCGACGCACCGGAGCAGCGATGCAGCGCTGGAGACGGGCTCGCGCTTCGAGCCCTTCGAGAGCGCTGCAAGCAAGCCGGGGCGGAGCGGGGAGGGGGCTAGTAGGCCGTGTACTCATTAACGCGCAGATCGCTCCGCCTCCACCTAGATCGGTTCGTCCAAAAAACAGCATTTGACGGAGTTGTGCCGTAAACGCATTCTCGTGGCGGCTGCGGTGCGGGGGCTGATACATGACAAAGTGGCTGTTGTCTGCCGTCGCGCTGTTGTGGGCAATCTGTCCCGCATCCGCCGACATCATGCGAATCGATGCTACCGGAACCTATAACGGCCTCGTTAGCGGGGTCGTCTTCAGCGGCTCTAGTTGCTCAACCAACCTAAATGCAAGCTGTCCTTACCCGCAAGGGTTGCCTATTAGCGTGGCAATGACCTTCGACACCTCGCAAGGCACAATCACGTCTCCAAGCCCCGGAATGTTTGATTTTGTTGGTCGGGGAACTGCTCAGGTCAACGTTTACGACTGGCCCTACGCTGGCATTGGCACGCTGACGCTGAACTACCAAGACCCGGCGAGTTCAGGCCTAAACTGGTCCGTGACAGGCAACGGCGATCTCGTGTTTGGCAGTGCGGTAGTATACAGCGGGGGAGACCCTTTCCTCCAGGTCAACCTTGGCCAACGAATTGGCTTTTTTCAACTTGGAATTTGCCCAGGGCGCGTCTGCGGATCGTTCACTGTAGACACGCTTTCGTTCACCGATCTTTCGGCCGTGCCCGGTCCCGTTGCCGGTGCTGGCGTCCCCGGCCTGATCTTGGCAAGTGGTGGGCTTCTAGGTTGGTGGCGGCGGCGGCAGAAGATCGCCTGAATATCTGGCACAGCGCACACGTCGTTTGCGGCAGTCGCGATCCGCCTCCGGTAACGCTCAACCCATCACACCCGCTGCTGCCCACCCGCCAGCGCCGCCCCGTAGGCCGCCGCCAGCTCGCGCAAGGCCGCATGCCGAGTCGGGGCATGACCGCGCTGCTTATGACCAGGTCGTGAGCTATTTCGAGGTCGCCTCTGGCGCGGGGCCGACGTTTGATGCGGCGGACGAATTTGCGGTGCGCTCTATTTCTTTCAATCAACCGGGCCCTTAGCCGGGCGCTTGCCCATCCGCTCTTCCCCGCCCTGTTTGGGGCGCCGCAAGTAATGCTGTTTGAGCAAATCGGCACGCGCCTCCCGTATTAGGCTTTGGAATTCCTCGCTATCGAAGAATGCCCTCCAAGCATCCTCCAGACCAGAATTCTTTACTATTTCGCGCGCTTGATCTTCCTGTTGCTTGCGCAGCAAGGCTTCTTCCGGGGTCCGAGGTGGCTCTAATGCCGGTTCTGGCGGCGGCGGATTATCCTTGTTCGCCAGTGCCGTGTCCCACGTGGGTTGATTCTCCGACTCAGCGCGCCGATCCTCAATGTTGTTCGAGACATCGTGGCAAGACACCGACTGAACGTCGATCCCCGCGGTTGGTTTCGCAAAGCGCTGCGGACTTCGCACAAAAAAAGCCCCGCGCTCGGGGGGCTAAGAGGGACAAATCCGTCGTTCATCAGACAGACACCCAACGATAAGCTTGGTTCCTATAATGGAACCCTTAGTTCATCCCGCGCTACACTGAGGTGCGAGGATCCAGACTTTGGTTCGCCATGCATCATCATACCGAGATTAGTCCATCAGATATAGGAACCGAAAGGCCCACGCCCGGAGTTGACGGAGCAGATACCACCTCACCTCCGGAGCCGCCCATGAAACCGCAACGTGTCCGTACACGTCGGCAACTACTTAGGCTAACCGCTGTAAGTGCCGCAAGTTTCCCCTTCCTTGCGTTAGCGAGAAAGTCCGCAGCCGATAACGGCAACGGCCATGGTCACGGCAATGGCAATGGCAACGGTCATGGTCACCGCAACGGCAACGGCCACCACTGCTTTTTGAAGGGTACGAAGATTTCGACTCCTTCGGGGGACCGTCTAGTGCAGGAGCTGCGAATCGGAGATGAAGTCCAGACGCTTGCCGGTCGTAAAGCAATCAAGTGGATTGGCTACAACAAATTCACAAAGGAAGAAGGTAGGGCTTGGCAGGATAGCGTGATGCCGGTCCGTGTGGCGCGCTTTGCTGTCGATGATCATACACCTTCCCGCGATCTCTATCTCTCGCCGCTACATTGCGTCTTCGTCAACGAGGCGCTGATTCCAGTGGTGTATCTGATCAATGAAACCAGCATCGCGCCTGGCACGCCTTCAGAGATGTCTGCACTTGAGTACTACCACGTAGAGCTTGATACGCATGAAGTGATCTACGCGGAAGGAGCATTGGTCGAAAGTTACGATGGTTCAAACCGCGAGGACTTCTCAAATTTCATGCAATACGAGCGACTTTATGGGGCCGAGCGTCAATCCAACATGACACCATTCGCGCCGACTCTCAGATACCATGGTCGGCGCCAGGAGTTGAACGGTCTTGTAAGGTCTCTAATCTCTAACGTGGTCGATGTCCGCGATCCGATCCAAATTGCCTACGACCAGCTTGCCCAGCGCGCGGAAGCAATGCTGGTCTAAAACCGTTGGGACCTGCGCGTTACCTGTGACCGCTGACATCCCTTCGGCGGTAGCCGGGAGGAGTGAAGGCCAAGCACATCTCAACCCTTCGCCTCCCTCCTCAGCTCGCGCCTTGGGGCGAGCTGTATCCATGCGACGCCCGCCGAGCGGAGCGCCGGTGAAGAGCGATGAGCGCTCGGGGCGCCAGCTTGCGGGCGCGCAAGAGCGCTCAGAGCGAGTCCGGCGAAGGATTGTGGTGCCCAAACCACAGCCAAAATATAGCGACATCACCCCCTAGCCGGAACCAACCGCCTCTGCTATCTGTTCTAACGTCTGTTAGTACAGACCAGGAGGAGTCCATGGTCGCTTTGAAGGTTAGCAAACTCGGGAATTCGCTTGGAGTCACCCTCCCGAAGGAGGCGGCTGCGGCCCTGCACGTGAACGCCGGCGATATGCTTTACCTGACGGAAGCACCCGGCGGTTTCCGCGTCACGCCTTACGATCCCACGTTCGAGCGGCACATGACCGTGGCCCGTTCCATCATGAAACGGCGACGCAATGCGCTGCGTGAACTAGCCAAGCGGTGATCGATTGGCTCACCCTGTCGTCCGTGCTCGCGATCCATGACGAACAGATTGCAGAGCACGGCGGCTCGGACGGGGTGCGCGACCTCGGCGCGATTGAATCGGCGTTGGCGCGGCCGCAACATCTGATGGATTACAGCGAACCGGATTTGGCAGCGCTCGCGGTAGCGTATGCCTTCGGGATTGCGAAAAATCACGGCTTCGTCGACGGCAACAAGCGCACGTCAGCGGTTGCGACCGAACTGTTTCTTGAGTTGAACGGCTCGATTCTCACAGCGAACAATGCCGAGCTGGTTCAGACATGGACCGATCTCGCCGCCGGCACACTGTCTGAGGAAGCTCTCGCCGATTGGCTCCGGCAGCGGCTTGAAAAGCTGTAGCGGCTTCCGGCGACCGCCCGGCGAAAATATCGCCCCGGCTGCCCGCGCTGAGTCAGGGCGGGGCATTCTAGGGAAGGGGGAGGGGTAGGCTTGCCGGCCACACGAGGGTGGGGTCGCCATGCCAGCGGAAACATGACCCCACCTTGGCCAGCAAGCCCGTCGAATCAACGGGGAGGGTAGCGGGTGGTTCGAGCGACGCGCGGTGCAGCGAATGGCGCACCGACGCGCCAGCACTGGCGAGCGCAAAGCGAGCGAATGAACGCCGAGCCGATACGTTGGTCCTGTCTATCCCTGATATTTAGCCTCCCGCTGCGCGGTTGGGAGGCTGATCCATCAGAGTGTCCGCTCCGTCCGGCTCTACCAAATGACCCGATGACCCTGAAGGGATAACCATGGCCAAAACCAAAGGCCCAAGTCCCATCGATATTCATGTCGGCAGCCGAATGCGTATGCGGCGCATGGCGCTCGGTATGAGCCAGGAGAAACTTGCAACGGGCCTGGGGCTAACATTCCAGCAGGTGCAGAAGTACGAGAAGGGCGCGAACCGAATGGGGTCCAGTCGGCTTCAACAGGCGGCGGATGTCCTCGGGGTCGCAGTGCCGTTCTTTTTCGAGGGAGCAGGTGGGGGGCTTTACCAACCGGACGCTAGCGTGCCGTCCCCAGCCTATATTGACGATTTCGTCGCGAGCGAGGAAGGACTCCGGCTCGCGAAGGCGTTTATGCGCCTACGCCCGGCGGTCCGTCGTCGTATCGTCGATCTCGTGAACGAGGTCGCGGGTGAGAGCGGCAGTAGCTCGGCGCGATGACCTACGAATGTGTCCGCTTTCGTATCCGGGCGGGGCTTGGCCGGATGAGTGGACGCGCTGATCGCGTATTTCGACAAGTCGGAGCCCCTCCGTCATCCCGCGGCAGGCCGTTCACTGCTCGCGTACCCGCTCAAGTCCATTGGCTGGCATCTTGATCAGAACGTCCGAGCCGTGGCGCAGGCGGATTAGGATATCCGTGGGACATCTGTACGACGCCCGCTCGAACAGGCGACGGGCGGCAACTTCATACTCGGACCGGGCAATTAGCCGCCAGCGTTTCGCGATCAACGCCTCGACAACAAAATCAGACGCCGCGGGCTCGCTCTTCACGGGTAAGAGGGCCTTCGGCCACTTGTACGGCTTTCGGCTTGTACTCACGGGAAGCGCCTATTCAGTCCTGGCAATGCGCTGGATAGTCCCGCTACCCACGCCAAACTGCTTGGCAAGCTTGTGAACTCCTGGGCGCCCAGGAACAGCCAAAGCCTGCCGGATGCGCTCTTCCAGCTTGGTATCGATGAAGGGGCGACCGCAGTGCTTGCCATCGGCCTTAGCTCGCGCAATGCCCGCATTCGCACCCCACGGAGGTCGTTAATGATCCCGACCTAACGCTGAACGAGAAACGGGCGATCTTGGCGTCATGGGCATCTTGATGCTTGCGCAATGGAGTCCGTACCGGCACTGCGCCGCGCTCCTAAAGGAGGCAGGCCCGTCGCATTCGACGATGTCATGGACGCACTTCGCGCCCTCGACACCCAGGCGGCGGAGACCAGCAGCCGTTACCGCCGCGTCGTGTCCAAGCGCGGCATTTTCAGCCGCGGCGGCGGCCAGAGCGGCCATAGCCAACCTTTCCATTAGATGGAGGTTAATCCGGCAGTGGCTTGCCGGAACCAAGGTCACCTGAGGTGCGAGCGCTCGTGTGTAGGTGGCCCAACGGAACTCGGCCTGCGCCTCCCGCGCCGCCCGGCTGACGAGGCCATCGCCGATCTCGTGCCCGTTAAGAAGCTCAGCGACGCGGTGTAAGAATGGCCCGCGATCATTCGGATCGAGGAACCCGGCTGCTCGCTCGATCGCCATTAGCTGATCCTCGAGGCTCGCAAGCCGCGGTGACCCCTCGGCCGAGCGCTCGCGGGGCATCCTACGGGGGCAGGAACAATCCCATCGCAAGATTTATTCAAATCCCCGCCTATAACGCGATCCCAGCCTCTTAAACAATCCGCTCCAGTCCCATGTTGCAGACGTGGCGAAGCACGACTGTCCGCCTCCGCGAGCCCGACCCTTGCAGGGCGGAACTAAGAATTTGCGAGAAGCTTATGTCGTTGGAATTGCGCAAACGGCTCAGGACGAAAATGCGGTTGGGCATCATCTCTTCGACAACGATTTTGTTTTTCGCAACACCGGCATTTGCGGATTCGTGCGTTTTTTCAGCCGCGCCACCCTTTCAGTTCAAGTCCGATGCGGTTGAGTGGAGTATGGAGATTGCAAGTGGCACAAGTTGCACCCGCGGATTAAAGCTTGGTCCTACAAACATAACGGACGTGAAGCTGATTGCTCCACCGCAGTCCGGCCAAGTCGCTATAAAAGGCCCGTCCTTTTCCTACATCGCGAAATCTGATTTTCAGGGGCAGGACGACTTTATCCTCCAAATTTCGGGCACCATGGTCAGGATGACCGGTGTATCGGATATCAAGGTCAACGTGTCTGTCGTGGCTAAATAGCTCACCCCCAATCCTCTTCCGCTCTCGCTTCACAGCAAGAGCCTCCGGGTTCTTGAACTTGAGCCAGTCGATCGTCCGGTCGGACCGGGAGCGGGAACCGGGCGACCAGTCACAGCGGAGGTTGGTAGGCAGGGCTCAATGAAGGCGGGAGACGCAGCACGCAACATGCGGCTTTAGTAGACGGCTCAGCCAAAGAGGTCGAATTCTAGAATGCCTAGGCCATGGATTCGCTTTCCCAGCAGGGCTGCTACCTCCCCCTAAGGGCCGGTCAAAGGCGCGCACGAGCTGGCGCACGATCGGCTGCTTAGGAGGATTTGGGGCGGCTCGTGAGCTGCTTAGGAGGATTTGGGGCGGCTCTGAGCCAAGGCGCGCGGTCCACCTGCCGTCAACAGAGATGAATGGGAAAGGCCCCGGCACCACTCTGACCAGGGCCTCCCACGTCCGTGTTGCACAGGAGGTCGATTTCCTAGGCCGGATGCAATCGGATAAGCCGCCACTGATGCGCCGGTTCCGGGTATGCGGGGCAGCGAACGTCAGCCCGAGGAGGCCACTGGGCCGCCGCAGGGCGAC
>Ga0184611_1000144_pt1 | contig 12025 bp, 8 predicted proteins | sample PLM3_5_coex_FD_133162 | JGI IMG/M metagenome (GOLD analysis project Ga0184611, IMG submission 133162) | Groundwater sediment microbial communities from an aquifer in East River, Colorado, USA - PLM3_5_coex | ecosystem: Environmental > Terrestrial > Soil > Riparian zone | place: USA: East River...
CGCGATCTATGATTTCAAAGTGCAGGGACTTGATGGAAGCCCGATCGATTTTTCTGCATATAAAGGCAAAAAAATAATGATCGTGAATACAGCTTCTAAATGTGGTAACACCCCACAATATGCCGACCTGGAAAAATTATATGAAAAGTATAAAGACAAATTAGTGATCGTTGGTTTCCCTGCCAACAACTTTGGTGAACAGGAGCCCGGTAGCAACACCGAGATACAGGAATTCTGTAAAAAGAACTATGGTGTTTCTTTTCCAATGGCTGAAAAGGTTTCTGTAAAAGGAGATGATATGGCGCCCATTTATAAATGGCTGGTTGAACAATCCAGAGAATTGGCAAAAGCAGAAAAAGGAACTACTTCAAAAGATCTTGTTTGGAAAAGATATTTGCAAAACCCTGTTGATTGGAACTTCACTAAATTCCTGGTTGATGAACAAGGAAAATTAGTTGCTGTATTTCATAATAAAGTGAGCCCGATGAGCGAAGAGGTTACGAAGTATTTGAATTAATATAGAAGTCCTACCATCCCGAAAACAATCGGGAAAAGCGTTCTGTAAAAACGGGACGCTTTTTTATTTTAAGAAGAATTATTTTCGTCCTAATGCAATTCTCAAAGATCATCAACCAGCAGGAGGTAAAACAGCAATTGGTTGAGTTAATTCAGCACAATCGTCTCAGCCATGCTTTGCTTTTTTTAAGCAAAGAAGGGAGCGGCGCCTTGTCACTGGCATTGGCATTAGCTCAATATCTTACTTGTGAGAGGACGACAGACCATAGTCGACAGACCATAGCATCAACTTCATTATTTGAAGAAACTTCACAGCCGTCGTCCGTGGACCGTGGTCTGTGGTCTGACTCTTGCGGCACTTGTCCGTCCTGCACAAAAGCAAATCAGCTCGTACATCCGGATATTCATTTCTCTTACCCGGTTGTAACAAAAAAATCGGGAACACCACCACTGAGTGTTGATTACATTGCTGAATGGAGAGAATTCATAAATAATTATCCTTACGGAAATGTGTACGATTGGTTGCAATTTATAGGCGCAGAAAATAAACAAGGGAATATAACTGCCAATGAATGCAACGACATTATTCGTAAGCTGAGCCTGAAAAGTTTTGAAAGCGAATACAAGATCCTCATTATGTGGATGCCGGAATATCTTGGCGCTGAAGGCAACAAACTGCTAAAGCTGATCGAAGAGCCACCACCTAATACCTTATTTATATTGGTAGCAGAAAATGAAACATTGTTATTGCCAACCATCGTCAGCCGTTGCCAGATGATAAAGATCCCGATGCTTGAAACCACCGATATTGAATCAGCTTTAATTGATAGTAAGATCGATCCGGTCAAAGCAAGGCAGGTGGCTGCGACTGCAGAAGGCAATTATCGGGAAGCTTTACAATTGTTACAACATGCAGAAGAAGATTGGCAGGGAATTCTCCGCGACTGGCTGAACTCAATTATTAAAACAGGTCCGATCGCACAGACCAAATGGGTGGAAGAAACAAGCAGGCTCGGAAGAGAAAAGCAAAAACAGTTCCTTCGATATTTCAATCATTTGCTCGAACAGTCCATCCGGTCAAAGATCATGGGTAGCAATATTCACCTGCCGGATAATGAAAAAGATTTTGCTGAGCGGCTGAACCGTCTTGCTGATATCAGTCAGCAGCAGGCGATCATCGAGGAGTTGGACCGTGCTACATATTATATAGAACGCAATGCCAACGCCAAGATCCTCTTTCATGCCCTCACCATCAAGCTTTACCATATTATCCAGGACAAAATTGTCTTCATGCCGACTTAAATGAAACCTGGAATTTTATTTACCTGGAAATCCAAGTTTTGCTTTAATAAGATAATTCGTAGATCTGCTACTTTTATAATGATTGGAGCTGAAATCTTTCCATTCAGAAGTACCGTTCTTAAAATATGTAAGCCTGGAATTTATTTCATCAGTGCCTGCAATACACAATCCATTTTTTTTATTTAGATCATCGCAAAGCAATTCCATAGATACAAAAAATCCTGAGCCAGGTAGCTTGCCAAAACTATATTCAGAAAGATCAATGGTATTCCATTTCCCCTTTTTATAGTTTGCTACGATTATATTTTCATTTATCAAGTCCTCACCCGGCAATCCATCCTCTTTCATTTCATAAATTCTTATTCTGAATGGCAGATCGCTTTCACTCGATCCTGATATGAAAACGCTGACATTATCAAGTTTTGCAGGGATTTTATACCCGCTGATCTTTACCGCTATTTGAAAATTCGTACAGGTGTTATGTTTAAAAAAAATAAACCCTTCCTTTTTAACTGTTACTCCGAATTCAGCATGGTCAAAAGCCTTCCATACAATGACTTCGGAAAGCTCGATAACCTTTGGCTTCAAAATAACAAACAAATGTCCTGTTACGGGTATCGCTGATCTATAAAATACTTTTTGTTCATAACCGAGAGATTGAACAACCAATGAATCAATTAAAGAAATATCGGGTATTTCCACATTCCCTGATGAATCGGTAACAAGGCCAAGATCTTTATTCCAAATCACGGAGGAATAAGGCAAAGCCTTGTTGTGCTCATCCACGACGCTTATCCTTAACAACTGTCCATTCATTAGTAGGGGGACCATCAATGTTAAAAGGAAGATCGTTTTCATATAAATACCCGGCTGTTTATCAGTAGGATTAAGTTACCACATCATCAAGAAATTAATGTGAGGCAAAGTGACAAATTTTGTCCAAAAAGGACGTATGTTAAAATAAACTCGCATTTCAGACAAAATTGTATTTTTGGCAACCTGGCACCGGTAGAACATTGATTTGTGGGTTTTGAAAGGTGTTAGTGATTGAAGAGAAGGATTTTGTGGTCAGCTGTAAATCTCTATTCAAATTTTGTTGTGTCACTCACTTCAACATATAGTAATTCTAATCGGCATGCCGGCGCCCTGCTGCATAGCGATATGAACATACAGGAGTGCGACGCAACGGAAGCCAAATAGACATCCTGCAGCTGGGCTCATACCTTCCTCAATTTTTCATTTTTAATTATTAATTTTTAATTCCTCTCATGGGTTGCGATAATTGCGGAACGGGTAAACCAAACGGATGTAAGAGCAATGGCGGATGCAGTACCGGCGGATGCAACCGTATGAATGCATTCGACTGGCTGATGAACATGCCCCTGGCTGCTGTGGCTGACGAATGTAAGGTGATAGAAGTAAGCTTTAACCAGGGCAGTCGTAAGGATTATTTCCGGAACACTACTTTACAGCAATTTGAAAAAGGCGACCTGATCTGCGTGGAAGGTGTAAGTGGTTTTGATCTTGGCGAAGTATCACTGACAGGTGAGATCGTTAGGTTGCAAATGAAAAAACACGAGGTAAAGGAAGATAACCCGGAGATGAAAAAAGTGCTGCGTCGTGCCAGCGACAGAGATATTGATACATGGAGACACAGTAAGAGCCGTGAAAAAGAAGCGGTGATCCGCAGCCGTGCTATTGCCAAACAGCTTAAGCTTGATATGAAAATAAGCCAGGTAGAGGTGCAGGCTGATAGTCGCAAAGCAACATTCTTTTATATAGCTGATGGCCGGGTTGATTTTCGCGAGCTGATAAAAATATACGCATCTGAGTTTAAGCTGAAAGTGGAAATGCGGCAGATAGGTGCACGACAAGAAAGTGCGAAAGTGGGTGGTATTGGCAGCTGTGGCCGTGAACTTTGTTGCAGCACATGGTTGACAGAGTTTAAATCAGTGAATACAACAGCTGCACGTTATCAAAATCTTTCTATCAATCAAACAAAACTAAGTGGCCAGTGCGGACGACTGAAGTGTTGTTTGAATTATGAATTGGATACTTATTTGGATGCCCTGCAAGGTTTCCCCGACAACTGCGATAATATACAGGTGGCGAAAGGAAATGCGTTGCTGATAAAAAAAGATATTTTCAAAAGCCTGATGTGGTATGTATTACCTGACAGCAATAAGCAATACCCCGTTACAATTGAAAGAGTAAGAAAAATAAAATCGCTGAATGCACAGGGAGTAATTCCTGAAGAACTGGAAGCTGTTGAAATAACTTCATCAAAAGTGAAAGAAGCCGAACCAGAGTTTGTTGAATTGGTTGGCCAAATAAGTTTGCAATCACTTGAAAGAGCGGATAAAAAAAGAAAACAAAAACAGCAACAGCCAAGACAACAGAAACAAGGCCCAAGAAACCAGGGACCACAACAAGGCAATCGCCCAAATCAACAAAGAGGTCCACAACAGAATCCTAATCGTCCACCACAAGGCGGCCAGCAACGTGGACCGAATCGTCCGCCTCAACAACCGAGAAGAGATAAGTAAGTATAAAGAGTATATAAAGTAAATAAGGTATACAGTGTAAAGCCCAACCTGACCTTATATACATTATATACCTACCCCTAAGCAGCCATACAATCACGATTCTTTGTAGGTTTGAAAAATGAAACGAAAAATCCTCCGGCGATTGCTGATTGGTTTTTTAATATTGATCTCTGTTTGGCTTGTCTTTGCGCAATGCAGCATGAAATTTCGCATGAGTGATAGCGAAGCGAAAGAAAAATTCTCAAAAAATAATGTGGATCTGATTACTGAAACTATCAAGGTTGATGGATTTGATATGCATTACGCGAAAACCGGCAACGATACCTTTCCTACCTTATTCTTTGTACATGGCTCTCCCGGTGGTTGGAAATCTTTTGAAAGATATATGCAGGATAAAGATCTGCTAAGTAAGTACAGAATGATATCCGTCGATCGCCCCGGTTTTGGCTACAGCAATTTTGGTGATGCTAAAAATTTAGATGATCAATCGAGATTAATAAGCCCGTTAGTAAAGTCTTTTCAAAATGGCAGGCCGATGTATGCAATTGGTCATTCACTCGGCGGTCCAATGATCGTTAAGTTGCAAGTGGATAATGAAAATTTATTTAAGGGGCTTGTATTTCTTGCTGCAGCGGTTGACCCCGATGAAGAAAAACCTGAGCGATGGCGTTTTATGGTAAACGGTTCATTCTTACAATATTTCTTGCCCGGGGCTTTTCGTCCCAGCAATGAGGAATTAGTTTATTTAAAAACAGATCTAAAATATTTAGATAAAGAATGGGACAGGATCACTTGCCCGGTTTGGATCATTCATGGTGATAAGGATACATTTGTTCCGGCTGCCAACGTTGAGTATGCAAAAAAGAAATTGACAAAAGCAAAATCAGTTGAAGTAAAAATTTTACCGGGAGCCAAACATTTTATTCCATGGGAGCAGTATGATGATATTAAAGAAGTATTGATGAGATTGCCCGTTTGAAAAATAAACTCCTTATCATTTAAATTCTTTCAGAATACCAGGGATTACTTCGGGTACAATGCCATAATGATTCACGCCGTCGATCACTGAGTATGTAATTGAAAGTCCCTTATAATTTCTTCCTTTGGCAGTAGTGTAAAATTCTTTTGAAGAGGTCAGCACTTTATTTAAAAATTCAAGGGACCCTGCATAGATTGAAATTGACGAGTTATATTCTTTATTTTTTGCTGCGTAATCTTTTTCAATTTTCATCAACTCATAATAATTGGCCCACACTGATGGACTGATGGCATAATAATGATCAAAAAGTTTATTTTCCCTCATTGACATATACAAAGCCAGTAAGCCGCCAAAAGAATGACCGATAAAAACTTTACTTTTTTGTTTGGCAAATTTTTTATTGATGTAAGGCAACAGTTCATCTTTCATAAAGAAAAAGAACTTGGAAGCTTGCCCAAAATTTTTATCGCTATATCCACCTGCATCAGAAGGAATAAAATCTCTTTGCCTTTTAGTATCCCAATCACCTTTATGAGCTATACCGATCAGAATGCAGTTCTTTATATTTTCTTCAGGTTGTGACAGGATCACCTTGCCTGAATTAATGGCGGCATCTGTAAAATAAACAAGATGATAAAACTTAGCGGTATCAAAAATTTTAGGTTTGCGAATAATGAGCTCGTAAGTATCCCCGGTTTTAGTCGAAACAATTTCCTCTTTTGTTTGTTGAGCATTTACAGAAAACGGGATTAATAAAATGAAATATAAAATAAGATCAATCCTGGTTCTCATAAAATTCATATTTCAATAATACTATTTCTGTCTGCTCCTTATCATTTTCATCTTTCTCAACAGTTTTTACCTCGGAGACCAAACGCTTATCGTTGTATTTGAAATAAACTGTTTTACCACCCTCTGTTGTTCCTTCTCCTTTTATTACAAGCCCGTTCTTATCAAAATAAAATACTGCTATTGTTTCTGTTTTATTGCCTTTCTCTTTAGAAAGAATTTTTTCTGTTTTGCCATTAGCGTTTCTCACATAAACAAGAGTGTAAGAACTTTCTACTTCTTCCTCCATGCAAAGATTCTTCTTGTCATACCTGGCTAATGATATGGTACCTGCTCCCTGGGCCATTATTTCAATAGAATATGATCCGTTCTTATTATACTTATAAGTGTGCCACTCGTCGTCCTGGCTTCGTGAATCATATCGCACAAGTTTGATCACTTTACCATCTTTGTCCTTTGTAGCAACAAACCTGAATGCCAGAACTCCATCATAATAAGTAAGCGAATCATCACCATCCCTGCTAAAAAAAGTTTGAATCACTTCCTTATTGGCCGTATCCGCAATTAAAAACCTTGTCTTTGTTACCGACTTTATTTTTCTTTCGATAATATCTGATCTCTCAAACTGCGAAAAGCTACTTATGGAAATGAAAAGAGAACCTATAAATAAGACAACTTGCTTCATCTTAATTTTTGATTGCTTCAATGATTGTATCCTGGATCTTTCCTCTTACACTTAATTGAGCAAATACTGGATTGTTTCTTGAAGGGTTCACTCGATTAGAAAGAAAAACATAAACCAGATCATATTTTGGATCTACCCACACACAGGTACCGGTAAACCCGGTATGTCCAAATGTTTGCGGAGAAGACTGCAATGATGGATAAGGATCTTTTCTTGTCACATTATCTTTTTCCGGTTTATCAAAGCCATAAGCCCGGCGGCTGTCCTTACTGTGATAGGCTGTAAACAATTTTATCGTTTCTTCTTTAAAAATTCTTTCTCCATTCAATTCTCCCCCATTCAACAACATTTGATAAAGCATTGCCAGGTCGTAGGCGTCAGAAAATAATCCTGCATGCCCGGCAACGCCGCCAAACATTGAGGCGCCTTCATCATGTACATCACCCCAAAGTAATTGCTTACGGAAATATTTTTCTTCTTCTGTAGGAATGATCCTGTTAACAGCAAACCTTTCTCTTGGTTTGAATCCGGTTGTTTCCAATCCCAGTTTTGAGTAAAAAGTTTTTCTTACATATTGGTCAAGCGTCATACCTGAAAGTTGCTCCACAATTTTTCCGAGAAAAATAAAATCATTATCGCTATATGAATACCTGCCCAATCTTGGGGGCGCACTTTTTATGATCCTGCTGAGCATGGTATCCTGCCATTCATTCTTTAAATATAAATTCTCCGCAACCCTTATTGTATACCCCGGCTTGGGCTTATCAGAATAAAGAGTTGGATTAGGAATGCCAGTGGTCGAATCGACCGTCTCCCGATAAAAAAAAATGGTGGGTGTCAAACCGACTTCATGCAATAAAATATCATCGATCCGCAGGCTTGACTTATCCGAATTTTGTGTCCATGGCAGGTAATCGCCTAATGTCTTATCTAATTTGATCTTTCCTTCTTCATATAATTTCATGATAGAAAGAGTGGTAGCGGAAATTTTTGTAACCGAAGCAAGATCAAAAATACTTTCAACTGTTACCGGCTGAGGCTTGTCGATCGCATAACTGCCAAAGGCTTTATCATAAATAATTTCTCCATCCTTTATTGCTAGCACAACACAACCAGGAAATGCTTTTTGTGATATAGCATCAGTAACGATCGAATCAATAGTCTGTGCCATCCATATTTTCTTCATCGAAGGATTGGTCCTATCAACTGCGGCCACGTCAATTCCATAGCCTGCTTTAAAATTGCAAACCCTCATGGGTAGCTTTCCCGATGCACTGGTTTTTCCTTTTAACAGGTCAGCAGCAACGTGTCTTGTTATATTATCATCCTGGTGACAAGCAATAAGAGCATTGGCGGCACAATAATTTGCAGTTGCTAAAACATTTCCAAAAACAACTGTGATACTATTTGCTTTATTTAATCTACGCCATAATGAAAGGGAAGAATTAGTGATGCCATAATTATTTGCAGGCCTGTTACTGAAATTGTGAATGCCAATTACAACAGCCTCATACTTACCAATAACCTTTTCAAAAATATTATCTGCTTTGTCATCTCCATCCTTCCATGTAAATGAATAAAAGTCTGTTTTATAATTTTCTGCTAACTCTCGTCCAAAACTATTTACGTCTGAATCACCAATTGCTATATACGCAACTTTATAATCCCTTTTTAATGGTAATGAAGCATTACCAGTTCCTTGTTTTAAAACCGTGATCGTTTCTTTTGCAACCTTCATTCTAATCGCATCAGTTTTTGCATTCAGATCACGAAGAAGGTTAGCTGTCTCGATCGGTCTTAACTGATTTAACCCAAGTTGAAATTTTGCCTTTAAAACCTTTTTCACTTTAGCATCAACATCATCCCAGCTCAACCTCTTTTCTTCAATTGCCTTTTTTATTGCATCGATCGCTTTGCCTACATCCTCAGGAAGACAAAGCATGTCATTACCCGCTATCAATGCTTCTACTGAAATAACACCACCGGGAAAATATTTTGCAACTCCTTTCATTTCCAGTGCATCAGTAAATGTGAGACCGCTGAAGCCAAGATCATCTCTAAGAACGCCGGTGACAGTATTTTTAGAAATAGAAGTTGCACGATGTTCGCCTGTATCGATCGATGGTATTGAAAGGTGCGCCACCATTATACTTCCTATCCCTGCATTTATTAATTCACGAAAAGGTTTTATTTCATTTGAATCAAGTTCTGCTCTCGATTTATTAATTACAGGCAGGTCAAGATGTGAATCAACATCGACATCGCCATGGCCGGGAAAATGTTTGGCGCAAGCCATAATACCGGCATCCTGCATGCCTTTCATATATGCAATTCCAAATTTTATAACCTTGTCCCTGTCTTCACCAAAAGAACGATACCCAATAACTGGATTATTTGGATTGTTATTTATATCAACAACCGGTGCATAGTTAACATGAATACCGATCCGCTTACATTGTTCGCCCACTGCTAATCCCATTTCATAAACCAGTCGCTGGTTATCCATTGCGCCAAGAGTAAGCTGGTAAGGGTATTTTGTAACACTATCAAGACGCATACCAACACCCCATTCACCATCGATCGTTACCATCAAGGGCGTTTTTGCAATGCCCTGGTAAAAGTTGGTAAGATTAGCCTGGCGAATTGGTCCCCCCTGGAAAAAACATAAAGCCCCAACATTGTATTGCTGAATATCACTCGTCACTTTTGCCACATGATCGGCGCCAAGATTAGAATGAGCCCTTATCACCATCAATTGTGCAATTCTTTGCTCTGGTGTCAGGGAATTAAAAACACTATCTACCCATTTATCGACAGAAAGCCTGCTCCTGTATTGTGAAAAACTAACAGAAGAAATAAAAACAGCGGCAATAAAGAATATTTTTTTCATGCAAGGTGCTTAAGATAATCGACGTATTTTAGCAGCCCAAATTACGAAGAATTGCCCGACAAGATTTTACTATTACCTGATAACATTGCGAATCAAATTGCAGCCGGTGAGGTGATCCAGCGCCCCGCAAGTGCTGTTAAAGAATTACTTGAAAACGCCGTCGATGCAGGTGCCACAGAAATTAAACTTATTATTAACGATGCGGGCAAGTCGTTAGTGCAGGTAATTGATAATGGTGGTGGCATGAGTGAGACCGATGCAAGAATGAGTTTTGAGCGTCACGCTACTTCCAAGATCACAACTATAGATGACCTGTTTCATATAAAAACAATGGGCTTTCGTGGCGAAGCATTGGCCTCGATCGCTGCAGTAGCCCAGGTGGAACTAAAAACAAAAAGACTGGATGATGAAACAGGCACTTATATTGAGATCGAGAACAGTGTTGTAAAAAAGCAAGAGCCTATTGCAGTTGCCGAAGGGACCAGCATCGCAATGAAGAATTTATTTTTCAATGTTCCTGCAAGAAGAAATTTTTTGAAAAGCAATACTGCCGAAATGCGGCATATTGTGGATGAGTTTACAAGAGTTGCATTGGCATTTCCACAAGTATTTTTTTCACTCACTGCTAATAACCAGCAGATCTTTCACCTCGAAGCCGGGAGTCTAAAGCAACGGATCCTTCAATTGTTGGGTAATACCTACAATACAAAACTTGTAAGTGTAAAGGAAGACACCGATTACATGAATATTTCTGGATTTGTGGGTAAACCCGATACTGCAAAGAAGACAAGAGGTGATCAGTATTTTTTTGTCAATAATCGTTTTATCAAAAGTGCCTACCTGAATCATGCGGTGATGAATGCATACCAGGAAATGATCACCAAAGATTCTTTCCCAATGTATGTTCTCTTTATTGATCTTGATCCGACACAGGTTGATGTGAATGTGCATCCAACCAAACAGGAAATAAAATTCGAGGATGAGAAAATAATTTATGCATTTGTACAGGCAGCGGTTAAACATGCATTGGCGCAATTCAGTGTCACTCCTACTTTGGATTTTGAATTAGATGCGTCCATACAACAATTATCATCCATTCAGCAACCGTTTACCGAAGAAAAAAAATCAGCAGTAACTTCTGGTTCTATTTTCAAAGGCTTTACAGAAAAGAATAAAGCACATTTTATTGAGCCAACGAATAGAAGTGAACTGAAGCATTGGAGAGATTTTTACGAAAGTCGGGGGCCAGGAGTCGGGAGCCAGGGGTCGGGAGAAAATGTTCAACGATCAATGCTCAATGCTCAATATTCAAGTGAGGTTTCTCCCATTCACCATTCACCATTTACCATTCACGAAACTAACCTGGTTCAGTTACATAACCAGTATATACTTTCTCAAACTCCAACCGGTTTTATTCTCATCAATCAGCAAGCGGCACATGAAAGAATTATTTATGAACGATTGCAGGAAGCAGCAAAAGGAAAAGCAGTTGCTACACAACGCAGCATGTTTCCCGTTACAATTGAACTAGCTCCGGCTGATACTGTTTTATTGGAAGATCTAATGAATGATCTGCAACAGCTCGGCTATATGATCGAGCCATTTGGCAAAAACACTTTTGTTATCCAGGGAACACCGGCTGATGTGACTCAGGGAAATGAAAAACAAGTGATCGATTCTTTGCTGGAACAATACAAACACTTCAGTAATGATCTGAAATTTTCAAAAAGGGAAAAACTAATTCGTTCTCTTGCCTGGCAACAATCTATAAAAGCCGGAAGACAACTTTCTGAAAAAGAAATGGAAGCTTTGGTGGAAGATCTGTTCAAATGCAAACAACCTAACTCATCGCCAAATGGCAATCCAACTTATTTGGAATTTAAGAAAGATGCTTTAGAGAAAATGTTTAGCTAAGAGATTAAAAGAGAGAACGAGAAAAGAACACCTATTTAAATTTTCAAAATTTTTCCGGTTTCACTCTCTTGCAACATTTATCATTAACTCTTTTTCTCCTTTATACACTTAGCTTAGTATTTATTTCTAATTCCTTCAATAAATTTCTCCACTGCCCTTCTTACAGCAGTGGATGAAGCCTGGTGATTATTAACAAGAGTAGAAAAAATAAGCAACTTGCCCTTTTTTGTATATAAAAAACCACTGAAGGCTACCACACCGGAGAGAGTTCCTGTTTTAGCAAAAATAAAATTGCTATCAGCTTTATAATAATTACTGATTGTGCCGGTGCCGCCAGTTGGCAGAATAACTTTTATTCTTTCCATTCCAAATTCATTTTTCATTTTATTCAGAATGGCAACAAA
>Ga0184611_1000145_pt1 | contig 11992 bp, 12 predicted proteins | sample PLM3_5_coex_FD_133162 | JGI IMG/M metagenome (GOLD analysis project Ga0184611, IMG submission 133162) | Groundwater sediment microbial communities from an aquifer in East River, Colorado, USA - PLM3_5_coex | ecosystem: Environmental > Terrestrial > Soil > Riparian zone | place: USA: East River...
GGGCTTTCGAACCAGTTAACTATAGAGTGATCTTAATAATTCCATAACCTGGTAATATTAAATCCAATCAGGAACTGCGGACTCCATGGATAGCTACCATCTTCCTTGGCATTATGATTCAACGGATCATTAGTGTTAAACAAATTGTTGACTTGCGGTACTAAGAAATAATAATTGGTAAAGAATAACTGAAACGCATGGCTGCTTGTGCTGAATTCCAACCCGAAAGAAAAATTGGGATTCGGGTTATTCTTAGTATGCGTTGTTATAGGCTGATCATAGTTCATTATCAGCGAAGTAACGTTGGTCATTTTGTACCGTGCTGAAAAAGATATCGCGAAATGGTCATGTTCCATTTCGGGTTCTGCTTTTAAACTGGCGCTGTCATTCTTCACAAAGTATCCATTTACAAGGTTCTGATGTGAAAGGCTTGCTCCAACCTGCACAGATAGTTTGTTTGATATTTTTCTGGCTACAAGTACCTGGTTGAAGAAAGTCATCCGGTCACTGGTATTCAAATAGATCTCATGACTCGTATCGGCCTTAGTATTAAATCCCATATTACCATAATAGGTAACGCTAACAGGTGACTTCCCTTTTGTTTGTGATAGTATAGCGTATTTTACACTGCCATCCCACATTGGACCAGCAACCGTCGAAGGCGTAGCAGCATAAGGAACATTGGTTGCAGTAGTTTTTGTAACACCAATACCGACAAATAGATTTTTGACCGGTGCATAAGCTACGCCCAACCTGATGTTAGAAGGTGCAAAGAATCCCCAGAAATCTTCATAACCTTTATTCCATAAGCCAAACCTGTGATTAATGTCCATTTCAAATGTTCCTTTTACTGGTACCATTACCGTTTGGTTATCGATTATCCATACACTTTGGAAAGTGTTTTTTACCGGCTTGGGTTTTTGAACAGCAGGGGCTTCAGATTTTGCATTAGCGCTGTCGTCCTGTGCAAATGCCATACTGCCTGGTAATACAAGAAGTACCATGAGGAAGGCAGATAGCACAACCGGGATCTTCGATTTATATATTTTTACTTTCATTGTAGTAAATTTTAAATTCATTAATTATTCGGTGCTCCATTTCTTATCCAGTCATACACTTTTTGCTTATCTGCGCTTGAAGAAATATACTGGGACATTTCACCATATACCATTTTGTATAGGCTACTTTCTTTTGGTAAAGCCGTGTTTACATAACCACCATTTACTATTTGTGAGTAGGATACATCCGTAGTCAAATAAGGCTTATGAGATCCGTTTACGTGACACCCGGCATCCGTACACTTAGTATTGAATATCGTAGCCAATTCATTTTTGAAACTTACCGGTTGTGGAGGGCCATCTGGATCAGAAGCCAGCTGAGGAATGACTATATCTTTATAGCAACTGGAAAAACCAATCATTACAAGGAGCAGCAAACCTGTATATTTTAGTAAATTTTTCATTATTGTTGTCTTTAATAGTTAACTATTATTTATTATTAAAGTTCATATTGCATTCAATTTCTATTTTGTCTGCAATGCTGGTGCTTACGATTCCATAGTCCCTGCAATTGAATTGGAATTTTAATTGGAGACCGAAAACATCATATGCTGCAGCTGTACCAAACTGAACCTTTGTTTTAGGAACATATTTAAGAGTACCAACTATGGACTTAGTAAGTGGAGTTGTTAATTTTCCCTGGTAAGTAAGGTTGAGTGTTACAATATATCCATTACTTGCAGGATCAAATTTTATTTCAGTTGTTTTAATTTTTGCAAGATTAGGATAAGCAAGATTTTGAGTACCTGAAACAATTGCAATAGTGCCCATTCCTGAAATATTACAGCCAGCATCACGTCCTGGTTCACCGGTATTGGAAGTATTTATTTGAACATAACCGTTAAAATATGATTTTGCCGGATCACTTTCATAGAAGGCCCAGCCGCTATCTGGTAATGGTTGTCCGGCAGTTACATAGCTAATGGCTTTGGTTTCTGTTATGTCATGCATTCCAAACTGATTGAAACGGCCGGTCAGTAAACCTGCTGCACCAACATAATTGGAAGACCACAAAACACTTGAGTGAACCTTGTCAAGTTTCCATTCATTGGTGTTACCCGCGGTCATATTTCCCGGAAGAAGTACAGCGTTGCTACGAGTAGATACAAAAGGTTTACTAGTTTCAATAGGAACTATAAGAGAATCTTGGCGAGTACAACTGGCCATGTAGGCATAACCGCTAAGCAGGATAGCTAAAATCCAGAAGTATGTGTTTTTGAGGAGTTTCATAACAGGTCATTTTAAATTATAAATATTGTTATCTGGTTTATGTAAAAGAACTTTTAATCAACCGGCGCAAGCTATAAACCGATAAAATTTTAAGACATGATTAAAGAGGCTATTCAACGTGATTCGTATCACATTTTTGCATGACATGTATCAAAAAAAAATTATACCTTAAATGGATAAGCGTGTCTTTTTTCACAAACAATGTTTACCTTAGAGTCCCTGTCTCGTTTACATGTTCTCATTAAAATTCTTTACTTGTTTTGAGGCTATCATAAAAAAAGGTCGATGATTTTTTCTTAATCACATCCAGGTGTTTTGATGACTACTTCTGATTATTAGCATGCAATAATTCGTAGCCTGAAGAATTAATGAGATAGATTATATAGAATGATGATTTATGTCATGTTGCTAATAAGGTACTGTCATGAAAATGTCAGCCCTTGTCAAATTACTTTCGAATTTCAAATAGATAGAAATAATTCCTTAACGTAAACCAGCTCATTATGAAAAAGGTTTCATTTATCAAAGCTCTCACATTCTTTCTTGGGGTCATTTTACTTACAACTTCGCTATTTCAATGTACAAAAGTGGGTGATAATATTGAGCACCTGGATCGTTCTTACCCGAGCATCCCGGACTCTACTATTTATGCGGCATTCAACGATAACTATACCATTCCATCGGCGGATGCAACACCCGCAACTAATGATGTAATAAAAATGAGAGGTGTTCAGACTATTGTGCATGAATACTGTGGTACATCAAATTGTCATGGAGGTCCGATCAGTCCGAAATTTAATTCCTATGCTGATGTTATGAAGTATGTGGTAGCCGGCCAGCCGGAGCAAAGTAAATTATGGGAAATGATCACTACCAATGATTTCAATAAAGCTATGCCCCCGGTAAACAGTAGTCATGAATTAAATACAAAGGACAAGGCAATTATATATAACTGGATCTATAATGGAGCGAGAGAAAATCCCAATTTGGCTGATTTCAGACCGGCGGCCGTTCGATTAATTAATGATGGTTGCGGATCTGCAAACTGTCATAACCAGGGTACTGTGGCTGGCTCATGGGCAGAAAAAGGTATTTTAGGTACAAGATATTCTGTCGTTTCTACTGATACTGCTTCTTTTGTTATTTATGATGCATCAACCGGGGCACAAAGCCGCTACTGCCAGTTTATTAATCAAACCAAGCTTAACCAGATATGGAAAGATTATAAGGACAGCGTAAAGACATATTATGCTGATACAATAAATAAAGCTTCATTCCGAATTTTAAAAACATTTACCACACCTTGGACTACGGCTTCCCGCAGAGGCCCTTTGGGAAGCTACGATGATGTTCTCGTGGATATAATTATTCCTAAAAATATCCGGAGCAATTCTTCAGTTGTATACACAACCGGAGGAGTGCAATATTATTCCAAATCAGATCCTCTTAACAGCAACGATTGTTTTATCAGGAGAATCGACTCTACTCTTTTATTTCTCAATCCGCAGACAGGAACTGTTAACAGTGTCAATGGGTCCATGTCTTACCAGGACGGGGGACTGAAGCCATCTGAAATTGCTCTTATCAAAGCCTGGTATTTTGCTGATCCCAACATCCCGGATGTATGGAAGTACGGTAAAAACAATACCGGGATTTTCAAATATGCTAAATCAGGAAGACTTATTATCAAACGCTAACCCAATCAGCTCATTCAAAAATTTCAGAATATGAAAAAAAGTTTAATCCTAGCAGCCATGGCATGTTCGATGATGTTTTATTTGTTGTCATCCTGTTACAAGAATAAAGAAGACATCCGTGAGATCCCCAGGGTATCATTTCGTGCAGAAGTTGTTCCTATCGTTACTGCGGGAGCTTGCGGATGTCATAATAATTGTACTACAGGACAGGTTAGATTTTCATGTAAGGATACTATTTATTATGATGCCATTTCCTCCAGGGCATTGTCGCATTTTGGTCCATGGGTAAATGGTGGTTCACACCCCGGCGGAGGTAATATTGACTTTAACCCAAATGAAAAAGCAATCATCAAAGAGTGGGTAGCGCAAGGTGCGCCTTTTGATGATGGATCAGGCTGCGTTGTGCCAACAGTGGTTACTTATACAAAAGACATAGTACCAATTTATAACACAACATGCAAAGGCGGAGCTTGTCACGGTGGCATTGCCCCTCCTCTTGATTATAATAAAATGGTAGATAAACAAAGCACCCTGTTAGCTATGATGAACAGTAGCGGTGCTACCGGGCACCCGGGAGGACCGATCAGTCTTTCCACTTGTGTTACCAACACATTTATTGCGTGGATCAACCAGGGGATGCCTAAATAAATAGTAAAATGAAAACTCTTCAATTATTATAAAACTGGAAATATGAAAAAGAATTTATTGCTTTTGGTTGCAGGTTTAAGTTGCTGGTTTGTTACCATGGCGCAGGATGATAGCTCGGCTGTTGAGAAAGAAGTGCCAAAACCAAAATATGCCCGTGCTACTTTTAATGCTACCAAGATCATCAATCTTCAAAGCACCGAAATAGTTCAGGAAGGTATACTGCAATTCATGGTTTCTCACCACTTCAGTTACTTATGGAATAAAGATCAGAGTACAGAAGATAACCTGGCCCAATTTCTCGGATTAAATTCCGGTGTGGCTCAAACATACCTGTCTTTCGATTATTCTGTTACTGAGAATGCAAACCTTGGTTTTGCTTTAGCAGGAAGATCAAGATATGAAGGTTGGGCAAAATACAGAATTACCCGTCAGCAGACAGGAGTGAAAGATATACCCGTTAGCGTTACCTGGTATTCTCTTGCCAATGTAGATTTTGCGCAGGATAAAGAAACAGGATCCACATGGGACAAATGGTCCTTTCTCCACCAGGTGCTGATAGCCCGGAAAATGTCAGACAAGGTTTCTCTGCAATTGATTCCTTCTCTTGTTTACCTGAATAGTGTGCCTTATGGTATCAACAACAGCAATTTTGTTTGGTCCATTGGTATTGCGGGTAAATGGAAAGCAAAACCCAAAATGAATGTAACGTGGGAATATACCCGCCAGTTGAATATGTATAAAAATATCATTGATAAAAGTGGCGCCATTACAAACTACAGCCCCGATCTTTTATCACTGGGAATAGAACTTAATACTGGTGGCCACCTGTTCCAGTTTTATGTAGGCAATACAATTAATTCATCCAGCATTGACCAGTTGGCAAGAAATACAGGATATATCAAAGATGGAAACTTCGCTTTTGGATTTACGATCAACCGGAGTATGGATATGAGAAAAGAAAAAGAATGAGTAAAGAAAGGTGAAAGAAAAAAAATATTTTCCGACACAGAAAAGGTTCCTGATCATCCAGGAACCTTTTGAATTATTAATGAAAAGATTTCTTAGTTTATCAAGATTAGCGATCTGGATCTTGCCTTCTTTTATTTCGATAAGCTTTTAAGCTTTAAAATCATTCAGTTCTCTGGGGGCCGATGTAGCTCTCATAATCTAACATAGCAATTGTTCTTTCATACAACATCTTGGCACGTTCATGGCTGGTTGCAATGCACACCATTCCCAATTTTCCATATTGCGAAAGGGCACCAATGAGGTGAAACATCACTCCTTCCTGCGTGGTGCTGTCATAAATCAGTCCATGAAACATCGCAATGTCAATTAGGTCTGAAGGCGTGAGACCAATGTAGGCAGGCGAAACAACATTATCCGAAGCAAAGTAGCAGCGGTGCTGACCGTTGGGCATAAGGTAAGTGCTAGTTTCTGCATCATACATGCCATCTGTAAGAAACTGCAGCATCAGGAAGGGATGTGTGGTTCCACCTTTACGCAGATTTATTTCAATAGCATAGTGTGTCCATTCATTGTTTTTAAACACACTCAAAAAGTCAATGCTGAATCTTCCCAAAGCGCCGAGGACTGCCATACCCTTAGCCACATGCGTTGCCATTGTAACTACCTCGACGGAATATGCAGCGGATGCAGGAAAGCTTGCACCAATGAAAACCTGATTGTCTTCACCGCTAAGGAATTGGTCGTGGGTGCTGATTATTTCTATTTTACCCAACGGGTTTATGCGACATTGAACTGAAGGCGAAGCTTTAATGTCGCCATCAATAAATGCTTCAACAATACCACCGAGGTTTTCAAACTTATTAAAGAACTGTTTGTGATTTACATTATCCGCAATAATGTGAATGTAAGGCAGTGACATGTTAATGCTTTCTTTCAGTTCAGCTTCTCCCACATTGTTTTGATATGTATAAACAGCATTGCCCTCTCCACCAAACCCTTCATTGATTTTTATTACAGCCTTTCGCAACAAAGGATTGTTTTGCTTAAGCTGGTATAATGCATCTGCTATTTCATTTTGAGTATGCAGGTTCTCAACGCCATCAGGCATTGGTATGCCGCAGTTTCTAAACAGTGTTCGGCTTCCTGTTTTGCTGCCCAGATAAAGTAAGTCGGGATCGCAACCATAAACAGGAATTGCTAATTGCACCGCAAGAGTCCGTTCAAATTCTGTCACGTTAAAACAAACCAGGTGACAATGGCGTGCATCAGAAATTCTTTGCCTGATGCGATTGATAAGACGTGGGCGTTGCAATATTTTTTCTGTTAGAGACTTGGTAGAAGCATCGTGACAGCTAAGCATTGTAAGCCGCTGCCGCGCATGGTGACTTGGAATGCCGGGGAGGAAATGCAGGTAATAATCAACGATAACCTGGTCAATAGGCAAACTGCTCACAAACACAATATTTGTTTGCGGCATGCGCAATAACATGAGCAGGCAAAGCATCCGCTCTTCATAGTACACTTGTCCTTTCAATTTTGTGAGAATTTCACGGTCAAGCGTCAATGAAGGAACAATTACCACAGTCTTGGATGCAAGCCTGTCTGGAAAATCGTTCTGAAATTGAAATGTCAATTCCTGCTGCAACGCTTTGAAGTTTTTCTTCTCTTCATCGCTTCCTGGGGCAAATGCTGGTTGTTGAGAAAAACAACGTTTGCCTGCATGTATATGTGTAGGCATGAAGGTCACGAGGCAATTTAAACCAGGGGTCTAACAGCCAATGTGATATTAGTCATCTGGTGACAGGATTATTATCCCTTATATATTAATTACTCAACATTTCTTTTACGTATTCTCATCAAGCTATGAGTGTGAATTTCAGAAAAAGCCTGAAGGCTGATGATAAAAGCATTCCTGACTGTTAGCAGACTTGAAATAATCATTTGTACCGGTCAAGCTGAATAAGCATCAATATAAAAGATTCTTTAGTTTATCAAGGTTGGCAATTTGGATCTTTCCTTCTTTTATTTCGATAAGTTTTTCGGCCTTAAAATCACTTAGAGTCCTTATCAATGATTCAGTGGCAGTGCCAACATAATGTGCAATATCTTCTCTTGATATTTCTATTGGTTTGTTTTGTCCACCGGTATTGAATTTTCCCTGGATATCAACCAGTGCTTTCGCAACCCGTTTCCGTAACGAGCTGTAAGCAAGATTGAGTAATCTTTCTTCTTTGTCTTTTACATTCTTTGTTATGATCCGGATGAATTTAGCAGCAATGCTAAGATCACCAAAGACCATTTTATGAAAATCTTCGCGGGGTATCTGCATTATTTCAGCATCTTCAAGTATAATAGCGCTGTCATCATAATTTTTATCTTCGATCAAAGCGGGATAGCCTATAAAATCTCCTTCGCTAAAAAGGTCAGTGATGTATTCTTTACCGTCTTCATGTGTTTTAAAACCTTTTACTTTTCCTTTTACCACATAATACAAAAGTTTCGGCCGCTTACCTTCCTGGTAAAGAGTTTGTTTTTTACCATATGACTCTACATTATACTGATCCGCCAGTTGTTTCATCAGGCCACTATCCTTAACATCTTTTATGAATTGTGATAAGCCTTGTTGTGATTGAGCATACTTATTCCCAAGGATCTCTGTTTTTTTAAGTCTCATTTCGATCGCATTCAAAAGCTCAATATCTTCAAATGGCTTTGTAACATAATCATCTGCGCCCATTTCCATTCCTTTTCTAAAATCACTTCGTTCTGTCTTTGCCGTTAAAAAAATAAATGGAATAGCCTGCGTATTCTCATTTTTTCTTAGCATATGGAGCACGCCATAACCATCAAGTTCAGGCATCATTATATCACAAACAATTACATCGGGTTTTTCTTTAATGGCGATATCAACACCCTTTTTGCCGTTTTCAGCAGTAAAAGTTTTGTACCCTGCTAAGTCCAATATCTCTGCAGTGTTTTCCCTGATGTCTTTATTGTCTTCTATTACAAGAATTGATTTCATTAGTTATTATTTGTTGCGTTTGGAAATGTTATGGTGATAGTAGTGCCTTTTCCCAGGAAGCTTTGCAAATTTACAGTTCCATTGATCAGGTCAAGATATCTTTTTACAATGTGAAGGCCAAGTCCTGTTCCCTGGATATTAGTCACATTTGATGCCCTGTAAAACATAGTGAATAAATGTTCCTGGTCTTTTTGGGAAATGCCAATTCCTTTATCTGACACCGTTATTATATTTTTTTCACTGTCACTCTTTGCCGAAATTGTAATAGGCGAATCTTCTTGTGAAAACTTAGCTGCATTGCTTATCAGGTTGATCAGGATATTTCTCAGCAATTTTTTATCGGCATTTATCTTTTCCTCTCCTTCATACTTGAAATTGAATTTTTGCCCGGGCTTCAATACAACTCTTACTTCGGCTAATGTCTCGGTGATCATTTCAGGAAGGTTGAATTCACCCGGGTCGGTGCTAATGCGGCCCTCATCCAATTTTCCTAAGGAAAGAAAATCCTCCAAAATATCATTAAGATGTTTTACAGAATCTTTGATCCGGTCAATATGCTTATTTCTTTTTTCCTGGTCATCTTCTTTTGTATATTTTGAAATAAGTGAGGCGGATGATAAAACGGCACTAAGCGGTGTTCTGAACTCATGAGATGCCATGGAAACAAAACGACTTTTTATCTCGTTCAACATTTTTTCTTTATCTAATGCTTCATGAAGCTCCGTTTGTGATTCTTCTAATTTTTCCAGGGCCTCTTTAAGAATATGTGTTCGTTCGTCAACCTTTTTTTCAAGTTCAGTATTGAGTTTCCTGATCTCAAAAGTAACTTTTTCGAGCTCATTTTGTTTCTTTACAAGATTTTGTTCAACTTCTTTTCTTAAGGTTATATCAACAATAAATGCAATGACAAAAAGTTCATCATCTTTTTTGTAATGACTTAAGCTTATCTCAACGGGAAACTCCTCTCCATTTTTTTTTAAGGCAAACAGATCTCTATTGGCACCCATAGAGCGATTGGAAGGTTTTTTATGAAAACCTTCCCGTAATGACTGATGACCAGGTCTGAAAGTTCCGGGAATCAAAATTTCAACCGGTTGGCCATTTAATTCGTTTGCAGTATAGCCAAACATTCTTTCTGCTGCTGGATTTGCAAGTACTATATGCCCTTGTCCGTTCGTAAGAATAATTCCTTCCGTTGCATTCTCAAATAATGATGTCATGTGAGCCTGGTCAAGCATAGTGCCTTATATGATTTGACCTCAAAGTAGCCATTGTCATTATAAAAATAAAATGAAAAATAAAGGGATCACACCTGGACCAACTCAGGTTCATTGATTTCTGCAAATGTTCTGACTGCTGCAATTATGGGAAATGTATTTTCTTTTTTTACATGATCAAAATCGGTTAGCATTGTTTTTTTCTCAACAGGATTCTTTGTAAGTTTTGCACCCATTTTAAGCATGAACCTGTCCCATGCAGAAAGATTTCTCATGATCATTCTTCCGGGTAAATAATAAAACCGGATCTTTTCAAGAATAGTGGAAGGGAGAGATGCTTTATTATAACTCTCTCTTTTTTCTATTTGCTCAATCGGTGAAGCTGCAACCTGGAAGAAAAAGATCCTTTTATTCTGTAGTGCCTGAAAATTTTTCTTCAACCATTCTTTTATTTCAAGTTTCCCGATGTATACGCTTGAACCAAGAATAAAATAATCGTAGTTCGGTAATTCGTCTACAGGGAAACGATCAGCTGAAGCTACTGGTAATCTCAATTCCTGGCCTATCCACATCGCATATTGTTTGGTTGCTCCGTATTTGCCTTTATAAATTACAAGCCCTTTCATAATTTTTGGTTTTAGTAATTATAAATGTTAGTGATTAAGCTGCGGAATTGATCAAAGCATGCTGTTTTGCAATTACGACTTCAGGATGCTGCACGATCTCGGCATTAACGGAATTGGAGATCAGACAATACTTTTTTGTTTTTTCCATTGCCACTTTTGCTCTTTCCACATCAGCATCATTGCCCACAAATGCTTTTGGATAGATGTGTATATAAGTGAATTTATATTTACCATCTACTATTTCTACCTGACCAGTGGCCGTACATTCAAAACCGGTATTCTCAATTTTCATTTTATTTACAAAGGACAGGTATGTGCTCATAAAGCAACTTGTAATTGAGCTTAAAAATAAATGCTCAGGACTCCATTCACCTTCCGGCCCGCCAAATTCCGGCGGCGTGGATACTGCAAAGGATTTTAACGAAGATGAACCTACAATTCCAACCTTATCACCAGACCAATAAAGCTCTGTAGTAAAGATGATGGGTTTATTATTTTTTAAAGACATAGTAGAATTCTTTAAACAAACTTACTATGCCTGCCAGCGACAAATAATGATTTAGGTCAAAGCAGAATATGATTTGAAGGGCAGGAATTTAAAGGAGTGTTAAAGATCATTTATCCTCCAACAATTCTTGCTCCATTTTTATGGCTTTGGGAAAAAGAATATTGCTTTCAAGATGGATGTGCTGAACAAGATCTTTGTCAAGCTCTTTTAGTTTTGCAAATGTGATCTTATGTGTTATACATGCTTTCTCCGGCGGAGTATAATTATTAGTGATCTTTCTTAAGCGATGTAAATTTGATCCTGTTGTTTCATGTTCTTTTATCATCACTTCTTCAATCGGTTTACGTAAAGTTCTTATTAAAAGCCTTGCATAAGATTCCCGGTGTTTGTATGCATGATGAATTTGTTTTATATAGGGAAAGAAAATTTCCTCCTCCTGTCTCATATGTGGAGGGAACTCTTTCATAAAATGGTTCATGATGGTTTCAATTTCTTCCAGTTCAGGAAATTTTTTTCGGTGATCATCCAAAAATTTATTTACCTGTTCTTTGGTTTCTAATAATGCTTTTTTCAGGTACCGATGATGAACATTGTATATGTAATCAACCAAAAAATCAATGTCCCAGCTGTCGAAATCAATGGCTGCATTGGATGGGGACTGTGTTACAATTTTTTGCAGCTGACGGATAACATCTTCTAAATTTAAGTTTTTATTCAAGCAAACAATATCGAGCGGCCACTTACCACCACAACAAAAATCAATATCATATTTTCTAAATACATCTGCTGTACGGTAATCATGGACCACGATATCTGTCACAAACGAGGAAGGTTCTATTTTATAAATATTTTGATACATAACTCTTACTCCTGATCACTTATCAATATTAAATAGATATGGAAAGGGAAAACATGATTTTCATCATCAAAAAAATTCAGCTAAATAACGGCGAGGCTTTTGAGAAGATCACTTTTACTGTCTTTCAGCAGATCTCCAAAAGTGTTTTTACTAAAAAC
>Ga0184611_1000146_pt1 | contig 11926 bp, 25 predicted proteins | sample PLM3_5_coex_FD_133162 | JGI IMG/M metagenome (GOLD analysis project Ga0184611, IMG submission 133162) | Groundwater sediment microbial communities from an aquifer in East River, Colorado, USA - PLM3_5_coex | ecosystem: Environmental > Terrestrial > Soil > Riparian zone | place: USA: East River...
CCGCGCGGTCTGTCGCCTTCAGCCCCTGCTCCTTCTGGATGTTGCCGGGGCAGCCCTCGTTGTCGCAGACGATCTTGGTCACGGTCTTCTCAGTCGATGGCATCTTGCGTGTTCTCCTCCTCGTCGGCTCGGCCTGTGTCAAGTCTCCGCTCGCGCATCTCGTCCAGGGCTTCCAGCCGAGAGAGCCGCGCCTGCAACGACCAGAGGCCGCGCACTATCGACCCGACTGCAATGGCGAGGACGGCGGTGACGACATCGTTCGCGCCCGCGTCGAGGGCGGCGAGGAGCACCTCACTCCGCCACCCGGACGAAGATCGTGCCCTGGCCGTAGCGGTTCCGCAGCCGACGCATCACCTCGCCGCCGTTCGAGTTGTTGTCCAGCGAGGTGTTGCCCTCGATGGCGGTGAAGTCACCGTCGGAGTCGGGCGGATCCTCGACCAGGCCGATGTGGTCGTGCTCGCCGTCCCAGGACCAGTCGTAGAGGACGAGGTCTCCCGGCTTCGGGGTCGAGACGACCGAGAGGCCGTTCTTGCCCAGCCGCGCGTCCGAGACGATGTAGGGGCAGTAGGCGTAGCGCGAGCCGCGTGCGAAGGAGAGGGTCGGGTCGCCGCCCAGCTGGTCGCACCAGGTGACGAACATCGCGCACCAGGGGCCGATCATCCCGTACCAATCGGTGTACTTGCACTGGTTCGAGTTGCTCGGCGACTCCTTCACGCCCAGCTGGCTGACCGCCTTCTTCAGCCGAGCCTGCGCCGCCGAGGAGCCTTGCGGCGGCGGCTCCTTGCCCTTGAACTTGTCGTAGGCGGCGTTGATCAACTCGACCGAGGTGGCGTCCATCCCGTACTCGCCCGCGTGCGGCAGCCCCTCCGGGATCTTGGCCGAGCGGAGCAGGTTGAACGTCTCCTGGCCGATGTTCCCGGTCGGCTGGATCTTCCCCTGCCGCTGCACGCCCGCGACGCCGGACTCGCCGACGTTGCCGCCCGCCTTCCCGTGCGAGAAGGCGTTCGAGAAGGCCTGGTCGAACTTCTGCCACTCCCAGCGACCCAGGCGGGAGATCGTCCGCTTGTACGCCTCGACGTCGGGGCCGTCAGCCGGGTCGGGCTGGCTCTTCGCGTCGGGCGGGTACAGGGGCCTCGGGAAGCCACGGACTGCGACCATCGGCCCGCCCGGGTAGCCCTTCTCCCACCAGTCGCTCATCGCCGCCCTTGTGCTCGACTGCGACCGCCCATGCTTCCAGGAGCAGATCGGCGTCGAGCGCCAGGCCCAGGTGTCTCGCCACGGTTCTCATGCTGCATCGCCCTCCATCATGCAGGTGTAGGCGGATGTCGATACCCGATCAGGACGTCGTCGAGGTAGCCGTTGTGCCAGGCGCGGTCGGTGACCAGATGCCACTCGCCCCCGGCTGCCTGGATCCGGTCGCGCCAGAGTGACTGCTCCTCGGTCAGCTGCCGGTAGCGCACCTTCAGTTCGAGGAAGACGACCCGCTCCCTGACCAGGCAAAGGTCGGGGAAGCCCTTGCCGTCGGCACCGACCGGGGTCATGTAGCTGCCGCGCCTGTTCATCGCGGTGCGGAAGTGAGCGACGAGCCAGCCGAAGGCGTGGGCCATCTCGATCACCGCCTCCTGAAGCTCTTTCTCCCGCATGCTGTCCATGGGGCGGGGACCGGCCCCCGCCCCTCCGCCCATCTAGGCGCTCTTCTTCTCGTCGGCCTTCTTCTTCTCGTCGGCCTTCTTCTTGGCCTGGGCGGCGTCCGACTTGTCGTCGTCGTCCTCGTCGATCTTCGCGAGTTCCTTCTCGCGCTCCTTCGCGATCTTCTCCTGCTCCTCCGGATCGTCGAGGGCGAGCGGCAGCCCGCCGCGCTGACGGCCGATCTCGGCCTCGCGCTCGCGAAGGTCCTCGTCCTGCTCGCGCACCTTCTGGACGTGGTCGACGTACTCCTCGTCCCGCTTGACCTGCTCGTCGCGGCGGACGAGGCCCTGGGTCGCGATGACCCCCTCCTCCTCGTCCAACTCGCCCGGCTCCATGTGCTCGGCGACCAGCGAGTCGATCACGTTGCTCTTGGTCTGCTCGTCCTGCATCGTCCCTCCTTCTAGGGGCTGTCGATCTCTGCAGAGCGTATGCCCATGATCGGCTCCCAGCACGCTCTCACAGGCTGGTGATCTCCCCGGCCAGGTAGCCGCGGAAGCGAACGCGGAGCGAGCGCTCGGCCCGGGCGGCGCGGTGCCCGTCGTGGTCGCGCAGCCCCTCGGTCGAGATCTGCTCGCGCACGTAGGCGTCCTCTGTGCCTGCGTGGATCCGCAGCACCGGCATCGGCCGTCCGCCCGAGATCACGTAGTGGACGCCGGGGGCGGCAGGCTCGTCGGGGCGGAGCAGCTGCAGATCGAGCGGGGCAGTGAGGAGCGGTTGGTCCGCGAGATCGCTCCCCTGGGCGACCGTCTCCTGCAGCTGCTGGAACTCCTCGTCGGTCAGGGGCGCAGGCTCGACGTCTTCGACCAGAGGACCCGAGAGGCCCTCGTAGCCTTCGATCAGATCGTCGTATTCGTCGCGGCCGATGCTCACAGCTTCTGCAGCGCGTGCTTGACCAGGCCCCTGACCCAGACGGCCGGATCGTGCCCGCGCTCGCGCAGCTTCTGCTCATCCGCGACCGGGATGTAGACAACGATCTTCGGGCCACCCTTCGCCACCTTAGTAGTACACTACTCCTTTCACTCACACGGAGGAGAAAGAGATGATCGCAATCCCCGCCCGCGTCACGTTCGAGTGGATCGTGCGGACGCTGCCGACGCTGGAGAGCGCGGCCCAGTTCGAGCAGCTGACCCAGGCCTTGCAGGCACGGCAGTGGGACGGTGCCTGGCCGGGCGAGAACTTCTACGGGCTGATGTTCACGCTGCTGCCGATGGCGGTGAAGCGGGAGGTGCGTGCCCGCAACCGGGAGGCGGCGTAGCTAGCCCGCCACGTTGGTGCCGAAGAGGAAGATCAGCCAGAGCGCCACGGCGATCAGGGCCAGGCAGATCCCTTCCCAGGTGAACGTCATCGTCCCTCCCCTCGCTGATAGGACACGTCCTGATCGTCGCATAGCCTCCAGACGGTGGAGAAGAGGACCCTGCGCGACGGCAGCTACACCGTCACCACCCCCCACTTCAAGGCCAGCTTCACGATCAAGGGCGGCGAGGTGAGCGAATGCGCCCCGATCCTGCTGCCCAAGCTCAGCTACTGGATGCAGATCGCGGTCAGGACAGGACCCTGAAAGGAGCGAGATGCCGCTGACAGGCCCGACGCCGAGCTACGACCCGGAGAACCCGGAAGAGGCCCCGAAGGCTCCCGACGAAGAGCGCCAGCACGAAGACGAGGCGCAGATCCAGGAACCGGCGCAGCCGCCCACCCTGTTGCCGGAAAAGGAAACAGCGGACTAGGGCGCTGAGCGGTGCTGGAGCGGTAGCGGCACCCACGGATCAGGACCCGCGCACATGAACACGCGCGGAGGGAGGCCCTGCCCCTTGGGCAGTGCCGACGCGCGAGCCAAGCGACACGGAACTTCCTTAGGAAGTTCCGAAGACCGCTGACAGCTGCTTCCACGTCGCAGACTCAGCACCCTCTCTTGAGAGGGTGAGCGAGGCCTCCTCGGTGATCAGCGGATCGGTCGCATCGACGAGGTCGAGAACCGCGCGTGTCCTTCGTGCGCCGTTCTCGGAGAGAGCGCCGTCCACCGCCGCTGTCGCTAGCTCTTCAGCCCGTAGGGCTACTACGGCCTTCAGTGCTTTCCGGGGGGTTAGACGAGGTTTCACCTCGGGGTCTGCAAGGGTGGCAAGGCCTTCGTCGGTCAGCGCTGTGTGCGCGTGGAAGACGCACACCTCCATCCCGCGCATCTTCCCTACCCGGCAGCGCCGACCGTGAACCGTCAAGGCCTTGCACCGCTTCTCCTCTGGTACTACCAGAGAGGTCGCGGTGACGTTGTGAACGTTGCCGTCGGCGTCTTCGACCGTGCGCTGCTCTTTCAGAGCCGCGTGCTGTCGGGCCGCTCTGGCAGCGTTGCCGTTGACTCGATCCACCTCCCGCAGGACGAAGTCCCCCTGCGTGGTGGGAGAGTCGTCGACCACTTGCAAGGCTCGGCTGCCTCGCGTGACCGCGTCGGGAGTTTCACTCCCCGCGCCGTCATCGGGACCGTGCGCGGGCCGTTTCACGGCCTCATCCGGGGTCCGACCCATCCGCACAGTCTACGCCTGACGCCGGAGGGCGCACGCGCCCACGCAGGTCGTTTCACGACCTCGACGCGACCCCTCAGAATCACCCTTTCGGGGCATGGCAGATACCCCTTTCGAGCTATAGACGGTCGGAGCCGCCGACCCTACCTTGCAGCCCAGCCGGTTGGCACCCGGCGGTTCGAGGTCCCTCCCCGTGAACGTCGCCATCGGGGGCAGTGGCCGAACCGAACGGTTGAGCAGCACCGACCGGACAGCGCGTCAACGGCGCTGTGCGCTTGGATCTGCCTAGACACGGAGGTACGGCATGACCGAACGTCGAATCCGGAGCTTCGCTCCGAGCCGGGCCGAACGGGGCGAACGCCGCTCCCGCTCCCAGGCCCAGGTGACTCGGACAGAGTCCGAGTGGGACAACACTGGCGTCTTCGGCTCCTTCGGGGCACCGAAGGTGACCGGAGTCTCCGACGAGGTCGCTCTGGCGACCCGGAGGAACGTCTCCGCCGCTCGAAGAGCGGAGCGGGCCTGGCTCCGGACGCTGTCGGCAGCGGAGCGTCGGTCGATCACGAAGTGATCAGGTGGGGCGGACATGAGCCGCCCTCGCCTAATCCCTTCACTGGTGAAGGGCTACACGGAGGTCCACATGGACACGGACACATCCACGTACGTGGTCATCCACGGGATGCTGACTTCGAAGAAGTCGGCGGTCGACTACGTCGCTGACATCGTCTACGGCAACCCTCGGGTCGAGGCAATCCAGGTCGGCAGCCACTTCGTGGCTGTCTGCGAGTTCGCTACGGCTCAGAAGCATGCCGCCGCGGCGACCTTCGAGCGGATGGGCAGCTTCCCGCACGGAGCATCTCTGATGCTCGACCGGATCACCGCTCTGCGGGAGTTCGGCACCTGGATCTACCACTACGCCCCGGGCACTGTCGTCGGAGACGACGGTGGCTGGACGGCAAGCTGATCACGAAGTGATTGGGCAGGGCAGCGCAGGCTGCCCCACCCTGTCCCTTCGGGACAGAACGACTCCAACACGGAGGTGAGCATGACCACGCTCGAACTCCCCGGCATGACGCTCAAGGCACTCTCCGACTACGTCGGAGGGCTGTCCTCGCCGTCGAAGATGCCGGGTCACGGCTACTCACTCCCTGCAAGGGAGTGCAAGGTCGGCACGAAGCTGCGCCAGGTCGAAGGTTCGACCTGCAGCGGCTGCTACGCCATGAAGGGGCGCTATGCCTTCGGCAACGTCCAGGCGGCGCTCTACCGGCGGCTGGACGCGATCCGCAAGCCGCTCTGGGCCGAGGTGATGGCCGAGATCCTCACCCGAAAGGGTGAGACGTGGTTCCGCTGGCACGACAGCGGCGACCTGCAGGATGCGGAGCATCTCGCCGCCATCGTCGAGGTCTGCCGTCTGACACCTACGGTGTCCCACTGGCTGCCGACCCGGGAGTACCGGATCGTCGGCGACTACGTCGCCGCTGGCGGTGAGATCCCGGAGAACCTGAACATCAGGTTCTCGGCGCACATGATCGGGGGCCACGTCCCGAGCTTCCCGAAGCTCGCCGGTCTCGTCACCGTCTCGACGGTGACCCGGGACGGCTCGACCGACGGTCACGCCTGCCCTGCTCCAAAGCAGGGCAACAGCTGCGGCGACTGCCGGGCCTGCTGGGACACCAACGTTCCGTTGGTGAACTACAAGCTGCACTAGGAGAGCGGTTCGGGCCTCGAAAGAGGCCCGTGCCAGTCCCTACGGCAAGCGTGGGGCAACACGGAGGTACGTGATGCGCTTCATGAACGAGTGGGACGTGCAGGAGGCCGAAGGCCGCTACGCCGACCACCCGATCCTCGGTCCTGCTACGCAGACCCTGCGGAATCTGGTCGACTGGACGAACGGCCACTCCGACGGCTGGGCCTACTGGCCGAAGCCGTGCCGGGCTGCAGCGAAGCTGCAGGAGATGATCGAGCGGGACGGAACGTCCCGGTACCGCTTCGACGAGGAGCGGCTCGACGTGACGCTGGCCGAGTACAAGGCTGCTCTGCAGCCGGTCAAGGCCTTCCGGACGCGGCAGGGTGCCGACTTCGAGATCGTCGAGACGACGATCCCCGAGCGCCTGGAGGCCCTTCGGGCCGAGATCCGGGCCGAGCGGATCTCCTACGGAGAGATCGCCGAGCTTCAGGGCCTGGCCCGCTTCATCCCCGAAGGGGATGTCGAGCTTCTGGAGTGGGCTGGGGTGCCCGAGTTCCCCGAGGCGTAGCGAGTGGGTCGGGTCGGCTCTGCCGACCTGCGCCCTGTCCCTACGAACACGGAGGTACGGATGGACGACGCACGCTACGCGGCCCGGGTGGTCGCGGGGGGCGAGTTCCTCGAACTCGCCGGGCGGATCGAGGACGAGGACGCCACTCACTTCCTGGTCGGAAGTGGGAACGTCTTCGACGCCGAGATGGAGATCGTCGCCAAGGGCGACGGCTGGCAGTCGCTGACCTCGCTCGAAGTCTTCGACTTCGGGACGATGATCGGCGACGAGCAGCTGACCTCGTAGCGAGTGGGTGGGGCCTCGACAGAGGCCTCGCCCTGTCCCTACGAACACGGAGGTCCACGATGGACTGGCACGACGCTCTGCTTGCAGCAGAGCAGGAGATGGTCGACGTGATCGTCGATCAGGAGACGAAGTCTCCGGGCTGTGGCTGCTACGCAGTCCACGCCGAGAACCAGCTGCTCGACGTAGTCGAGTGCGACGAGCACGCCGCTGAGAGCTTCGCTCCGGCAGCGGTTCACTCGACCGACGCCGCTTCGACCTGGCCCGAGGTCAAGGCGATCCCTGAGGGATCGGTGGCCTGCGACGGCTGCCGCGGCGACGGCGTCTACCGGGGCGCGGGGCGCGTCGAGAACGGCGTCTTCGTCGGCTTCACGGGCAGGTGCTACCGCTGCGGCGGGAAGGGGTCGCAGACCCCGGCGGACGTGAAGCGGTGCGCCTACTACGACAACCGGATTCGCCGCTTCAACATCGGCTCGTAGGGTGAGCGTGGGGCTGGCTTGCCAGCCCTCGCGCTGTCCCTACCGCACGGCGTAGGGCAACACGGAGGTGCCACATGCACGGCCTGATTCTCAGGGCATGGCGCGACGGATCGGTTCACGCCGAGGTCCCCTTCGCCGCCTTCCACATCGGAGATGTGATCGGCGTCCACCTCGCGCACCGCGAGGACGGGCAGCGCTTCAAGACCGCTTGCGGTCTTGGCTGGTTCGGGATCGCCTCGTCGAGCGGCTACCGCGATCCCAAGGGGATCGACTGCGACGTCTGCCGCCAGATCCTGCTGGAGCGAAGCTGACCGACAGGTTGGGCAGGGCACCGAGAGGTGCCCCACCCTGCCATTCGGCAGAACGACCAACGCAACACGGAGGTACGGCATGAAGCACACGGCTACGCACTGCCACTGCGGCGCTGACCGCCAGGGCAGTGACCACTGCCCTGAGTGCGGCTGCGAGGAGTTCGAGTCGGTCTGCGACCACGTCGCAGAGCGGAAGCTCTTCAACCGGGGCAACCTCTTCACCGGCGACCCCTACGGGGTCGAGGTGATCGGCTACTTCGGCAGCAGCGAGCTTCACGGACCGTTCTCCTCGGAGAACGAGGCCTGGAACTACGGCATGGCGCTCGCACTGAGTCGGGACACCGACTACGAGAAGGTCCTGCTCGTCAGGATCGAGACGCCCGTGCTCAAGCGGATCGTCACCTCCCAGGAGGTGCGCGACCACCGCGAGGCGACCGCGCAGTGACCACCTTCTGGTGGTCGCTCGCGCTGGCGGGCTGCGAGGTCTTCGAGGACCTCTCGGCCAACTGCTGGTCGTTCCTCTGGAACGTCCCGTGGTAGGGCGCTGGCTCGACCGGCTCTGCGACACCACCATCGGTGGTGCGCTGCTCGGCTACGCAGTCTTCTGCGTCGTCTGCGTCGTCGCCAGCGTCGCCTTCTACGTCGGGCTGACCATCCTCTGGATGGTCGGGCACGGCATCTTCGGCGGGTAGGTTCGGTGAGGCTCTTCGGAGCCTCGCCGTGCCATCCCGGCAAGCACGACGAACACGGAGGTACGCATGAGCGAGGTGGTCACACTTCGAGGCAAGACGCTTCGCGGCAAGAACCGCCTCAACCGAGGCGGTGAGCAGTGGCTCGTCGTCCGAAGGACGGAGAGGAGTCTCTTCGTCCAGTCCCTGGCCGTCGGCCAACGCGAGATGTTCTGGATCGACCAGCCGGTCGATCCCCACACGGAGGTGATCGCATGCCGGTGAGCGACTACGCGCACTGGAACGAGGACGCGGAGCGCGTCTGGTGGGAGGAGGAGGGCAGCTGGCGGGACGAGCCGGTCGAGCCGAACGACGACGACGAGTACCTGTCGTCGTACTACGACGACGAGACCACCGAGCACCTCTCGGCGGACGACTGCCGTCGAGACGGCAACTTCGACCTGCCCTCACGCACGGGCATCTGGGAGTGCAGCATGTGCGGGCGAGCACATCCCGAGTTCGTGACGCCCATGGAGCAGGCGTAGCGCAGAGGCAGATGCGGGGGCGGGCACGCTCGCTCGCTCCCGCGTTGAGCCTCGCCGGTTACCCCTTTCGAGGGACGCCAGATCCCCCTTTGGAGCTATAGACGGTCGCTCTGGCTGGGGGCACTGTGATGGCAGCACCGAGGTCCCGCCCCGTGAGTCGGGGGACTGGGCCGGTCGCTGAGAGGCAGGAGACGGACGCTGAGAGGCAGGGCCGCACGGTGTGGCCTTGGCTCGGAGCACCCGCTCCCCACGACACGGAGGTACAGCATGGCGAGGTACGCGGTCGAGGCCGAGGTCACGGTCGAGACGAACATCGAGGTCGACGGCAACATCGAGGAGCCGAGCATCGAGGGCGACCTCTCGGACTTCAACTCGGGCTACTTCAACGGCTCGAACACGGTCGAGGACACCTGCACGATCTCCTTCACCTGGGAGACGGCCACGGTCTTCGACGACGACGGCGACGCAGAGTCGGAGATCTCCGACCAGCTGGAGGGCAACCTCTCGCTCTACTCGCAGGACGGGATCGAGTGGGAGGTCACCGACGTCACCGTCCTCTCCTGCGAGCGCGAGGAGATGAGCCTGGACGCCGCGAAGGAGGTGCTCCGCACCTTCCTCTCCGGGCTGGACAACATCCCGGACGAGGTCAAGGAGGCCGTCGAGGTCGTCCTCGACAACGTCCGCTAGAGCGCGTAGCGGCTGGGTGGGAGCACAGGCTCCCGCCCTGCCCCTATGGGCACGCACGCAGAGTGCGACCACCCAACACGGAGGTGATGCGTATGCCGCTGACCTGGTCGGTGGAGAACGTCGAGAACTACCAGGAGGTCACGACCGTGATCGCGACCGCCGACGACCCGAACCACGGGATCAAGGTGGGCGACGCGCTCTGGTCGCCGATCACGAACACGCTCGTCATGCTCACGATGGGCACGGGCATCAACACGATCACGGCCGAGAACGTGGACGAGGTCTTCGCCCGCATCCGCCTGATCGAGAAGCTGCACGGGGCGATGCTGATCGCTCCCGGCGGCGGCGACCGCTTCATCACGCGGGAGGAGATCGAGGCCCACGTCGGGCTACGCACGAACGCCTCGTCCCTGACCCGCGCCCAGTTCCTGAAGCAGCAGGCCGCTGGCTTCATGGACGACGAGGCCCGGCGCTCCCGGAGGGAGCGAGAGCGGGCGAGGAAGGAGGCCGAGACAGCAACGGGCTAGCCCGTCCGATAGCGGCGGGGGCAGGCAGTGTGCTATGCCTGCCCCGCGCCGATACGGATGAGCCGTATCACGACACGGAGGTTGCCGGTATGAGCCGGACGATGGAGTCCCTGGAGAGCCTGTTCGCCAGGGTCGTGGCGGAGGACCGCCGCAAGTACGACGTGATCGCCGACACCCGCAGCATGAACGTGGGCGTCCGCATGACGGACGAGGACAAGGGCGGCGACGTCGAGTTGGACCTCGACACGAAGGGCGAGGAGCTTCGCTCCTTCCGCCTCACCCCGCACTGCCTCGGGCAGATCTCGACCGACCTCGGGATCCCGAAGAAGTACTTCGACCGGATGAAGGTCGAGGCCCCGCTGCTCTTCGAGCAGAACGTCCGCCACTGGATGCGGACGGAGCCGAAGGCCCGCATGATCCGGGGCTACACGAACGAGGGCGGGCAGATGATGACCGGCCGCGCCTGGATGAGCAACAAGTTCCGGCGGCTCGACAACATCGAGATCGCCCGGACGCTGCTGCCGGAGTTCGACAACCTCGGCACCGAGGTCTCGTTCCACCAGGCGGCGGTGACCGACACCCGGCTCTACATCCGGGCGCTCTTCCCCCAGATCGAGCGGGACGTCAAGCACGTCGGCGACACCGTCCGCTGGGGCGTCGAGATCGGCAACTCGGAGGTCGGTGCCGGGTCGCTCACGATCAAGGGCTTCGTGCTCAAGCTCTCCTGCACGAACGGCATGACGGCCGCGAAGGTGCTGAACACGCGGCACGTCGGACGCCGGGAGGACGAGGGCGTGCTCTCGAACCAGGCCCTGGAGGCGGACGACGTCGCCTTCTGGCTGGCCGCGAGGGACACGCTGCGGCACGTCTGCTCCGAGTCCGCGTTCGAGACGGTCGTGGCGCAGCTGCGCGACGCCGCCACCTCGACCGAGATCGTCTCGCCCATCGCGGCGACCGAGGTGCTGGCGCAGAGCGTCGGCCTCTCGAAGGACGAGCAGGAGAACGTGCTCCTCTCGCTCGTCGGCGAGGGCGACCTCAGCCGCTGGGGTGCCCTGAACGCGATCACGGACGCGGCCAAGCAGGCCGAGTCCTTCGACCGCCAGGCCGAGATGGAGGCCATCGGCTGGGACGTGGCGAACATGCCCGCCTCGGCCTGGGAGAAGGTCGCCCTGGCCGTTCGGTAGACAGCGCGTGGCGGGGGGCTGCGGTCCCCCGCTTGCGCGGTGCTACCGCACTGGTGGTGCCACGACACGGAGGTACCGCATGTACGCAGTCATGTACTACCCGCCCGGCCGGGAGGAGATGCACGTCTTCTCCTGTAGGGAGCAGCCGCAGTTCAAGCTCTCCGAGGAGGCCGGGCTGCACACGCTGATGGTCGAGTTCGTGCCGATGAACGGATCGGTGCGCGGCCGGACGCTCACGACCCCGGCGGCTCACTGCCTGGTCGAGACGGGCGAAGGGACGAACGGCGATGGCTGACGGGCGCGAGTACGAGATCGCACTCACGGTCAGCCGGGTCGCCGACGAGCACGCCGCCTATGTGGCGCAGGTGCTGATGATCCTGCAGGGCCTGTTCACGGCCGACGGCAGCGACGTCGACACCTCCGTCTCGGCGGAGCGTGGCCGCGACGGGGTGGAGAGGGTTCACGAACTGCTCCGCTACGTCGAGGACGACGACGACGACAAGAGCGGCTCGCGCGGGGCGCTGCTCGGCCTCGTCCGCTGGATCGGGGAGAAGCAGCGGGGCGGCGAACTGCCGACCGCGATCCCGCTCCCCCTCCACGCGCAGATCCGCGAGGCCCTCGGCGACGACCTCTACACGGAGGTGGCCGATGCCTGACCGGTACGGCTTCGACCATCTGGTCGACCACGGTGCGATCTGGCACCGCTGCATCGAGTGCGGTTTCCCCGGCTTCGGGGAGATCGTGCCCGAGCAGACGCGGCGGAAGCACCACGTCGGGCACCAGCGTCAG
>Ga0184611_1000148_pt1 | contig 11892 bp, 8 predicted proteins | sample PLM3_5_coex_FD_133162 | JGI IMG/M metagenome (GOLD analysis project Ga0184611, IMG submission 133162) | Groundwater sediment microbial communities from an aquifer in East River, Colorado, USA - PLM3_5_coex | ecosystem: Environmental > Terrestrial > Soil > Riparian zone | place: USA: East River...
GTTAAAATACAGAATAAAGTTTTAAAACATTAATTTTACATCGTAAAAACAACACATGCAGATCAACGCAGGACCGCTTTTGCAAACCATTAATTCCCCGGAAGATCTTAAAAAACTATCCCGCGAAAAACTTCACCAGGTTTGTGATGAGCTTCGTCAATATATTATCGACGTTGTTAGCGTTCATGGCGGACATTTTGGTGCCAGCCTTGGCGTAGTTGAACTGACTGTAGCACTCCATTATATATATAATACGCCTTACGATCAACTTGTGTGGGACGTTGGCCATCAGGCTTATGGACATAAAATTCTTACCGGGCGTCGGGATAATTTCCCAACAAACAGAAAATATAATGGGCTTAGTGGATTTCCTAAAAGGAGCGAAAGTGAGTATGATACGTTTGGTGTTGGCCACTCCTCTACTTCCATATCTGCAGCATTAGGAATGGCAATGGCTGCAAAATATAAGGGGGAAAAAGACAGGAAAGCTGTTGCAATTATCGGAGATGGTGCCATGACGGCGGGTCTTGCATTCGAAGGATTGAATCATGCCGGTGTTGCCGATGCTGATTTGTTGATCGTACTCAACGACAATTGTATGAGTATTGACCCGAATGTTGGAGCGCTGAAAGAATATTTGACTGATATCACTACCTCTCCTACTTATAATAAGCTTCGTGATGAAGTTTGGCACATACTCGGCAAACTACCCGTTGGAAAAAAATTTTCAAGAGACATGGCTTCCAAACTTGAAGCCGGGATGAAAGGAATGGTGAGTAAAAGCAGTAACCTGTTTGAAGCATTAAATCTTCGTTATTTCGGTCCGATTGACGGACATAACATAACCAAACTGGTAGATACTTTAAAAGACCTGAGAAAGATCCCCGGTCCAAAACTATTACACATAGTTACCGTAAAAGGAAAAGGATATGACCTCGCAGAGAAAGATCAAACCAAATGGCATGCTCCTGGTTTGTTTGATAAAGTAACCGGTGAGATACATAAAAAGAAATTCGATCTGCCACAACCGCCAAAATACCAGGATGTATTTGGTTACACGATCATTGAGCTGGCAGAAAAGAATGAAAAGATCTTTGGTATCACTCCTGCCATGCCATCGGGTTCTTCCTTAAAATATATGATGGAGAAAATGCCGACCCGTGCATTTGATGTTGGCATTGCTGAGCAACATGCAGTGACTCTTAGTGCAGGCATGGCTACACAAGGCATGAAAGTTTTTTGTAATATTTACTCTTCCTTCATGCAAAGAGCTTATGACCAGGTGGTGCATGATGCAGCGATACAAAAACTTCCGGTGATCTTTTGTTTGGATAGAGCAGGATTAGTGGGCGATGATGGCCCGACACATCATGGTTGTTATGATATTCCTTATATGCGTTGCATTCCAAATATGATCGTAAGTGCGCCGATGAATGAAAGTGAATTGCGCAATCTTATGTATACCGCACAATTGGAATCAACACAAAATCCATTTGTGATACGTTATCCTCGTGGTGAAGGTGTAATGCCTGAATGGAAAACCGAGATGAAAGAAATTAAAATTGGCACCGGTAGAAAATTAAAAGATGGAAATGATATTGCCATTCTTTCTTTTGGCCATCCCGGAAATTTTGCTGCAGCGGCAATAAGAGATCTGAAAAATGATGGCTTGAATCCCGGGCATTATGATATGCGTTTTGCGAAACCATTGGATGAAGCAATGCTACATGAAGTATTCAGCAAATTTGAAAAAATAATTACTGTTGAAGATGGAACAGTGGTTGGTGGATTTGGATCCGCAGTTCTTGAATTTATGAATGAACATAATTACAAAGCAGAAATAAAAATTCTTGGTATTCCCGATCGTCTTGTTGAACATGGCACACCTAAAGAACTTCATCATGAATGTGGTTATGATGCTCCAGCTATTAAAGAAGCTGTGCTTGAAATGATGAAGGGAAAGGTTTCTGCCTCTTCATCCGTTCTAGGATAGTTTTATTTACTCAGCCATTGCCCTCAATTAATCTCGTTTCTCAGCGATTACTCATTTGTGCTGGTTTTAGCTTCTATACCGCTATAAGTTTGTATTGCAAGTCTTGCAGAACAAAAAGATTGTCTTAACTTTTAAACAGTAACCATCATGCAAACAAAATATTTACTGAAAATATTCAGATCCTTTATTTGCTTTATTTTTTTCTGTGCCTCCTTCGTCCAGGTAAAGGCGCAATCATTTGATGTAAACAAATATATCGACAGTTTAAGAAGGGCTTTGCCCGAGCTTAGGGATACTGGAAGGATAAATTGTCTGAATCAACTGGGAGTGTCATATTCATTTCACAATCCTGATTCCTCACGTTTTTTTTCGCAAATGGCATTGAAAGAATCAGAAAAAAATCGTTACGATAAAGGTATCGGCTTAGCTCATTTTAACCTGGCGAGAGTTTTTGGCGGATCAGACTCCGTTAAGGCGATACATACACTAAAAGCAATAGCCTCTTTCGAGAAAACTAATAATCAATATTTGTTAGGACATTGCTACAATTTCCTTGCTTATTCGTATAAAGGCCAGGGAAAAAATCAACTTGCTATCGATTATTTTAAAAAAGGGATTTCATTAGCAGAGAAAGCAGGTGCGACACCTGGTGAGGTTATTATTATGTATAACGACCTAAGCTATTTTTACCAACATTTAGGGAATTATAAGGAATCATTTGAGTACAGAAAAAAATCCTTTGAATTAAATAAAAAAACGAATAACATTTCGGGAATTATAGTGTGCCTACTAAGCTTTGGAGATCTTTTCACTGAAGCAGGTGATATAGAATCCGCAAATGAATACTATCAAAAGGTTATCGTTTTTTTCCACTCAAATTCTTTTAAAGAAGGTCCCCCGTACCGAGTGGTGGGCTTGGCTTTTTTTAAGTTGTCAAATAATGACTCTGCGATGTCTTACTTTGATAAAGCTCTTACACAGAGCGAATCAAGAGACTTTGATGCTTCAGTAAAGGCAAATCTCAATAGATATATACATATCGAAAGAGCAAAAGTTTATTTAAGTCAGCATCAGTACGAAAAAGCTGTTGAATGTTTAACTGAACCTCTAAAATATTTTGCAGAAAATAAGGATAAGAAAAGTCTGGCATTATCCTCAATATTTTCTATGGGACAAGCACAATTTGGATTAAAAAATTATCCGGCTGCACTGGGATATGCAAAAGAAGCATTTGGGATAGCGAAAGAATTCAATTTAAAAAGAGACATAAAAGATGCAAGTAAACTTTTATGGAAGACATATGATCAGTTAAATAAAAGCGATAGCGCCTATTATTTTCTTCAGCAATTTTTAATTGCAAAAGAAACTTTGGAAAACAACAGATCCCTTAATGAGCTTGCATTTTTTAAAGCTACCCAGGAAGATGAGGAAAAACAGGCAAGAATAGAAATGTTAAGCAAAGACAATAAAATAAAGGAACAAGATCTAATAATTCAAAAACAGAATTTCCGAAGGGAAACCTTTTCAAAGAAATTTTTAATTGCAGGCCTTCTGGGCCTGTTTGTGTTAGGGGCAATTGTCTTCAGGAGTATTCTATTAAAACGAAAATTGGAAAGCGAAAAAAGGATCCTCGCCGAAAAAGAATTACAATTACAAAAATTAGAAAATAAGAGACGTCTTGCTGACATGGAAATGATTGCTCTACGTTCACAAATGAATCCACATTTTATTTTTAACTGCCTCAACTCCATCAATCGTTTTGTTTTGAGAAATGATACGGAAGCGGCTAGTGGCTATCTCACAAAATTTTCCAAACTGATGCGAATGGTCCTGGAAAATTCCAAACAAGTTCTAATTCCACTGGAAGAAGAAGTAAAATGCCTGGAACTCTATATACAAATGGAACAATTCAGATGTAAAAACTCTTTTACTTATTATGTCAAGTATCGTGATGGTGTGAATACAGAAGAAGCAATGATACCGCCATTACTGTTACAACCCTTCGTAGAGAATGCCATCTGGCATGGCGTGAATCCTAAAGAAGGTGATAGCAGGATCGGGATCGAATTTTTTCAAAGAGAAGAAACTTTATATTGTGTGATAAAGGACAATGGTATCGGGAGAAAAAAAGCATCGGAGTTGAAATCACAACTTTCGGAACATCACAAGTCAATGGGACTCGAAATCACCAAAGAACGACTGGCTATTTTGGGAGAACAAGGCAGCGATGAATCACCAGTGGAGATTGAAGACCTCTATGATGAAAATAGTAACGCCGCAGGAACAAAAGTGACGATCCGAATTTTTTCTCTACCCGCATTTGAAGAATTAAAACCATCGCTTAATTTATAATTTTAGGAAAATGATCCGTGCAATCATTGTTGATGATGAACCGTACTGTTGCGATACATTGGAGACAATGCTGGAGAAATATTGTCCCGGCGTGGAATTGATAGCTGTTTGTCATTCAGGAGAGGAAGCGATCGCTGCCATCAAACAGCATCAGCCCGATCTTGTTTTTTTGGATATCGAAATGCCCCGTATGAATGGTTTTGATTTGCTGCAAAAGATCAGTCCTATCAATTTCGAAATTATTTTCACTACCAGTTTTGACCAATATGCTTTAAGGGCCATTCGTTTCAGCGCTTTGGATTATTTGCTTAAACCAATTGATAAAGATGATCTGCAAGCTGCGGTACAGAAAGTAATTCAGCGTACACAAAAACCGGTAGCCCAGCAACTACAATTGCTGATGCAGAAACTGCAGCAGCCGACAAATCCTGTTAACAAAATTGCTCTCCCGACACTGGAAGGATTGCAAATGGTGCAGGTTGATTCCATTCTTTATTGTGAATCCGACAGCAACTACACCACCTTCTTTTTAAAAGGCAAACAAAAAATTATGGTGTCCCGCACACTTAAGGAAATGGAAGAACTGCTGGTTGAATATTCCTTTGCAAGAGTGCATAACTCTTACCTGGTAAATCTCACGGAAGTGGATAGGTACATCAAAGGTGAAGGCGGTTATCTTATACTTACTGATGGCAGCAGCGTTTCCGTATCTGCAAGTCGTAAACGTTTATTATTAGGAAAGCTGCAGCCCGGGAAAGCATAAACTGTGGTTGATTACAGTTAATAAATTGCATTTTGGTTAATTGATAATTGGCACCATCCTTTTTTTGAATTAAATTGATAAGACTTCGTAGAGCAACCTTATTCCCACCTTATTCCAATTGAGACTTCCAGTTATTCCTGTTTAGTAATTAGGATACCATGAAATATGATCCACCCTGCAACAACAGATATCATAGGATTATTAAAACAAATTGTAAGCATGCTTCAACCCTTTGCTCAATCGCATGGGATAATGCTCAGGTTTGCATCCAATGAAAAAAAACAGTTGCTTTCATTCCGGCCGGACCTTGTGATAAAGGATATGACCACTTTGATCTGTCATATCATTAGTTACACACCGCAAGGCAATACTGTAACGCTAACGGCAGACATTGAGAAAAAAGAATTTAAAATAACGATCACTAACACAGGTATTAATCTTTCACATGTAGCAGAAATTGTTCGTGAATGCAAACAACAGGTCTTTATAAAGGGAGATAAGGAAAAGAAAAAAACATTTTTTGAACTAACCCTCCCGGTAACGGTTGCTGACAATGAATTGGAAAAAAATAATAAACCTGCTGAACATGTTACCAAAAAAGTAATACCTGATTATTATGATGAGATAAGAAAACGGTTGCGATCCCATTTTGCAAAAGCGGATAACCTGGTGGCACAGTTATCGATCCTTTACCCGAAAGAAGCAGCCTTCCTGCAAAAAATCAATGCAGTGATCATTGCCAATATAGAAAATGAGCTCTTTGATGCATCGGTATTAAGCAGGGAAATGAACATGAGCCGTGCCGGCCTCTTCAGACGATTAAAACCGTTGATACAACAGCCACCGGCAAAATATATAAGAACTATTCGTTTGCAAAAAGCAAAAGAATGGCTGGAAACAACAGATATTAGTGTTGGTGATGCGGCTTTTAAAACAGGTTTTCAAACACAGAGTCATTTCAGCAAGGCATTTAGTGAGATGTTTGGTTTTCTGCCATCCGCTATCCGGCGAAAAAATCATTCTGCAACAAAAGGATAAATCTTTGCAACAAATCTGTTAACAAACGCCATTGTGCTGAAAGTACATTTGATAAAACATTTATTATGGACACCTTACAAAAAAACAAAGAACTGGTAATTGAATATTTCAATGCCATCAGCGGAGTAAAAAAAACAAGAGAACTCCTGGAAAAATATTTATCAGACAAACAACTGATAGAACATATAGAGTTTTTCGACTCAGTTTTTCCGGCGTATGAACTTTATGCCGATGAAATGCTTGCCGAAGGAAACCGCGTAGTGGTGAAGGCAAGGGCCAAGGGCCGGCATGAAGGTGAACTAAACGGAATTCCTCCCACATATAAAAATGTAGAGTTCCCATTTTCTATCGGCTATGAAATCGAGCATAATAAAATTATCAGTCACTGGCTTATTGCCGACCAGATGGTGCTGATGGAGCAATTAGGAGTAATGAATACGGTTGCATAGATCATTAAATCCACTTTGTGTAAATCATCGATGATGAGTGATCATCAGCCGGCTGACCTTTAATGCTCATCCGTATCTCATAATTACTCAATATAACTTTCCTTCTATATCCTGTGAGAGTAATTTAGTAAATGTTCAGTGTATGATTCACACTAAAGTGTGATAAGAATAGATTCTTTAAAGTTTATGTTTGACTAAAGAGCCATTATCCTCTTCCGCTACCCTCACCATTCAACATTTCATAATTCAAGATTAGTAGCAACAAAAATTATCCGGATGGATGATGGGCATTGTATTGCCTGTTTGTGAAATTGAACTGAATTCATACCGTCTGTAACCAACACAAATCTGTCGACTCGATCAATATACAAACTGTTTTATTCAATTAAAATAATCATTTATGAAAAAGCTTCTATTACCACTGTTGTCAATCTTATTATTCACGGCCTGTCAAAAAGAAGTCACGACTACCAAAGCACAGGACGAAATTGCTGGTGCTACTGCTAACAAGCAAACAAAATTTTTCGTTTGTCACTATGATGCGATAACCGCTACTTGGAAGACAATTCAAGTCGACCAAAGTGCACTGGCGGGACACCTCGCACATGGAGATGTACAAGGTGAATGCTCAGCAGTTCAAACGGTCACCATTTGCGATCAGGTTTGGATGGTTAAAAATCTGGATGTAGATACATATAGAGATGGAACCACAATACCGCAGGCAGCGACCGAAGCCGAATGGATCGCAGCGGGTACTGCAGGCACCGGTGCGTGGTGTTATTATGAAAATAGCACGGCCAATGGAACTGTCTATGGAAAGCTTTACAACTGCTATGCAGTAAATGACCCAAGAGGTCTGGCTCCTACAGGCTGGCATATACCAACAACTCTTGAATGGGTAACACTTGCTGATTGTTTAGGAGGAGATATTTTCGGAAATGATGTTGCAGGAGGCAAACTGAAATCAGTGGGAACCATTGAAGCTGCTACCGGCTTATGGTATGCCCCCAATACCGATGCCACCAACAGCAGTGGTTTCACAGGTTTCCCGGGCGGCCTCCGTATCGCCTCCGGAACATTCTACTCCATTGGCCAGGTCGGTTTGTGGTGGGGTTCCGACTTACAATCCACTTCCTTGGGCTTTCTCTTCGGCTTGAGCAGTTATCATGCCGATATATTCCACATCAGCGATAGCAAGCAATTAGGTACATCCGTTCGTTGCCTGAGGGATTGACAATTTGATTTCATAAATTATAAACTGGTCATATAATGATTCATCCTGCAAATACCAATACTTATGTGTTTATTTCCTTCGAATACGCATTTAAATATTGTGATTACTCATGGATGTCGGGAAACTGTGTCAATTGAATTTAATTTAGAGCACCGTACACGCTAAAGTGTGATAAGAATAGATTCTTTAACGTTTATGTTTGATTAAAGAGCCATTATCCTCTTCCGTTACCCTCACCATTCAACATTTCATAATTCAAGATTAGTAGCAACGAATATCCGCAAGGATGATAGGCATTCTATTGCTATATTATATTACTAAAAAACATTTTGTATGAAATCAAGACTACTTCTTTTTATGCTGCAGTGTGGTATTGTATTGATAGGATATGGACAGGCTGAGGGCGATTACCAAACAAAAGGTTCCGGTGACTGGACTGAGATTGCTGTCTGGCAAAGATATAATGGCAGCGTTTGGGAAGATGCTACCGAAGTTCCTAATAGCGCCAATGCTGGTGTAACTACGATTTTAGCACAGCACGTCATAACAACACATTCTGTGGTATCCATAGATCAATTGGTGGTTAACGGGGTGCTAACTACTGAAAATGTACCAGAAACTGAATCAGGTTTTTTAACAATTGAAGATGATCCACTGACAGATTATGATTTTATTGTTAATGGCACTTACAATTTGTGGCATCTAATTTTTTGTTATGGTAAAGCTAGGATCAACGGAACGATGAATTGCTATCAAGGAATTGTTCTGAACCAATCATCAGATGCATTTATTGTAGATGGGGTGCTAAACCTTCAGGGGGGGACAATGCAAGGCAGCTTGATGATTAACGGAACGATGAATGGTACTGGAGTTTTTTCTTTGTCCTTTGGCTGGGCTACTTTCCTTATCAATGGCAATCTAAATGCAGATGGACTAACAATCGAGGGTGACGCAACTCAAATGTCAGTGGTAATTTATTCAGGAGGGAAATTAAACATTTCTGGAATTGAAGCATCATTTTTTAATATTGGAATAAACAATCTTGGTGAAATAAATGGTAATGGGTATTTAAATACTGTAGGCATTAACACTAATGAAGGAGGGGGCTTCGCCCTTGGTTCGGCATCAACAATTGGTGTACTAAAGCTGAATGAATATTCGGAGCAAGGAGCTTTTTTTGAACTTTTCACTAGAATTCCTCAACCTTTTTTAAATGTAAAAATAAAAGATGGATCAGGGCCCGGATCAGGCAATGACAAACTTGAAATCAATCGTTCTATTCAAGAGCCCTTACCGTTAGGAGGTATATTAAATGTAACTGAGATCGGACTTGTGCCACCTGGAAATTATGTTATTCTTTCCTCAAATACCGGAATTACCGGAGCTTTTACATCTGTTTTGCTACCGCCGGATTATTGCATAACATATACTGCTAACGAAGTTATCTTAAGAAAAGCAACAACTAAATGGTATAAAGATGAAGATAACGATGGCTATTCGGACAATATCACAATCACTACCTGCGACAGACCGCCAGGGTATAAATTGCAGTCGGAACTAGCCGGACTCGTTACAGATTGCAATGACAATGATAATATAGAGTTCCCGGGACAAACTTGGTGGATTGACAATGATGGAGATGGTTATGGCACGGGATACTCTGTCACTCAATGCATTCGGCCCGAACATGGATATATAGAGGCAGAACTTACAAATAAAGTTGGAGACTGTAACGATATTAACGTCGGTATCAATCCTCGCACTGTTTGGGCGAAAGATGCGGATAACGACGGTTATAGTGATGGTACGATAATGATACAATGCGAACAACCAGCAGGATTCAAAGCGGCTGTTTGTTTAGTTGCAACAAGTGGTGATTGTAATGATAATAATGCATCAGTACATCCTGGCGCAACAGAAATTTGTGGCAATGGAATCGACGATGACTGCAATGAATTAACAAGTGATATTTGTTCGGTTGCGGACAATGATAATGATGGTGATCCGGATGTTAGCGATTGTGATGACAATAATCCGAATATTCATCATGAAGCCACAGAAGTATGCAACGGCATAGACGACAATTGCAATGGCATCATAGATGAAAATACAAGTATTATCGCCGCTATTACTCCTTCGGGTACGCAAAACCTTTGCAGTGGAAAAATTCTTACACTTTTTGCGGGCCCGATTTTACTTGGGAATAGTTATGTTTGGTATAAGAACAATAGGGTTATTGACAATCAGACGTCATCAACATTGATTGTAAATAGTGCGGGAGACTATAAAGTAAAAATAACCCAAAACAATTGTACGAATACTTCAACTCCTACAACAGTGATCATTGTTGCGTCACCCACTGCTTCTATTAAAATATCAGGGAAAAATTCAAACCCATGTAATGGAGCAGTTCAGCTTGTTGCAAATAATGTTCAGGGTTCTTACGAATGGTATAAAGATGGAGCGCTTCAAAATTCCAGTGGCTCAAACTTTAATGCAACTACCGCTGGGGAATATTGGGTAGTAATTACCAGGAATGGCTGTTCAACAGAATCAAATCATATTATACTAAACTGTCCATCTTCGAGAGCAACATCAGTAGCGGCCGTTAATGAAATCAGCGATGTACAAAAGTACCTGAAGGTTCAGCCCAACCCCGCCACCAATTTTCTCGATGTGCAATGGACAACAAAAAATACATCGCAAACTTCCATCCGTATTTTAAATGCAGAAGGGAAAATAGTAAAGACAATTACAACACAAGGCGCAATAAACAATCAAAGGATTTCATTGAATGGTCTTGCTAAAGGACTGTATATGCTGGTATTGAAAACAGGTGCTGATAAACAGGTTTCAAAATTCGTGATACAGTAATAACCACTTTAATAAAAAGGTTTGCACTTATACCTGCAAACCTTTTTTCATTTTGAAGAATTTAAAAGACTTGGGTATTGATGGGGATATGAAAAGCTGCATACTAGTAACGATACGGAAGCTATTAATACCTATTAAAGCAATCATTGATCACGGTTAGGATTTATTAATGCAAAACCAAATTGTATTTCAATTGATTGGTACTGCTTTTTATTTCAATTAAAAAATAAGTAACTTTTATAAAAAATAAACTAACATGAAACCGTTCTTTAGCTTACTCCTCACGTTGTGCATTTTCTTCGTTAATGCACAAAACTCCCCCAATGAATTGCTGAAACAACAATTGATAAACGATTGGGAACGAGCCAAAGCATACACACAGGAATATCTTGATGCAATGCCTGCTAACAAATACGGTTTCCGGGCTCACGATAGTATACGCAACTTTGCGCAGCAAATGCTGCATTTAGCGCAGGCCACTGCTGGAATGGCCTTTTTTGGTACAAGCTCCCAGAACAACAAAATTCAAAATATGTTCATTAAGCCGCCCCAGGTTTTTGAAAAATTGCCAGCAATTCAAAACAAAGATTCTGTGGTGTATTACGTAAATACGAGCTACGACTTTATGATCAGTGCAATAAAGACTATGGACTTTGCTAAGCTTAGCGAAGTTGTCACACAGGATCTGCCGGGAGGCAAGCGAAGCGCCACCCGATTAGGCTGGTTGCTTAAAGCATTCGAACACCAAACACATCACCGTGGTCAATGCACCGTATATCTCCGGCTATTAGGCATCCGTCCGCCTGCGGAAAAATTGTGGTAAAATAAAACTCATTTGTTTCGATTTTTAACGGCTATCTCGATAGCGCTTCATCAGAAATAGCGGGGTCCATGCCGGAAAATTTTAGTCCTGCAAGTGAAATATTTTTCAAAGAATCTGGACGCAGAAGGTAGGATAAACTTGAGTCGCTGATTTTGATTGATACGAAAACACTTTACTAGAAACGTGTCTTGCTTTGGAGTTTGAAATATTCTGCCAATTGCAGGATTTAAAGTTATAAGAATCAAGTAAATTTAAGCATGCAACGAGCCGCCCTCATTCTTGCATGCCTTGTATTTTGTGTTAGCTGCTTTTCACAACAATATCCTTTTGTTCATTATACCCCAAGAGAAGGCCTGGCAAATAACA
>Ga0184611_1000149_pt1 | contig 11886 bp, 6 predicted proteins | sample PLM3_5_coex_FD_133162 | JGI IMG/M metagenome (GOLD analysis project Ga0184611, IMG submission 133162) | Groundwater sediment microbial communities from an aquifer in East River, Colorado, USA - PLM3_5_coex | ecosystem: Environmental > Terrestrial > Soil > Riparian zone | place: USA: East River...
GAAGCTTTGGTAAGCATAAGGAAATACGTTGGTGAACATCCCCGGCAAACAGGAATGCTTATTTACTTTTTAATTTTCACAAACGTTTTCTTTTGACCTTTTGCAGGTTAGTAATACAACCCTGTTCATAAAAAAATTGGAATTAGCCCCCCCTTTTTAAGATATCTGAAGTATTTATAAAAAACCATTGGACGAACAAAAGATCAAACTCAGGAAATTACTGGGCGAGACCGAGTGGACCTCGAAAGAAATGCAATGGTTATTGAATTACCTTGAAAATTCAGACGGCACAGAATTAATACAACTTATGCAAAAGCATTTTTCTGACGATCTTGAAAATTCCAGGGAAATTAGTCCTGAAACTTCCGCCAAATTATTCAAGGCTATCCATGACAAGATAAGTGCAGAGGCAAAACCTGTAAGACGACGTGTAATTCCTTTACGCAAGATCGCTGTTGCTGCTACAGTTATGGGCCTTCTTCTATTAAGCACTTTTTTATTATACAATAGAAATACATCAAAAGAAACCGCGAATGCAGAAGTAGATAAAAGACGCTTTAAAAATGATGTGTTACCGGGGGGCGATAAAGCTACTTTAACACTGGCTGATGGATCTACTGTTGTACTGGATGACGCAAGAAATGGTACTCTTGCTCAACAAGGAAGTTCAAAAGTTATTAAAGTTGATGGAAAGCTAATGTATGATCCTGCTAATAATAATTCCAAAGAGATCGTGTATAATACCATTTCTACTCCTAATGGTGGGCAGTACCAATTAGAATTGCCGGATGGTAGCCTTGTATGGCTTAATGCAACTTCTTCTATTCATTTCCCCACATCATTCATGGGAAAAGAAAGACGTGTAGAAGTTACAGGGGAAGCCTACTTTGAAGTAGCAAAGAATCGTGACATGCCTTTTATCGTCACTGTAAACGGATCGGAGGTACAAGTATTAGGAACTCATTTCAATGTTAATGCATATAGCGATGAAGATAATGTAAAGACCACTTTACTAGAGGGGTCGGTAAAATTTGTGTCGGGAACTAATATTAACATGCTAAGACCAGGGCAACAATCACAACTTGCAAGTAACGGCCTCATCAAAGTTGTAAGTAATGTTGATGTAGATGAAGTAGTTGCCTGGAAGAACGGAATGTTTGATTTTGATAATGCTGGCATCGAAACTGTAATGAGACAGCTATCTCGATGGTATGACGTAGAAATTGAATACAAAGGAAAGACAGATGATCAGTTTATTGCTGAAATGCGTCGCAACATAAAACTGTCAGATGCATTGAAGGCATTGGAGCTTACTGGTAAAGTAAAATTTGAGATCCAGGGTAAGAAAATAATTGTGTTGCCATAGGCATCGAAGGATTTTATCGTAAATTTAAATGGTCCGTCCTATGAAAATATAAGTTATTATTGTTGGTTGTTGAATTGTATTGACAGATTGAAAATGATGAAATAAAAATAATTAGTTAGCTAAAGAAAACCGTCCCGCGGACGAGGCAGAACGGTAGTTATTAGGCTAACAAATACCAGAGCGATATAGATTTTTATTGTTTAACCTAAAATCAAAACAAAATTATGCAATTTATTGCTTGCTGCGTCCCCCTGTGGTTAAAGAGGCGGGGGATGGTCAAAATGTTTATGATTATGAAACTAACCACAATTTTTATGCTTGCCATTTGCCTAAATGCCAGTGCAAATGGATACTCACAAAATGTAAGTCTCAATGAGACCAACTCTCCGCTTGATAAAGTATTCAGGGAGATCAAAAAACAGTCGGACTATACTTTTGTGTATACTAAAGCGCTATTGAAGAAAGCAAACACGGTTACAGTTAATATCAATAATGCAAGCATAGAACAAGCATTGGAAGCCTGTTTCCAAAATCAGCCACTTACCTATACTATCTTCAATAAGATGGTAGTGATAAAAGAAAAAGAAACAGAGATATCTCCTAAAGCAGAGGTTGCACTTATGCCTCCGCCGCCAATTACAGTCAATGGCAAAGTGACAAATGATAAAGGTGAACCATTGTTCGGCGCTACAGTAACAGAAAAAGGTACTACTAATGCCACGACAGCAAAAGAAGATGGCAGTTTTTCTCTTACTGTTGCCAGTGAAAAATCAGTATTGGTTATTTCATATGTAGGATTTGATAATCAAGAAATAGTAGTTGGTAGTAAGAACACAATAGCCGTTCGGTTGGTACAGCAAGCGGCTTCACTAACAGATGTAGTAGTGGTTGGTTATGGAAAATCATCCAGGGTTAACCTGACAAGTGCCCAATCAACTGTTTCATCAAAAGATATTGAAAAGACAGTGAACACAACCATAGAGCAAGCTCTCCAGGGTCGTGCAGCTGGTGTTTATGTTACACAGAATTCCGGGCAACCTGGTGGTGGCATCTCTGTAAACATTCGTGGTGTTAGTTCGTTGGGTCGTACACAACCACTTTATGTAATTGATGGAATTCAAATGCAGGTGAGTGAAGATGTTTCTTTTGGTTCTTCGAGTTCTTCTAATCCTTTATCAGGGTTGAACCCATCAGATATTGAAGATATACAGATCCTGCAAGGCCCTTCCGCAACTGCAATTTATGGTTCCCGTGCCAGCAATGGTGTGATACTGGTTACTACAAAACGTGGTAAAGCGGGGGATTTTAAAATAAATTATGTTTATCAATATAATCTCCAAACTCCTCCAAAACATTTGGATGTAATGAATTTGAAGCAGTATGCACAAATGGTAAATGAATTTCATGCTCTCGCTGGTGGTACTACTCCAGGGGAATTTTTAGACCCTTCCTTATTAGGCGAAGGAACCGATTGGCAGGATGAATTGTTTAATAATGCCGCAATGAATAAACACCAGCTGAACCTTAGCGGCGGCAGTAACAATACTACTTACTTCATGTCTGGTGAATATTTGAAACAGGAAGGTGTGGCAGCCGGTTCAGGGTTTAACAGGTATGGTTTCCGATTAAATCTCGATAATAAGCCAAGAGATTGGGCGACTATTGGTGTCAATCTTAGTTTCAACCAGACAAATGAGAAGCTAACCACAACCAATTACGGTGATGCACAAAGTCCTCTTATCGCAAGTGCATTACAATTAACCCCACAAATCCCGGTAACAAACTTGGATGGTTCCTGGGGTGGAAGTGATCCTATAAATGGAGCTAATCAATATGCCCCTATTAACCCGATAGCGATCGCAAATCTTATCACTAACAATAATAAGAGAAGACAATTTTTAGGAGGGTTAAATATTGGTATCAATTTGGCGAAAGGATTGGTATTTAGAACTTCATTTAATGGGAGTATGGGTGATGGGTTATCTACCTATTATACTCCAACATATAATATTGATCAATGGCATTATAATACAAATGCTTCATTGCAAAGCGGAACTTATAATAGTTGGTATTGGAACTGGAATCAACTGTTGGAATATACAAGGCAGATCGGCAAGCATAATTTCACTGTGATGGCAAGTCATGAAGCGCAGGAATCAGAGTGGAAAGCTCTATCTGCAGGAAGAACCGGTTTTCTTACAAATGATATATTCGATGTAAATGCAGGTAATCCAACTTCTGCAACTAATGGCGGTGGAACTTATCCATGGTCACAGGAATCTTATTTTGGCAGGATTAATTATAATTATGACAACCGTTATCTAATCCAGGGTACATTCAGAAGAGACGGGTCACCCTATTTTGGAGAAGATATCAGGTGGGGAAACTTCCCTTCTGTTTCAGCAGCATGGAGAATAAGTAAAGAAAAGTTTTTTGATATTGATTTTATAAGTGAACTGAAATTAAGATTTGAAACCGGTCTCACTGGTAACCAGGGAACGGGGTCAGGAATTTATGCTCCTTTGTCAACTGGTGCTACACCATGGGGTACAGGATTTTTACCATCAACTTTTACAAACTCAGAACTTGGTTGGGAAGAAACAAAAACAAACAATATTGGTTTAAATGTGGGATTCCTTAACAACAGGTTTAATATCGAGGCAGATTATTATGTGAAAAAAACTGATAACCTGATCCTCCCCGCAAGTTTGCCATGGTACATGGGAACAAATGGCAGTCCGGGTTCGGTCGGGGCTCCATTAGTAAACGCCGGTTCTTTAGAAACGAAAGGATGGGGTATCACATTCAATACAACTAATATTAGTAATAAAGATTTTAAATGGGAAACAAACCTGAACCTGTCTCATTTCGACACAAAGGTTACTGCATTGAATTCAGATAATGCTTTTATTGAAAGAGTGTCATGGTGGATGAATAACTGGACACAACGTGCCGCAATAGGTTACGCACCATGGCTGTTCAGAGGATACATTGAAGAAGGTTTGTTCCAATCAGTGGAAGAGATCAACAACAGTGCCGTGCCAGTAGACAACCAGGGAAACAGGAGACCGACTGATCCGCAAACAGGGATATGGGTAGGCGATGTAAAGTACAAGGATATTAATGGTGATAAAAAGATAGATGTGAACGATATCACCAATATAGGTAACCCATGGCCCAAATTTGTGCTTGGCTTTAGCAACACTTTTTATTATAAAGGATTTGAGTTGGGCATTCTTTTCACAGGATCATCCGGTAATGATATTTATAATCAAATAGCTGCTGTTAATAGCAATCCTAATAATATCTATTTAAGCCGTAATCTTTTGCTGAAAGGAATGGACTATGCGAAACTTACAACTGACGCCAGCGGTAAAACGGTCATTACAAATGCAGGTACCGATGTTCCCCGTATAACCAGCAATACCATTGCAAATGAAAATAATCATTCAAAAATATCAACCAGGTTTGTAGAAGATGGTTCTTATTTCAGGCTGAAAAATGTTGCCCTGACTTACAATGTTCCCGCAAAATATTTAAGTCATGCAAAAGTGATCAGGGGCCTTAAGGCAACTATAAGTGCACAAAACGTCTTTACACTTACACATTACACTGGCTATGATCCTGAGATAGGAGCTTATGTGGGACAAGGTTCAAGTTCGCAAAACCAGGCGATCGGAATTGATTTCGGACGTTATCCTTTGACTCCAATGTTTTCAGCAACTATAAATGTAAACTTCTAAATGTATTATTATGAAGAAGCTAAATCGAATAAAATATTTTACTTGCTTAATGGTTGCCATTATTGCAGTGGCAGCTTGCAAAAAAAGTTTTCTTGAGAAACCACCATTAAGTTCAGTAGTTGATGCCAACTTTTATAAAACAGATGACCAGGTGTTAGCGGCAACCAGTTTGCTTTATAGCCAGGTTTGGTTTGATTATAATGATAAAGCCATGTACAACCTTGGTGATTTTAGGGGGGGTACAGCCTATTCAGCATGGAATGACAGGGGTAATGTATTATTCAACACAACCGGGGATAACGGTGAGAATGGAGCTTCATGGCGTGCATTTTTTAATGTAGTAGCCCAATCAAATCTTGCTATTTATAATATAAACAGGTATGGAGGTGAAGCGGTAACTCCGAGGGTTAGAAAAATTGCAATTGCGGAAGCAAGATTCATGAGAGCTCTGGCTTATCGTTTTTTAGTAATGAACTGGGGCGCGGTTCCTGTTATTGAAAATAATTTTGATCACCTTTTTGATACTTCTATTACCAGGAATACAATTACCAGTGTATGGCGTTTTATTACAAGAGAAATGCGAGCAGCTGCTGCGGATCTGCCTGAAACTCCAATACAGGAAGGCCGACTTACTCTTTGGTCAGCAGAGGCAATGTTAGCCAGGTTTTATTTGACAAGAGCCGGCGTTGAATCCACTGGTGGTGTTAAGAAGCAACAGTTTTTAGATAGTGCTAAATACTTTGCACAAAGAGTGATCAACAACAGTGGTAGAAGTTTATTGTCCAGCTATCCTGATCTTTTCAAATATCCGTACGATAATAATAAAGAATCTTTGTTTGAATTGCAGTGGGTTTTTTCAGGATCAAATGTTTGGGGAACAAATAATAGCATGCCCGAATATCTTGCTTATAGTCCTGATATTGCATTTGGTGGATGGGGTGGTGATAAGGGTGCTACATGGTGGCTCGTATCACAATATGAAGGCATTGCCGCACAAACTAATGGCACTTTAAAAGGAAGAACTGTAGATCAGCGTTTGTATGCCACTTTCATGTTACCCGGTGCTTACTATCCTGAGATCACAAAAGTTACTGACAGAACTAAATTGATCTTTCCTTTCACCGGTACTGACAACAATTTTTTAAATGTAAAAAAATATGTGATTGGATCTCCAATAGACCTGGCCGGTATCGCAACTCAGCAGCATTATCCTAATAATACTTATATGATGCGGCTTGCAGAAATGTATTTGGTCTATGTAGAAGCAGCTATGGGAAATACTACTTCTACTTCAGATGCTACTGCAATTGAATATTTCAACAAAGTGCATACAAGAGCGGGGTTAGCAGCATACGTTGTTGCTGGTGCTAATGGCAGTGGCCCGCTTACTCTTGATATGCTTCTTTCAGAAAGATTTAAAGAGTTTGCGATGGAAGGAATGTCATGGTATGATATGGTTAGTCTTCATTATTGGAATCCTTCAAAAGCATTCTCTATTCTGAATTCGCAGGACAGGGGTTTATTTTTTACCAAGCCAGATGTTATGCCTAATCCTACTGAATGGACATTTACAAAAACATCGTGGTTTACAGAAAGGATGATCAATGCTAATGAAGGGAATTTTCATTTGCCAATACCAAATGTTGAGTTAAGCCAGGCGCCTAACCTGCAAAAACCACCCGTGGATTATCCATAAAAATTTAAAAAATTATTTTAATAAAAAATAAAATTAAAAGTCAATGAAAGCAATAAATAAATTCTTACTTGTATTCTTACTGTCAATCGGTGTTGCAAGTATTTTTATTTCCTGCGATAAGGATGATGATGACTCAGGCACACCTTCCATAGACTATGTAAGGATCACAAGACCTCAATCATCAGATTCGTTGTTAGTAGGAGCAGGCCAGGGTCAACTTATTGCAATTGTCGGTAAAAATTTACAGGATGCAATTGAAGTTTGGTTTAATGACAAGCAAGCCAGGTTAACACCTACCTATATTACCAATACATCGATCTTGGTATCTGTACCAAATCCTATTCCATCAACTATTACCAACAAAATGAAGATCGTTTTCAAAAACGGCTTTGTTTTGATCCATGATTTTGAAGTACAAATAAGTGAGCCATACATTGCCAGCATGGTTAGTGAATTCGTTAATGATGGTGATATAGCAACAATTCGTGGTGACTTCTTTTATGAACCTCTTACAGTAACTTTTACCGGCGGACTCACGGGAACGATTGTTGCTGTGACAGCCCAGGAGATCCAGGTTAGAGTTCCAATTGGTGCACAACCCGGACGAATTACTGTGAAGACAAATTTTGGCGAAACAAAATCTAACTTCTGGTTCCGGGACAGCAGGAATCATTTCATCGATAGTGATCCTTATGAAGGTTGGTGGAATGCCAGTTATGTTGTAAGCAATCCCCCAGCTGGTGCCCCACCAAAGATCAGCGGAAACTATATTCGTTTTACCCAGCAGATAGGATCATGGAGCTGGAAGGAATTGGCAGGCGGCCCTGCAACTGCTATGCCGGTACATAGTAAAAATATTCCTGATGCTGCTATTTTAAAACCTGAAGATTATTATTTCAAATTTGAGGTAAATACAATAAAACCATACAATACAAATGTTGTAAAATTTAATTTCGCGTTAGCTAGTGAAGACAACGATGCATACAAATGGAATCCTCCGTATGATACAAAAGGAAAATGGCAAACTGTTGTAATTCCATTAGAGGAAGTATTTGCAAGCTATAGAGTAAGACCCACTGTCATTGCTTCAGGTTATTGGAGCCGGTTACTTTTAGGACATGCACCTGGTGACCTAGATGCGGATATGTGTTTTGATAATTTAAGGGTTGTACCAAAAGTTTTACCACAATAATTTTTAAAGATTATAAACTGCTATATGATCAAACTATCTTCTTTCAGATTGCTCGCACTGATGCTGGTTACATTATCGGTCGGCTTTGTGACATCATGTGATAAGGATGATGATGATGAAGCTACTTCAGATAAAATACAGTTACTCAGTTTTGGACCTACTGGTGCAAAACATGGTGATACCATAAAGTTTATTGGCACCAATCTTAATAAAGTCACTGCTATTCAATTTACAGGAACAAATGCAACAGTAAATCAGGCGGACTTCAAAAAACAAACATCAGATAATATTTTTCTGCTTGTGCCACAAACGGCGGAGAAAGGTTATGTAACATTGAAAACGCCAGAAGGTGATATCGTTTCAAAAACACAATTTAACCTTGATGTGTTAACGACAGTTACTTCCATAACTCTTCAAGCCCGTCCAGGTCAAAATGTTACTATCGCCGGTACTTATCTTAATTGGGTTGACAGAATTACTTTTAATAGAGATAAAACAGTCGCGGCATTTGTCAGCAAAACACAAACCCAGATAGTAGTAAAGGTTCCTGATGATGCAGAAACAGGTCCATTGGTTCTTCATTATACTGGCACGGATTCGAATTATGTGCAAACAGCAGATACTTTAAAAGTAACATTGCCTTTGACAACATCAATGTCGCCAAATCCTGTAAAACCATTAACTGATCTTACTATTACGGGTACAGACCTGGACCTGGCAAAGAAGATAATATTCGTCGGAGTTTCCGCACCCGTTACAACATTTGTGAGCCAAACGGCTACTCAATTGGTGGTAAAAGTTCCGGAGACAGCCAAAAAAGGCAAGTTAACTTTAGAAGCAGCGTCGGGGGTGCAAACAACATCAAGTAATGATCTGGATATCGTATTGCCAGTCATTACATCAATGTCTCCCAGCCCCATTAATTTGGCAGCCAATCTTACAATTACCGGTACCAATCTTGACCTGGTAAAAAAAGTTATTTTCTCAGGAGTTGCACCGGCGGTTACCACTTTTGTTAGTCAATCAACAACACAATTGGTTGTAAAGGTTCCAGCTGGCGCCAGGAAAGGAAAGGTAACAGTAGAAGCAGCCTCCACTGTGCAAACTGTATCAGGCACTGATCTGGATGTGATATTACCAACGATTTCTTCAATGGCCCCTAATCCAATTGCTCCTGGATCACATCTTACAATTACAGGAACAAGATTTGACATTGTAAATTCTGTAACGTTTGAAAACGCTCCTGCAGTTACAGTATTTGTAAGCCAATCACCTACTCAAATTGTAGTAGCGGTACCTAATGGGGTATTGAGAGGTAAAATAACGCTTGGGATAATCAATCCAACGGATACTATTAAATCTGCAGATATTTTAGAGATATCTGGCGCTACTCCTCCTCCAACTGTTGCACTTCCTTTTTATAATGACGCAGTCACTTCAAACTGGAATGGTTGGCTGGGCGGCGGCTGGGGAGGTACTAAAGATCTGAACAATCCATCTCCTGTTAGGGAAGGATCTAAATCATGTAAGATCGATTATTCAGGTGGATGGGGATCTCCATTGCAGTTGGGTGGTGCCAGTGTAAGTATGACTCCTTATACCACCTTTAAGATATCTATTTTCGGTACTGCAGGTACGGCAGGCAAAAAAGTAAATATTGTTTTCAATGGAAATAATACACCTGCTAATGGTATACCTGCTGGTTCCGCTACCAGTGTATGTAATTTCACAATTACATTAGGTGCCGAAGGGCAGTGGAACGATTATGCTATTCCATTTGGAAATTTTTCCGGTGGTAGTACAACGACACAATTACAAGAAATATGGATACAAGAGTATAATGGTACCGGAGGATTTATAATTTATGTTGATATAATGGGATTGAATTGATAAGATCTTTCGTAAAACTGGCTTTGTGGAAACTTAAACGCAAAGCCAGTTTTTTAATCTTCTTTACCAAAAAAGCTATGATGACGAAAGCTGGGGTCTTTTTTATTACTAGTATATTTTTTATAGCCATTACATTTTCTTATTGTGGCAAAAAAGAAACACCAACCCCGCAACCGAATCCAACAGATACAACAACAATCGCTCCCCAGGTTGATCCTACATTAGCGTCAACTATTGGTTTTTTTATGGATGATTGGGAGCCGAAAAATTTTACCACTCCTTCTTCTTTTACTGCAGCAGGTTTATCTACTGGTGTAACTTCTACTGTAACGATTGACAGAAGTAATGTGATAACAAAAATTCCAAGATCAATTGCTGGTAACAATGCCAATATTTGGATGACGCAAATGGTTACCGAACCTTCATTGATAGATCACTTAGCAACTTTGCATCCGCATATTATTCGTTTCCCAGGTGGAAGTTTGAGCGATGTGTTCTTTTGGAATTCGCCTGTAAATGCACCACCTGCTGATGCACCTGCAAATCTTGTACAAGCAAATGGCAGTACTGCTGCTGCCGGATATTGGTTTGGTACGAACTCTGCAAACTGGACATGCTCCGTAGATAATTATTATAACATGTTGCAGCAAACAAATAATAAAGGAATGATCACGGTGAATTATGGATATGCACGATATGGAACCGGTGCTAATCCTGCTGCGAGAGCTGCACATCTTGCTGCTGATTGGGTGCGTTATGATAATGGTCGGACAAAATACTGGGAGGTTGGCAATGAAAATTTTGGCGATTGGGAAGCAGGTTACAGAATAAATATTACTAATAACCAGGACGGGCAACCTGAATATCTATCAGGGCTGTTATATGGCCAGCATTTTAAAATATTTGCAGACAGTATGCGTAAAGCTGCACAGGATATTGGCAAAACTATTTATATCGGTGCTGTTATGAATGAGTCTGCTCCTCAAGGCTGGTGGACACCTACTGCTACAAATTGGAATACCGGCCTGTTTACAGGTGCAGGTGTATCTCCCGATTTTTATATTGTTCATAATTATTACACACCTTATCAAACAAATGCCAGTGCTGATATCATATTGGCAACACCAGAAACTGTAACGCAAACAATGATGAATTATGTAAAACAATCGCTGACAAATGGTGGTATAGCTCATAAGCCGGTCATTTTGGGTGAATATAATATTACATCAATGGGATCGAAGCAACAGGTGAGTAATGTAAATGGACTTCATGGTGTAATGGTGGTTGGCGAAGCGTTAAAAAATAAAATTGGCATGACAGGAAGATGGGATCTCGCAAACGGATGGGATAATGGTAATGATCATGGAATGTTCAATAATGGTGATGAGCCTGATGCTGTACCGAAATGGAACCCACGACCTGTTTACTATTACATGTATTTTTTTCAAAAAATGCTTGGCGACAGGTTGGTATCTTCTACATCTACAGCATCTTCTATTGTAAGTTATGCCTCATCGTTCACTTCCGGCGAAACAGCCGTTGCATTAATAAACAAATCTTCTTCAGCCGCGACTGTGCAAATTGTGGTCAATAATTTCAAAAAAGGGAATAATTTTTATTACTATAGATTGAATGGGGGTTCTGACAATGGTGAGTTCTCAAGAAATGTTTTAGTAAATGGTAACGCATCTTCCTATGCATCCGGTGGGCCATCGGGATATAAAACTATCAACCCCTATGGAACTTCAACAGTTAATGGAATTGAGGTAAGCATCCCAGCAAGAGGAGCTGTTTATCTTGTTATAGAGAAGAAATAAACTTCTTATTTATAAAAGAGTAAAAAAAGTTACTTCCTCTATTTTTTTAGTTATAGATTACTTTTTATATCCATCACAAATACAACGAATCAAATATGAAAAAGATCCCATTACTTGCTTTTATAATGATCGCAAATTTCCTGGTCATTGCACAGACACCCGAGCAACAAGCTGCTGCTCTC
>Ga0184611_1000150_pt1 | contig 11808 bp, 8 predicted proteins | sample PLM3_5_coex_FD_133162 | JGI IMG/M metagenome (GOLD analysis project Ga0184611, IMG submission 133162) | Groundwater sediment microbial communities from an aquifer in East River, Colorado, USA - PLM3_5_coex | ecosystem: Environmental > Terrestrial > Soil > Riparian zone | place: USA: East River...
CGACCGCGTACAGAAGCGGCGCGGATTTCCCACCCGTGTCATCCAGCGTCTCCAGGTCTTCATGCAGGATCAGATCGTCGATCGTGCACTTGGCGCGGACAAGGAGATTGACGCGCCGCTCGCGCTGCGGCTGATGGCGCGCTTTGCGCCGCTGCGCCGTATCCCGGCGCGTATCGTCGGCCTGGGTGTGCGGCCGGAGCACGTGCACACACCGGATAGTCGCGCTGGCGCGGCCGGTGGGTAACGCGGAAGTCTCCGCCTAATCCGTGAAATCGTCCGGCCTGAGCTCGATCGGCGTGCCGTGCGCAGTCCGACCCGCGGCGTGATGCCAGGCGTGGCGATAGCGGGCAAGCATCTGCATGTCGGCCAGCCCTTTGGCAGCAACCATGCGTTCGAGCGCGTTGAGCCAATGGCGATAATAGGTCTCACCGGTATCCGGATCCCCGGCGGCCTGCGCGCGCTTGATCTCGTCGCCGAGCGTCGCCGCCCATTCGGACCAGGTGAATAGGCCGCGATCGTGCAAGGCGAGCGCCATGGCGAAGGCCTGCGCTTCCCAGGGCTCGCGAAACACCGGCCCTTGCGCATCGCGCGGAATGCTCGGCACCGCCTCGGTCGCGCGGCGGGCCGCCGCGGCGTCGCCCGCAGCGTCGCCACGCCGGCCGAGCGAGCGTTGCGAGCCGGAATTCATCACGCCGGGTCGAGATAGGGCTCGAACGCGTCGATCGACACTTTCAGCGTCGGGTCGGCATCCGGGCCCCACAGTTCGGCGCCCTCGAATACGACGGTGTAGAGCCATTGAGGATTGTCGCCCTTGTCGATCGCCACCGTGTCGGGGAACGCGTGGCAGCCGTGCACGAGTTGGACGACGCCAATGCGCCCGCGCGCGTAGCGCGGCAGCCTGGTATGCGTCGGCGGATGGATGTTCTTCGTCCGCACGCGATCGCCCGGCTTGAAACGCGCGGGCGCCTGCGCCTGGCGGTAGAACGAGCCGCGCGTCATTCCCTGTTGGACGACATCGGTCGTGAGCTTGCGCTTGAGCGGCTTGCCGGGGCGCAGCGCGTGACCGGCGGCGAGTTCCTCGGCGTCAGCGTACCCGCGCTCGACGACATTGCTTTCCATGGCCAGCGCCCAGCGCTGGTAATAGGACGCGGTAACGTAGACTTGCGGCGGCAGCCGCTCCTGCGCGAACCGGGACATGTCGATGTGCCATGCGCCCGCATAGCCCATGGCACGTTGCATCGCGAGTACGCGTCCTTCCCATGGGGCGTGGAAGGGAGGCTCGTTGGGCTCGGGTTCCACCTTCCCGAAGCCGTCCATACCGCCCATGTCGTGGATGCCGTCCATCACGCGGCCTCCCCGGGGCGTTTGGCGACACCGGTGCCGATCATCGAATCCCGCGTCACCAGTTCGGCGAGGCGCTCCTCGCTCCAGCCCTCTGTGCCGGGCGGGCGCATCGGCAGCACCAGGAAGCGGGTCTCCGCGGTCGAATCCCACACGCGGATCTCGGTATCCTTCGGCAGGCTGACGCCGAAATCGGCAAGCACGCCACGAGGGTCCTTCACCGCCCGGGAGCGGTAGGGCGCCGACTTGTACCAGACCGGCGGCAACCCGAGCACTTCCCAGGGATAACAGGAGCACAGGGTACACACGATCATATTGTGCAGCTTGGGGGTGTTCTCGACCGCGACCAGATGGTCGCCGACCCGGCTTTCGTGGCCGAGCGCGCTCACCGCCTTGGAGGCGTCCGCAAGCAGGTCGCGCTTGAAGCCGGGATCGTTCCAGGCCTTGGCGACCACACGCGCGCCATTGTGCGGCCCGACCTTGCTCTCATAGGCCTCGATGATGGCGTCGAGCGCGGCCGGATCAATGTAGCCCTTCTCGGTCAGCACCGTCTCCAGGGCGCGCACGCGCAGTTGGGTCTCGGAAAGTTCCGAGCCGTGCTGGTGATCATCGTGGTCATGATCGTGCTGGGACATGGGGCACCTTCAGCGCATCGGGTCGTCATTTGAGGACGCGGATGATCTAGTATCCTGCTGGCCGGAGTTGAAGTCGAGAGCAGGGCCTGGGGCCTCGCGACGGCTGAATCGGCGGGCGAAGACATCTGAATGCCAGGGGCAGCATGACCGCAGCGGCAGAACTGTTCGACCTCAAGGGGCGCGTCGCACTGGTCACTGGTGCGTCGAGCGGACTCGGCGTGCGCTTCGCCGAGGTTCTGGCGCGCGAAGGCGCGGCAGTCGCGCTGGTTGCCCGCCGCAAGGAGAAACTCGCGGCGCTGCAGGCGCGCATCGAGCAGGCGGGCGGCCGTGCCGTTGCCATCGCGGCCGACGTGCTCGATCGTGACGCGATGATGCGGGCATTCGACGATGCCGAGAGGGCCTTCGGCACCGTCACCATCCTGGTCAACAATGCCGGCGTGGCGCACGCGAACCGCGCCGTCGATCTGCCGGCGGAAGAGTGGCGGCGCGTTCTTGGCACCAATCTGGATGCAGTGTTCTTCTGGGCACAGGAAGCGTCCCGCCGGATGCTCGCGGCGAAGAAGGGCGGGGCCATTGTCAACATCGCCTCGGTGCTGGGCTTCGGCGTTGCCAAGGGCACGGCGGCCTATGCGGTGGCGAAGGCCGGCATCGTCCAGCTCACCAAGGCCCTTGGTCTCGAGCTTGCCTTCAAGGGCATCCGGGTCAACGCCATCGCGCCGGGCTGGATCGTAACCGATCTCAACCGCGAATATCTGCTGAGCGAGCAGGGCGCCGCGATCAAACGCGAAATCCCCGTAGGACGCTTCGGCGAGGAACGCGATCTCGACGGCGCGTTGCTGCTGCTGGTCTCCGATGCCGGCCGCTACATCGCGGGTACCACCATCGTGGTCGACGGCGGCCAGATGGTGGCGCTTAGGGGGTAGCTTTCGGGACGCGAGCGTGCACGTCACTGAGGACCGACCATGGACTTCACCCTTCCGCCCGAGATCGAGGACATCCGCCTGCGCACGCGGCGTTTCGTCGAGGAGCATGTGCTGCCGCTGGAAGCCGCGCGGACGAATTACGACGAGCACGAGAACATCCGCCTCGACGTGTTGCGCGACGTGCAGGCCAAGGCCAGGGCCGAGGGCTTGTGGGCGCCGCAGGCGCCGAAGGCGTACGGCGGCATGGCGCTGCCGATCGTCGGCTGGGCCGCGATGTACGAGGAAGCGAATCGCTCGATCTTCGGGCCGCTCGCGTTCAACTGCGCCGCGCCGGACGACGGCAATATGAATGTGCTCGCGCTGGTGGGCACGCCGGCGCAGAAGGACAAATGGCTGCGGCCCATCGTCGACGGCAAGGTGCGTTCCTCCTTCGCCATGACCGAGCCCGCGCCCGGCGGCGGCTCCGATCCCGACATGATCCGCACCCGCGCGGAGAAGAAAGGCGACGCCTGGGTGATCCACGGCCACAAGTGGTTCATCACGGGCGCCGGCGTCGCCGAGCATTTCATCCTGCTCGCGCGCACCTCGGACGATACGCGGCGCGGGCTCACGGCTTTCCTCTATCACCGCGACCAGCCCGGGTGGCGCATCATGCGCCGCATCCCGATCATGGGGCCGGAGGAACATGGCGGTCACTGCGAGCTTGCCTTTGATGGTCTCGAAGTGCCGGACGAGAACGTGCTGATGAAGGTGGGCGACGGGTTGCGCGTCACCCAGATCAGGCTGGGGCCGGCACGGCTCACCCATTGCATGCGCTGGCTCGGCCTGGCCAAGCGGTGCATGGAAATCGCGCAGGGCTACGTGGCGGACCGCGAAGGCTTCGGTATCCGGCTGGCCGACCGCGAGAGCGTGCAGATCAAGCTCGGCGAGGTCGCGCACCAGATCCAGATCGGGCGGCTCCTGGTCATGCACGCGGCCTGGAAGCTCGATCAGGGCGACCGCGCGCGCAAGGAAATCTCCATGGCGAAGGTGCACGTGGCCGACGCCTTGCATCAGGCGGCCGATGTGGCGATCCAGCTCAATGGCGCGCGCGGCTATTCCAAGGACACCGTCCTGGAATGGATCTACCGCTACGCCCGCCAGGCACGCCTCGTCGACGGCGCCTCCGAGGTCCACAACATGGTGCTGGCGCGCTTCATGAAGGACGAAGGCCGCGATTTCTGGACCTGGGGCGGCGGTAACAGGGTATGAGGGCCGGTTGCCGCGTGCTTGCCGCGTCCTTGGGCAAGCCCTCGCAGCTGTGCATCCCGCTTAGGCGAGCTTGGATCAATAAATAGTCAAACAGAGATTAATCAGACGAATCACCCCTAAATCGACGGCATTCAGGTTCATATTTAGCCGCTCACAGTAGTCGCGAAGTCGTGTTGCAATGCAACGCTAAAAGTTACTGGTGCGGATCCCCATAGTCCTGTATCGCAGCCGGCCTTGGACGGGAGAACGTTCTCTGGGTTGATGGTTTGCGTCGACTTCCCTGGCATGAGCCGAGATCTTCCATGAAAATTCGTGTTGGCTTCGAAATCACTTACGACTTCGTTGCGCGCACGCCGATGATGCTGATGCTCAACGTGCATCCGTCACGCGCCGCCGACATTATCAAGCCCGACCAGCTTCGCGTCTCGCCCGCGGTGCCGTTCACGCGCTATCTCGACGCATTCGGCAACGTCTGCACCCGTCTGGTGGCGCCGCCGGGCCAGCTGGAAATTTTCACCGACGCTCTGGTCGCGGATTCAGGACTCCCGGACGCGGTCGAGCCGGCCGCGCGCCAGCACGAAATCGCCGAGTTGCCGCACGACGCCCTCGTGTTCCTGCTGGCCAGCCGGTATTGCGAGACCGAGCGCCTGATGGAGGCCGCGTGGTCGCGCTTCGGCCAGACGCCGCCGGGCTGGGCGCGGGTGCAGGCGATCTGCGATTTCGTGCATTCCCACGTGCGCTTCGGCTATCAGCACGCGCGCGCCACCAAGACCGCGACCGACGTCATCATCGAGCGCCGCGGCGTCTGCCGCGACTTTGCCCATCTCGCGATCACGCTGTGCCGCTGCATGAATATCCCGGCGCGCTACTGCACCGGTTATCTCGGCGACATCGGCGTTCCGCCGGAGCCCGAGCCGATGGATTTCAGCGCCTGGTTCGAGGTCTTTCTCGGCGGCAGCTGGTACGCGTTCGACGCCCGTCACAACATTCCCCGCATCGGCCGCATCGTGATGGCGCGCGGTCGTGACGCCGCCGACGTGGCGTTCAGCACGACCTTTGGACCGAACGTGCTCAAGCGTTTCGTCGTGCATACGGACGAGGTGGTGGCGGCCGAGATGGAGCTCCTCGAGCGCAAGGTGGCGTAAGCCGGCCGCCGCGGGCGGCGGCCTATTGCGCGTCGAGCTCGGCGCCGGTCTGCAGCGGCTTTTCTTCCATCAGCACGATCGCGATCAGTGCGATCGACATGCTGGCCGCGGCGACGAAGAACACCCGTCCGAAAGCAGTGGCGGAAATCCCCGCCTGTAACGCGCTGTCAAGCGGTTGACCCACCACCGTGCCCGCCAGGACGATCGCTCCGAAGACCGCGATCAGCATGGTGGCGTAGAGGTTCCGGCTGAAGTTCATCGTCCCCACCGAAATGCCGAGCTGATGCCGCGCCACCATGTTCTGCATGGCGACGGCGGTGAGCGAGGGCAGGGGTCCGAAGCCGGCTCCGATCAAGATCAGCATGATCTCGAACGAGAGCGGAGTCATATTGTCCGCTCGCCATCCCAGCGTCGCGACCGTCCCGATCGAGATGAGGAGCGCCCCCATCGGCAGCAGCTTGTAGTGGCGCACGCGGCCGAGCACTTGGCCGGCGAAGCCCGCGCTGGTGTTGAGGGCCACCATGAACACCACCAGGCTAAGACCGGCATTGCTGGGTGAAAGCCCCATCACCCGCTGCAGGTAGATCGGCAGAAACACGTTGAGCCCGATGATGGCGCCCCAGCCGAAGGCATTGGCCGCCATTGCGCAACGCACGATCGGATTCTTGAGAATGGAGATCGGGATCAGTGGCTCGGGCGCCGTCAGCAAGCGCAGCACGAAAAGCGCGGCCATGATCAGCGCAAGGGCAAAGAGCGCCAGGATCGGCAACGACGTCCAGGGATAACGGACGCCGGCCAGGTTCAACGCCAGCATGAAAGCCACGCTCGCGCCCACGATCAGCGCGGCGCCGAGGAGGTCAAGGAGATGCGGCCGCTCGTAGCGCGGAAGGCGGCGCAGCAGCGATGTCGTGATCGCCAATGCCGCAAGCCCCATCGGAATATTGATCCAGAAGATGACCGACCAATGCAGATGGTCGGCGATCAACCCGCCGAGCAACGGGCCGCTGCCACCGGCCGTGGTGTAGGTCGCAGCGAAGTAGCCGTAATAGCGGCCGCGCTCCTTGGGCGCGACCAGATCGGCGAGCACGACCATGCCCATGGACGACAAACCGCCGCCGCCGAGGCCGTGCAGGACGCGGCCCAGGATCAGAACCAGCATGTTCGGTGCGAGCGCGCAAACCAGCGAGCCGGCCATATAGGTCAGGATCGCAATGCGCAACGTGAACCGGCGCCCGTGAATGTCCGCGATCTTGCCGTAGAGCGGGATGACCGCGGTCGACGCCAGCAGATAGGCGGTGATCAGCCAGGGCAGGTTGTGCACATCATCGAAATCGCGTCCGATCGTCGGCAGCGCCGTCGCCAGAATGGTCTGGTCGAGCGACCCCATGAACGTCGGCAGCAGCACGCCCAGCACGATCAGCAGGGTCTGTCGATGCGTGAGGGGCGTGGCCTCACGGCGATCGGCGTAGGCATCCATCGGCAGGGGCGTTCCGGTCCCTAATATTTATGCGTGATCGGCGGCATGCGCGCCGTCACCTTTGACGCCGGTTGTAAAGCACGCCTCCGACCGCGGCCAGCCCGCGCCAAGGCATGGCACGATGTCCGCGCTGCATGCGAAGCGTTGTGCTGCATTGCGCCAAAATGCGCGGCGGGCCGGTCGCCCGACACTTCGTTGCCGTGGCGGCGCCCGCCGTGAAATTGCCAGGCTTCTCAACTTCTTGGCATTGCTGCCACGCCCGCTCGGCCTATATCCTTGGAACGAGTCGAATATCCCGGCGGCCGTCGTGCCGCGCAGGCTCGCAATGCCGCGGAGGCGCGCGCGATGGCGCTCAACCACGTCACGCTCGACGACAAATACGACCTCGCCAAAAGCCGGATCTTCGTCACCGGCTTTCAGGCGATCGTGCGCCTGTGCTTGATGCAGAAGGAGCGCGACCGCCGGGCGGGCCTCAACACCGCGGGCTATGTGACCGGCTATCGCGGATCGCCGCTCGGCACCCTCGACCTGCAGTTCATTCGCGCCCAGCGCGCGCTCGACAAATACGACGTCCGGTTCCAGGGCGGGGTCAACGAGGACATCGCCGCAACCGCGATCTGGGGCTCGCAGCAGGCGGAGTTGCGCGGAGAGGGCAGGTTCGACGGCGTATTCGGGCTCTGGTACGGCAAAGGGCCGGGCGTCGACCGCACCGGAGACGTCTTCCGCCACGCCAATTTCGCCGGCACCTCGAAGCATGGCGGCGTCCTGGCGCTGATGGGCGATGACCACACCGCCGAATCCTCCACCACGGCGCATCAATCCGAATATCACTTCATCGATGTCATGATCCCGATCCTGAATCCCGCCGGCGTTCAGGAGATTCTCGATTACGGCCTCTATGGCTGGGCGATGTCGCGGTTCTGCGGCAGCTGGGTCGCGCTCAAGTCCATGCACGAGACGGTGGAATCGACCGCCGTGATCGACGGCAGCCTGGAGCGCGTCAACATCGTCATCCCGCAAGACTTCGCGATGCCGGAAGGCGGGCTCAACATCCGCCTGCGTGATACCGTCCTTGGGCAGGAAGCGCGGCTGCACGACTACAAGCGCGATGCCATGCTCGCTTTCGTGCGCGCGAACAAGCTCAACAAGTACATCACCTCGGGCGGGCGCAAGCCGAAGATCGGCGTCATCACGGTCGGCAAGAGCTATCTCGATGTGCGCCAGGCGCTCGACGAGCTCGGAATCGACGAGGTCAAGTGCAACGATCTCGGCATCCGGCTCTACAAGATCGGATGCCCCTGGCCGATCAGCCGCGACGACCTCAAGCAATTCGCCGACGGCCTCGAGCTCATCATCGTGGTAGAGGAGAAGCGCTCGCTGATCGAGGTGCAGGTGCGCGAAGAGCTTTACGGCACCGCCAACCAGCCGGTCTGCATCGGCAAGAAGGACGAGCGCGGCAATTGGCTGTTCCCGGTGAAGGGTGCGCTCGATCCCAACGAGGTTGCGATCTGCATTGGCGAGCGCATCCTGCAGAGGGTCGGTCCCAACGAGGAGATCGCGGCACGGGTCGCCGCGCTGAAGGAGGCGCAGCGGATTCTGGCCGAGACCCAGGATGTCGCGGTGCGCATTCCCTATTTCTGCTCGGGCTGCCCGCACAATTCGTCGACGGTCGTGCCGGAAGGCATGCGCGCCTATGCCGGCATCGGCTGCCATTATATGGCGCAGTGGATGGACCGCTCGACGCTGGGCTTTACCCAGATGGGCGGGGAGGGTGCGAACTGGATCGGCGAGGCGCCGTTCTCCAAGCGGCCGCACGTTTTCCAGAATCTCGGCGACGGCACCTACAACCATTCCGGCTACATGGCGATCCGTGGCGCCATCGCTTCGGGCGTGAACATCACCTACAAGATCCTGTTCAACGACGCCGTCGCCATGACCGGCGGGCAAGCCAATGACGGCGGGCTGACGGTGCCGCAGATTGCCCGTCAGGTGGCGGCGGAAGGCGCAAAGCGCGTCCTCGTGGTGACCGACGAGCCCTGGAAATACGACAAGCATGAAGACTGGCCGCGCGGGCTGACCATTCACCACCGCGACGAGGTGATCCCGGTCCAGCAGGAGCTTGCGAAGATCCCGGGCGTGACGGTGCTGATCTACGACCAGACCTGCGCCGCCGAGAAGCGGCGCCGCCGAAAACGCGGTCTTTTCCCCGACCCGGACAAGCGGGTGATCATCAATGAGCTGGTCTGCGAAGGCTGCGGCGATTGCGGCGTGAAATCGAACTGCGTGTCGGTGCAGCCGCTTGAGACCGAATGGGGCCGCAAGCGCACCATCGACCAATCGAGCTGCAACAAGGACTTCTCCTGCGTGAAGGGCTTCTGCCCCTCGTTCGTGACCGTGCACGGCGGCAAGCTGAAGCGGGGCACGGACATTGCCGCGTCCCACGACCCGGTGTTGCTGCCGCAGCCGACGCTGCCGCCGATCGGCCAGACCTACGACATCATCGTGACCGGTGTCGGCGGCACCGGCATCGTCACCATCGGCGGCATCCTCGGCATGGCGGCGCACCTCGAGGGAAAGGGCGTCGGCGTGCTCGACATGGCCGGGCTCGCGCAGAAAGGCGGCGCGGTCTACAGCCACATGCGCATTGCCGAGCGCTCCGAGGATATCCACGCGATCAGAATCGCAGCCGGTGGCGCGGATCTTGTGCTCGGCGGCGATATCGTGGTGGCCGGCAACAAGAAGGTGCTGGCCGCGGTCAAGCATGGCAAGACCGAGATGGTCATTAACCTCGCCGAGTTCCTGCCCGGCGATTTCACCCGCAATGCCGATTTTTCACTGCCGACGGAACGGCTCAAGCGCGCGATCCTGACGGACGCCGGGCGCGAGAAGACGCACTTCATCGACGCGACGCGGGCCGCGACCGCGCTGTTCGGCGCCAGCGTCGGCGCCAATACCTTTCTCGTCGGCTATGCCTACCAGCTCGGGGCGATTCCGCTCGCGGCCGCGTCGATCGAGCGCGCGATCGAGCTCAACGGCGAAGCCGTGGAGATGAACAAGGCCGCCTTCGAATGGGGCCGCCGCGCCGCAGTGGATCCGGCTGCGGTCGAGGCGCTCATCACGCGGGGGTCGGGGCCGACCAGTGACGCGCGGACGCTTTCGCAGTCGTTCGAGGAGGTGGTCGCGCGCCGCGTCGCGTTCCTCACCGAATATCAGAATGCCGCCTACGCGGCGCGCTACCGCCGCTGGGTCGAGAGGGCGCAGGCGGTCGAGGCGGCCCGCGCGCCCGGTAAGACCGGCTTGGCCGAAGCGGTCGCGCGCGACCTGTTCAAGTTGATGGCCTACAAGGACGAATACGAGGTGGCCCGCCTTTACTCCGATGGAGCCTTCGTGAAGCAGGTGAACAGCGAACTCGGCGGCGAGCAGCTGCGTTTCCACGTACATCTCGCTCCGCCTCTGCTCGCCCGACGGGACAAGGTCACCGGCGAGCCGAAGAAGATGACGTTCGGCCCGTGGATTTTCCCACTGTTTGGGTTGCTCGCCAAATTCAAGGTCCTGCGCGGCACGGCCTTCGATCCGTTCGGGCATTCGGCCGAGCGCAGGACCGAGCGGGCGCTCGTGCGCGACTACGAGGTGCTGCTCGACGAGCTGCTCGCAAAGCTCAATGGTGACAACCACCACATCGCGGTGGGGCTCGCCGCCATTCCGGAAAAAATCCGCGGCTTCGGCCACGTCAAGATGCGCCACCTCGCAGCCGCGAAGGCGGACGAAGCCGCCCTGCTCGACCAGTTTCGCGCCGGCCCCGCGCCGCTGCTCAAGGCCGCGGAGTAGCCTTGGCCGGCTCGCCTCGGCGCGCGGAAACCGGTGCTCAGCGCGTGACCCGCATCAACTCTGACTTGACCTCGGCCCAAGCCCATTTTCTTATGAGTTGACAACAGGCTGCCGGTGAACGGCGGCGAGGGCCGATGCGCCCGCGGGGATTTGGCGCTGTAGACTGGGAGAATTGCCGTGGCGACCGACGCGGCGCGCGCGGACACGTTCCCCAAGCTCCTGATTCGAAATGCCCGCCGTTACGCGGGCCGGCCGGCGTATCGACACAAGGATCTCGGCATCTGGCAGGTCTGGACCTGGGAGCAGGTACTGGAGGAGGTGCGCGCATATGCGGCAGGGCTCGCCCGCCTCGGCCTCAAGCGCGGTGACGCCATGGCCATCGTGGGCTCGAACCGGCCCAAGCTCTACTGGTCGGTGACGGCGGCGCAGATGCTTGGGGCCGTCCCGGTGCCGGTTTACGCCGACGCGGGCGCCGACGAAGTCGCCTTTGTGCTCGCCCATTCCGACGCGCGCTTTGCCGCGGTCGAGGACCAGGAACAAGTCGACAAGCTTCTGTCCATCGCCGAGCGGCTGCCGAAGCTCGAACGGATCGTCTACGACGAGCGGCGCGGCCTGCGCGATTACGACCATGGCCGCCTCCGCGCCATCGCCGACGTCATCTCGGACGGTCGCGACGCGCTCGCCGAGGAGCCCGCGCTTGGCCAGTGGCTCGACCGCGAAATCGAGGCGGGCAGCGGCTCGGACCGTTCGATCATTCTCTATACGTCGGGCACCACGGGCCAGTCGAAGGGCGTCGTACTGTCCGCCATCGGCTGTATCAATGCCGCCTCCGACACGGTCGCTTTCGACCAGCTCACCGCACGCGACGAGGCGCTCGCTTACCTGCCGCTCGCTTGGGTCGGGGACCATTATCTCAACTATGCGCAAGCGCTGGTCGCGGGTTTCTGCATTGCCTGTCCGGAGAGCGCCGACACTGCCATGCAGGACATGAGGGAGATCGGCCCCACCTTCTTTTTCGCTCCGCCACGGGTATTCGAGCAGATGCTCACCGGGGTGATGATCCGCATGGAAGATGCGGGTCCGCTCCAGCGGCGGCTGTTTCACGCCTTCCTCGGCGTCGCACGGCGCTATGGCGAGAAGATCCTCAATGGCGAGCGCGTGCCGATCGCGGGCCGTGTGCTATACGCGCTCGGCGAACTCCTCATCTA
>Ga0184611_1000151_pt1 | contig 11804 bp, 9 predicted proteins | sample PLM3_5_coex_FD_133162 | JGI IMG/M metagenome (GOLD analysis project Ga0184611, IMG submission 133162) | Groundwater sediment microbial communities from an aquifer in East River, Colorado, USA - PLM3_5_coex | ecosystem: Environmental > Terrestrial > Soil > Riparian zone | place: USA: East River...
ACGCCGCGATTGATCAGCGTTGCCCGATGGCCGGTCAACACTCCAACATCCGACTTCCGCTCAAACTGAATGCCGGGGAACCTGCGCCCCTGAATCACTCCGGTCCCATACAGATCCATGCCAAGCTGCATCTGGTACGGAGGATTCGACGGGTTCGTCCCCTGCGCCGGATAGTCGATCATGATCTTATTGATGTTCCGCATCTGCACGGAATCCGTCTCGTAGAGATCGTTGGGATTCGCAGGCCGTTTGCCGAGAATGCGCCAATCCGCGAATGACTGACCACCAAAAGCAAACTCCGTAGTCCAGATACCGGCAATGTCGGGAATCGTCTGGCCGTAAGGATCGGTCGCAGGAAAGCCGTAGTTCAGCCGCGCACCCATGCGCCCCTTCTCCACGCCCATGCGGTCGCGCACCGAAAGGTATGGATAGACCGGCATCCCCGTCCCATCGTCGGAAATGAAATCGAAACCTCCGAGAATCAGAACGCCATTCTGGTTGGCGTAAAGAGGAGCATTGTTGGGGCTTCTTCCGCCAACATAGAGTTCCGCGAACCATCCGCCGAAAACACTGTGGGAAGCCTCGCCTGGATGCGTGACATTATTCTGCTGTCCCATCCAAGCGCGGATGACATTCTGGTGGTTGTAAACCGCGATCTGCCCGTTCTCGTTCGCCCCGAAACTCGAGTTCGTCGTATCGGTGTTCCCGCCGCCAACACGGAGAATCGAGCCAACGAAGATCTTTCTCGAAGTAACAGTATCGACAATGAAGCCAGAATCAGCAGGATAATTCGGCCAGGAAAACTCAGCCTCATTCCACCAGCCGCCCGGTATGCGATCAGGAACCATCTCGCTAGGAATTGGCAAAAAGGCAAAGGCTTTCTTCGGCGTCAATCCCGGCGTCAGTGAATTCCTCTGGCCCGTCATGTTGCGCGAAACGAAGTAGAAATCCATCTGCGCTGCGAGCACCGAAGGCTCCCACGGCGTGACTAAGGAAGTCTCCGATTTCGGCGCATCCCAGTAAACCGGCCAACCAATGTTTCCGCCAATCACACGAGCGATCGACACCCCGCCGTATTTGTTGTCTGTTGGATTCGTCCAGCCATCGATATGAAACCGCATCATCGGAATGCCGTCAGGCGAAAGTTCCTGATCGGAAGTAATCGTCACCCCGGCGATGTTTACCAGCGGTGCGAACTCCTGCCCTGAAGAGCCAGAGCCGGGAGGACCGATATACCAAGTCGTGCGCGGTATCCGCGCTGACGGATTCGCCGGGTCGTCCGAGAGCTTACCTAAGTTGTCGAACGGAATCGCAAGGATGGTCCAGTTTTCGGCCACCTTCGGCCAATCGATGATCCACAGAGTGGTGGAAGACTGATTCCAGGAAGCCGTCGCCAATTCACGCGGCGGATTGGTGCCAGCTACGAAGAACTTCACACCGGAGTAGCGATTCGACGCCGGAGGATTCCACAACAAATCGACGTTGGCGTAGATCGTCCCATCCGGCTGGTAGGTATGCCGGGAATTCGCCGTCCTGAGAAGAGTGATATCCGGCGATGTGCCCTCGCCGGTCGGAGGATAGATGACCTGGACATCAACAACCGGCGTGATGTCCTTCACGTAGGAATTCACAAAGCCATCGATATCCATCGAGCAGAACGCCACCGTGAAGTAGTGGTTCCCGGCATCATAAGCCGGAGAAATCCAGGTGTCCTTCTTGTTGACTTCGAGAACCGGTCCCCGCGACTGGACATCGTTGGCGATGTAAACGATCTGCACCCCACCACAGGGCTTCATCCCCGGCGGCAGCGGAATGGTCGGATCCGGCGGCGTGAAATCGAACGTCAGCCGGTACTTCGCACCAGCGGAGTTATTGAAATCCTCCTGCACTTCGACAACGGGATTCGTGATGAGCCACGTGTGCTCCATCCCGCTGATGTAATTTACGGAAGATGCCGGAACGGTGACGACCGCGTTAGGCGTCGGATCGGGCAAGTTCGCCCGCACGATCTGAGCGTTCGCGACTTCGTTGTACGCGGCCAGATAAACGCGCACCGGGCGCTCTGTCGGATGACCCTTGATCCGAAACGCCAGCGGCGAGCGGGGATTGTTCATCACGATCTCCGGTTGCCAGTCACCGGAAAGCTGCACCGACCCGTCGAGCGGCACCGACCCGTCCATCGGCGCATTCGGCTGCGCGGACGTGTCCGGGTCTTCGAGGTAAACCACCACGCCGGTGAAGTTGGCAGGCGTGGACGTGTTGTGAGGCGTCCAGTGAAGCGTCACCTCAAACTCACCGACGTAAATCTCGCGCACCGCAATCGAATCCACCGTCACCGGAGGCGCAGGCGGAATCTCCGGCATCGTTGACGGTGTGGCGGCAAGCGCCAGCCGGGTGACGTAAGGCTCGGTTGCCAGATCCAGCGGCTCGTCGTAATTCGCCGACCGGACGGTAAGGAAGAAGTTCCAGTCCTCATCCTCTTCCGGCGGCAGCAGGTCTAAGAGAAAGATCCCGTACCGGCCAGGAATACCCTCGGTCCCGTCTCCCTGATAGTCATGCGCTCCGGCGAATTCCACCTCGCCGTTCGCACGCTGCACCCATGCCTTGACCCCGCTGAAGGATCCCAGCGGATCGGGCGGGTTGTACCTTACCTCAAAGCGATCCCGCTGCGAGCCGTCAGAGAAATTCACCAGCGTGCATTCTGAAACCCAGAACGGCTCGTCGCCAATCGGCAACAAATCACCGGGCAGCGGGAACGGTTCGTCAGGATCAGGGCGAACCGTTCCCTGGATCTCGATCCGCGCACTCTCCAGCTTCATCGTGGCGTTCCACGACGAGATGAAGACCCGCTTGGCATCGAGATTGTCTTCTAGAAATAGCTGATCCACCGGCAACTGGCGCACGAGGTGCAACTCGTCGTTCGCGTACAGGTTCCAGTGCGTGATCCCCTGCGCGTTCTTCGGCGGTTGCCAGGAATACTTCCCAACCGAAGACTTCAGCTCTCTCGGCGGATACGGACGCTTTGCGCTGATGTAACTCGTGCGAATCGTCATCCGCCGCAGCGACAAAAGCGGATCGTCGTTCGACGGCGCAGGGGCCTGCGGAACTTCCGGGTACATCGCAGCAGTCTTGAGATCGTCGTTCATGTGCGATTCTTCGAAGCTCCGGCCTGATACATCACCCGGAGAATGCAGCCATAGAAGTTCTCCGGCAGGTTCGCTTCTTTGCCGGGATCGGAATAATACTGCGGCTCGTTGGTCTTCGTACCGTCGAGTAGAAAACCGAACTGATACCAGAACGCTGACGGATTCCGCATCTTAAAGCGGTAGAGGAAATCCTCCAGGCTCTGCGGCGTCTTCTGCGCTTCCACCGCGTCCGCTACCTGCGCGAAGTTCGCCTTCCACAACATTTGCAACGTCGCGTCCTGCGCAATCGCATCCACCCAGGAGAAGTCCTTGCGGAGAGCAGCATCGCCGAAGTCATCCCAGTTCCGGTAGATCTTCCCCTTGATCTGCGCCTTCGGCGCTGCCAGCGGCATGTCGTCCATCGTCAGAACCAACCCGGTTTCCGGCTGGCCCTCGATGGTATACAGCGAGCGGTTCGCGACAACATGAAACCGGAGGCCGTCATTTCGCACCAGTGTTTTCGCGCACTCGTAGTGGTGAGGTGACTCGGTGTATGCCGTCTGCAACGCAAAGTCGTGGCAGATCGACTTGTCGTTATCCATCCACATCTGATAGCGGTCAACGTGATTCCGGGGGTCCAGCCAGTAGCTGGCGCACACCGGCTCGCCGTCGATGGATGATTGGTAGTCCTTCGAGACAATGACAAGCTGCGCCGAATCCGGCGGCAGAAGAACGATCTCCTTCGTCTGCGTCACCCACATGTGGCCGTAGGTCGTCTTCGTCAGCGTCTTGATGTGCTTGATTCCCCGGATGCGCGAAATCTCCGTCCACTCGTGAATCCCGTCAGCCGTCTCTTCCAAAAGGAAGCAGCTTGTCGGGCAGATCACCAGCACCCGCGTCTTGGCATCCTCGACAACCAGCGGCGTCTCCCCGCTGGGCGTGTAAGCGAAGGAATCCTGCGGCCAGGAATGCTCCGGCACTCCAACGAATTCCTTATCGAACGAATCGCGGGCAGAGTTCGACCAGTAAACCCCGGTCTGCTCTCGCGGAACCTTCGTCTCGTAAGTGAAATTAATCTTTCTGGCCCCGGTCTTGGCATCCGGCTGGATCGGCATTGCCCCGCCGCCCAACCCGGCATTCGGCAGGAGCACCCCGTACACCCGCCCATTGACGTAACACATGGATCGCATGGGACGCGGCGGGAAGTTGGTAGTCGGCATCTCCTTCGTCTGGTCGGCATAGACGCCGCCCAGCATCGGATCGATCGAAGTCCAAGGGAAATTGAGAACGACGGAATTGTTCGTATGGAAGGTCTTGAACGGCGCGACCATCGTCTGGTCCATGATCAGATACGGGATCTCGCCGCCATCGACCGTGATGTAAAACACGTAGTGCAAGTTGAGCGCCCACGCATCGTTCTGCTGCGTCGAGTCGTTGCCGATGGGAACGAGCAGCTTGTGCAGATCGTTGACGGTGATCTGCCCCAAATCTGTCTGTGGCCCGAATCGAGCTACGAATACGGCATTGGAATAGTGGCCGGTCAGCGCACTGTGGAATCCGACCCACAACTGCCGGTGCTCCTGGATGGAAATCGAGCCATTCACCGTGACAGCGAACGTCGCCGTAGGCAAGCCGTTGGGACACCACGCATCGATCCCCATGGGAATGTGCAGCGCGGAAGGCAGATACCACGCCGACACCGGAGAGTCGCTGGTCGTGTTATCCCGCACCCCAAGGCCGTTGTAGTAGTACACCCGGTCGCGAATCGTCACCGAAGCAACCGGATGAGTCAGCCCATACGCGCCGTCATGGCTTGTTTCGATCTTCTGGATGTTCTGGCGAACCTGAGTATTCGCCATGTCGAGCGTCTGCCAGAAGACGTCGGTGTCATTAACAGCATGCTGCGCGAACTGCACATCAAAGCTGCCTGTGTTTTGCAGCCACCGGTACTGGTGGAGGTTGAGGAACTTCCCCGCCGTCTCCTCCAGGCGCAACTTCCTGCCGCTGCGCAAGCGCAGCCACCCTCCCGGCATTACCCGGAAGTTGTCGCACTGAAATGACGACCCCCTCGGGCGTGTCAGGGGATGACCGGACGTGTTCAGCCCCGAGATCTGAATCTGCGCCTGCTCTGGGAAGTTGACTGCCATTACCTGATGAAGCGCGGACGATGCACCCGCGCCAGCTCCATATCCCCACGCTTCGCGTTGGTGATCCCATCGTTGAACTTCGCCGCCGCCGCGTCCGCCCTTGGATCCCCCTGCCCGTACCGATCGATATAGATGTCCCGCCTCAGCCCATATATCAGCGAATACTGGAAGTGCTCGGGAATGTACTGCGACAGATCGACATCTGAGGTGTTGTCGGGGAAGACGGCCTGAAAGTAATAGATGACCGTAACCGCGTAAGCCTTGTCCAGCGGTGCCGTGAAGTTCAACCTCTGGAAGTACTGAATCCCAGGACCGGGCGTGTTCGAAATGTAATACCCGGATGGCTCATAGGCTGTCCCTGTCGTCGTAACTCCCGCCATCCTCCCCGGATCATCGCCGATGAAAGGGAGTCCACCGCTGCAGCTACACTGCGGCATGTAAACCCCCTCCATGTTCAGGAAGTCACGCGGAAGCGTGAAGCCGGTATCCCCGGCTACGACATTCGAAAACGCGATCCTCCGACGCCAGCCGGGATTTCCGACACCATCCAGAAACTCTGGAATGATGGCGCGGCGCAAACAGATGCCGACGTTAAAATCGGCATTCGCAATCTGTCCGCTGTTGGCTTCATTCTCGATTTCGAGCGTCGTCATCACTGGCTACTCCGCGTTCTGGCTGGGTTCCATCGCCTGCTGTGCCTGACGGAATCGTTCAAGCTCCTCCATCAATTCCTTGTTCTTCCGTACCTGCTCCAGCAGCAGCCGGTTCTTCGACTCGACTTCCCGGTTGGCGATATGGAGCTTCACATCGTCAGTCAGATGACGCTGGCCGTATTCCTCCTCCGTGATCACATCCGGGTCAACACCCGCACCCTTGGCATCTTCCATGCGCCTCTCCAGCGCCTCGATGATCACCGGATCGTTGGTTTTGTAAATCCCATACATGTCCCCCAATGGCTGAAACCGGACAAACTTCTCATCCGTCCGCTCCACCGTGCCGTTGGACATGGTCTGCAACCTGCCGGGAGAAATCCCGATATAGAGTTCCCGCACCGGCGAATAGAAAATCTTCGAGACGGGAGTTATGGAAGGCGGCTCTCCCACATCGGCATTCATAACGCGCTGCAACGGCAGCGCCGGGTCATACGATGGTATTGCTACTTTTGGCATATATTCTCCTCAGAGTTTTCGGGGGCGGGGAAACCTGAGAAGAAAGCCCGCCCCTTTTTCCACTTACCTAGGCCGTGGAACCTAAGTCGTAGTGAAATCCGTTACGTTGTAAATCTTCGTGTGATACAGCGGCTGCTTCACGATCAAACCCGCTTCGGTCAAGATCTCATCCATGTAACCGTCACGGCCATCCCTCACAGCGTTCTCAATGATGTGCGTGTTGCGGTTCTCGCCGTTGGCGTTGAGATACCGCATTTCCAGCTGATCGAGATCGAGCGAGAACGCCATGCCGCCGAATCCGGTGGAGGAACCCTGCGCCGAATTCTCCAGCATCCAGTCATTGGCGAGCAGCCACGTGCCGTGCGCTGTCGTCACTTTCTGGATGTTCACGCCCAACCGAGTCTCGCCAGGAGACAGCATCAACTTCGAGAAACCCCAGAAGCTGATGGCCGACTTCACAATCGGCGCACCGATCAAGAGCTTGGTGTTCTTCCCGTAGCGGAATGCGCGGCGGGAGAATTCCTCGAACGTTTTGTAGGTCAAGGATCCACCGGCATCGACTGCCGTACCGTTAGTCGAAACCACGCTGTTCACGCCCATCGTGGTACGCAATGGACGCCCGGTTCCGGCGTAGTCCATCGTCTCGCTGGCTTTGCCAAACAGGAACGAAGAATTGATGGCAATCTTGTGTTCCTTCAGCTTCTTCTTGTGCTCCCGTTGACGCTCACCACCGGGGGCGTTGTACGTCTTGGTCGCAACCTGCGTCTTCGAAAATTGGCAGGAAGTACGGAAGATCTGCGTGTACGACAGAATGGCTGTCGGACGCCGCACCTTCGAATTGGGGAAGGGATCGTTTTCCTGGTACGACGGACCAATAATCCTCAAAGGAGCACTGGCGGCAATCGCACCCGTTGTCGTCCCGGCAAAGCCACGCTGCACCGTCAGCGTAATGCCGTCAGTATTAACGGCAGTAACGCGGATGATTTCAGGAATCGCGTTCGAAGTCACAACACCGGGAACCACCAGCATGTCACCGGCAACCACCATGCCCGGTGCCGCCAAGACAAACGTAGTGACGCCGCTCGCCGCACCCGCAGCGGAGATGTTGACCCACCGCGCCACGTAGTCGTCCTCGTACCATTCGAGGCGCGGCGTGTCTACCGAAGACCGCTTTTTCAACTGCAGAAGCAGTGTGATCAGCGGGCCTTCATTCGGCTCCAGAAGTGATAGTTCGTCATCGACCCGTCGGACTATTCTGTTTTCCGGCGCTTGGTCGGTTTGGAAGGTTGTGCGAACCCCCAGGAATTGTTCGGCCATTGATGTTTCCTCCCATGGAAACGGTCAATGGTCAGCGCAATAATTCGTCTATGCTCCGCTGCTCATCCGGCAACTCTTGCAACGATTGCACGTAGGATCGTGCCTGACCGTTGGTTGTGTTGTTGACTGGACCGCGCCCGCTGGCATTAATGCCCTGCCGCGCACGCTCCTGTTGCTGGCGGCGCTCCATCTCCGCGCCGTTTGCCATAAGTTTTTGTGCCTGAGCCGGTGCGACTGCCGGTGGTTTCGCGCCATTTGCGCCTCGCTTCCACATGGCATATGCCACGCGAACCTTGGCGATGGCGGATAGCTGTTCCGCCTTGCGTGAGTCGGAGTGATTCTTCCGAAGATCGAGGAGCCACGGGTTCTGCTGGACAATCTGATTAAACGGCGAATTGTCGAACTGAATCCCGTTGAAGGTTATCGGTTGTCCAGCCGGGTCAGACTTGAACATATCCCGGATATCCTTCAGCCCTGTCTTCTCCAGTTGCCCCAGTGCAAATTCCCGGTCCTGATCCATGCGAGTGCGATGACTCACCGTCATTAATTCGGGAAATTGCTCGCGGATCTGCTTCGTGACCATACTGCGAATGTGGTCTTCATTGCCGTACAGTCTGCGCGTGAACATGCTGTTGTCTACAGCGATCACGTCGTTGAAGCTTCCGCCTTCTGTGAGCGCACCCTGCCACGCGGCATTCTGCGCGAAATACCCGTCTGCTGGCTCTTTCCACTGGTCGCCGACATCTCCCAGGGCTAACTGCCCGTGAGGAGTTAATGGCAAGTCACTCAGCTGCTGGGGCGCTTGTCCCGACCCATACTGCTGTTGTGGTGCTGTCTGCGACTGTGGCTGAAGTCCAAACGCCTGCTGTTCGAATTCCGTCGGCGCTTCAAGGGCATCCTCTCCAGGTGTCGCCTGTTGCGGAGTCTTGCGCTCGGATTCGAGTGTCCGAATATGAGCCTGCGAATCGAAGATCCTCTTTAGAATTTTCCGGTGGTTTGGGTCTTGTGGATCAAGCCCCGCGCTTGCGGCCTCGTTCTGAATGAAGGTTTCGAGTTCGTCTACGGACGCATTCGATACTGCGGCAGCAGTTTCCTCGGAAGGTTTAGCCTCGGTTCTGGTGTCGCCAGTCCCTTCGGTTTGTGCTCCCTCGGTCGTGGTGGATGGCTCTGCCGGAAGACCATTCACCGGAAACGAATCCCATGAGTTCAGCGACGGTTCGTCGGCATACGTTGACGTCGGCTGTTGCTGGCTGCTCGACGGCTGTGACGCCGGAGCTGCTGCGGGTGCAGCCGCTGGTGCTGGCTGCGATGTTTGACTTGGTGCGCTCAAAATAAAACCCTCTCAGTTTTTAACCAACCCGACCAAACCGGCCCAGCAGGGTGATCAGCGACAAAACACCCTGGATCTGACCTTCATACAACACGGCTTCATGGAAGTTGCCATCCGCTACCGCCGCACGCAAGCCGCCCTGTTTATCCACGGCTTCGGCCTCGGTTACCCGTCTGACAGCTTCCATGAGCACGTCATTCCTCAAAGCCAAACGCAAAGCGTCGGTGTGAATCGGATCCAGCTTAGGATCAGTTCTCACGTAATCGAGAACGTAGCCGACGCTGTTTCCGACCCGGTCGTCACCGTAATTGTGCGATCCCCGGTAGCAGCCTCAGCGAATACCGTCACTGGAACTTCCAGCGCAGTCGCAGAGGTTACCTTCACCGTGCCGTGATTCACACCACTTCCGCTGATGCTCACTTGCGTCTGACCCTGCACAAAGTTCGTAGCAGTTCCCGTGACGTGAACAACAACTCCACCGGAACCCTGCGGTGCGCTCGTCGGCGACAGCGACACTTGCGGATCCTGCTGCGTCGGAGGAGGATCGATCGACCCGCCGCCGTCCGCCGCTTCCGCCGTCTCACTCGTAAGAAGCCTCGCATCAGGGCCTAGACCCAATCTGTCGAGCGGCTCCTGCGGAACCCACGGCGTCGGATTTACGCCGGGGGGCGCGTAAGCCAGCGACATCGGCGGATCGGTGGAATGAGCGATATGCCCCTCGCGTGGAATCGGCTCGATCACTTCTTCGAGCGCCTCGATCCCCAGCCCCCTCGCCATGTTGATCGCACCGGCTAGCATCCCGACAAACCGCGACGAAACCGGCAGCGACATTCCCCACTTCCGGTCGTTGAGCAGCTTCCGAAGTTCAACGGCTTTCTTGGCGAACTCACCCAGGAGGGCGAGGTTCTCTTTGGAGTACTCCGGCTCCGGCGGTTTCTGCCACCGCTCGCGCTCTTCCTTATCCCGCTTATCCAGATACTCGCGCTCTTGATCCGAGAGGGGACCGCCCGCTTTCGCGATCAGGCTGCGCTTGGCGAGATGATGCTCCATCTCCCGCGCTTCAGTCTTCTCGCGGGTTTCATGACTTTCACGCTTGTCGCGCTTTTCGTCTTTTTCGTTTTCGGTTTTAGTAGGCACGTTGCGTCTCCCCTTTCTGCTCTCGCTGCTCCCGCTCCCATCGACGCCGCTGCTCCGGCTTATCCAGATCTTCTTTCTCTTCCTTCCGCTCGGGAAGCTCCACGCCCATGTCTTTGAACATGACGAGGGGATCGCTCAAGGCACTCGTCACGCCAGTCATCTTGCTGGACAAGATTCCCTCAATGACGGGGTGGTCGAGAACAAACTGATACAGATCCGCAGCCGCCTTCGCGACTTTCTCCGCGTGAGCCTTCCGCTCGGGATCCCAATCATCGACGCGATCCGGCGCATTCGGACTCCGGCGAATCGATTCCCGATTCTTCCGCTCCTGCTCTTCGTCCGTCGGCTGCTGCTGCGCATGCCGCCGCTTCTCTTCGTCCTGCGCTTCGAGATTGATATTCGGGTGCTCAAGCGAAGTCTCGACCTGATCCCCGTTGTCTTTCTTTTTGGTGCTCATTAAACCCTCCTGGTTTACTGTTCGCCCAACGGCAATCCACGCGCCGCTTGATATGCCGACCCGCCCTCTAAACCTTCTTCGCCGAAGCCGTACTGATCGGGGCCAATGCCGAGATTGTCCAGCGATCCGATAGGCTCAGATGCTGCGCCGCCTTCTTCGCCGGGAAGCCCGGTCCCGCCCGGTCCAGGCCCACCCGGCGGCATTCCCTCTCCTTCCGCAGGGGGACCACCACCTTCCATCCCCTCCGGTGGAGGAGGTGGCTCAGGGAATGCTTCCGTAATGATCTTGTCTTGCAGCTCGGGAGTCAACGTCTCAAATTTGATCGAAACATTTACGCCCGCTTTTGGTCCAGGCGGCGGCGGGGGTGGAGGAGGAGGCGGTGCCTGCCACTGATTCAGCTCCCGGCCTTTGCCGTAAGCGGTCAGCAGAGTGTCACGAGCCTTCTCCACGTTGAACAAATCCGGGCGCTGATTGGCGACAGCCCACAGCTGCTGCGCCTGCTGCATGTTCGCTTCATCGTCGTCGGCGAGCACGGAGTTCGCGATGACTTCGACGTGCGCATCCACCTGGAAATCCTCAGGTGTAACCTTCACCCACTTAACCTGATCCTTCGTAAATTCCTCAGGCGGCTTCCCGCTCTGCCCGTACCGCTCATACCGCGCCGAATCAATTTCCAGCGACTCCGACATCTCGGAGCGATTGAGGAGATACATCATCTCAGCGTCGGTCTTGATCGACGTCTCGATCAGCATGTCCTGCATGTCTTTCGACAGGATGTCCGTATTGAACGCCATCAATCTCGCACCGGTTGCCGTGCGGGCCTGCGCCGGATCCACGTTCGCCGACATCGACATGTTCGTCTCGCCGGTCGCCATCTGAATCGCACGCATCAGCGCGGCTTCGTCGTTCATCCCTTCGGCTGCTGCCGCGATGGCAGCTTGCTCGCCGATCACCCACGTGTCGCCGGGGCGCGAGAAGACGAGCCGATAGCCTTCGTAGCGTTTGAGCAGGTCTGGATTTTCGTACAGCTCGCGGTTCGATGTGCCGACTAGTGGCCGCAGGATGTGGTTCGTCAGCGCGAACCGCATGTTCGTCTGGAGATTGTGCAGCTTGTTCAGCGGA
>Ga0184611_1000152_pt1 | contig 11801 bp, 11 predicted proteins | sample PLM3_5_coex_FD_133162 | JGI IMG/M metagenome (GOLD analysis project Ga0184611, IMG submission 133162) | Groundwater sediment microbial communities from an aquifer in East River, Colorado, USA - PLM3_5_coex | ecosystem: Environmental > Terrestrial > Soil > Riparian zone | place: USA: East River...
GACTTTTTATTCTCATGCACCACATCAATTTCATTTGCCAGCAACTGGCCGCTCAGCACTTCGCTGTCCACCATGTTCTTGCTGCAGCCAAGTGTTATGATATTTACTTTATCCTTATGTAGTTTCTTTGTCTTCATACCCCAAACCCCTAAAGGGGCTTTATCATTTTCTATTTTTCAAGATCAAATAATGAATCAACAAACTCATGCTTGTCAAATACAAGCAGGTCGGTCATTTTTTCTCCAACACCAATAAACTTTACCGGTATTTTAAATTGATTAGCGATGGCAAGTACAACTCCTCCTTTTGCAGTCCCATCCAATTTTGTGATCGCTATTGCTGATACATCAGTAGCTGCAGTAAAATGTTTTGCTTGCTCTAATGCATTTTGACCTGTACTTCCATCTAATACCAACAACACTTCATGTGGTGCATCCGGAATTACTTTTTGGATCACTCGTTTTATCTTGCTCAACTCCTCCATCAAATGAGCTTTATTATGCAATCTTCCCGCAGTATCTATTAAAACAACTTCACTTCCTTTTGCCACAGCGCTCTGTGCTGTATCAAAAGCAACAGCAGCAGGATCGCTGCCCATATCTTGTTTTACAATTGGCACCCCAACTCTTTCACTCCAAATAGTAAGTTGATCAACTGCCGCCGCACGAAAAGTATCTGCAGCACCGAGCAAAACATTTTTTCCAGCCTCTTTAAAATTATAAGCCAACTTACCGATCGTTGTTGTTTTACCAACTCCATTTACACCTACCACAAGAATAATATATGGCTTCGTTGGAAGGTCTGAATCAAAGGCATAACTATTTGATGCAGGAGCATCTACCAGCAATTGCTCAATTTCTTCCTTCAGGATCTTATTAAGCTCAGATGCGCCCAAATATTTATCTCTCGCCACCCGCTCTTCGATCTTTTTAATGATCTCAATAGTTGTATCAACACCCACATCGGCACTTACCAAGGCGTCTTCCAAATTATCCAGCACTTCTTCATCAACCGTGCTTTTGCCCGCCACCGCTTTGGTAAGTTTGGTTAAAAATCCTTCCTTGGTTTTCTGCAAACCCTGGTCAAGACTCTCCTTCTCTTTTTTACCAAATAGTTTATTTAAAAATCCCATAGTCTAAAAATAACAAGTGACAAATTTCCAAAACCCAAATAAAGAAACACAAATCAATAAAATAAAAAAAGCCATCACCCATGAGTGATAGCTATATCATTACTCTCCGCCTTTGGCGGAGTTGGGTGTATTATTTCTGCGCCAGGAACTCTTTCACTTTATCCTTGTGCACGATTGCCTCTTTAAAACTATAAGCTCCTGTTTTAGGGCTGCGTACAGCCTTGATCACTTTACTCCAGTTCTTTGCTTCAGATGCTGCCTTTTGGTCTTTGGTCTTGATCGCGGTTTTTGCTGCTTTTGCCATATTGCTCTGTTTATGGTTTTTTGTTTATAGTTTATCGTTCATCAAAGCTGGTTTAAAACCAAAAACGATAGACCATAAACGATAAACTTATTTTATTTCTTTATGAACAGTTACCTTCTTTAGTATTGGGTTGAATTTTTTCAACTCCAATCTTTCAGGATTGTTCTTTTTATTTTTCTTGGTGATATAACGGCTGGTGCCGGGCTGACCACTTGCTTTGTGTTCAGTACATTCCAATATCACTTGTACACGATTACCTTTCTTTGCCATTGTCTATTCAGATTTAAATGTGTTGTCCTTTTTTTCTCAATTCCTTTACAACATTGTAAAGACCGTTTTTGTTGATAGTACGGATACCTTCAGTTGATAACTTCAGGGTGATCCATTTATCTTCTTCGGCCAGGAAAAAACGTTTTGTCTGCAGGTTAGGCAGAAAACGACGCTTGCTCTTGATATTTGAGTGAGAAACATTATTCCCTGTGATGGGAACTTTACCTGTAACCTGACATACTCTTGCCATAATGACCAAAAATTTAGGACGGCAAAGGTAGGGGAAACATTTTAGATTTTAGATTGCTGATTTTAGATTTTTTTCCTCAATTAAAACATTCTTGCTTATTAGCTACAGCTTTGACTTTCAAAGGTTCAAAGTTATTATTTTGATACAGGCTATTGCGCCTTGATTAAGCTACTGTTGCGACGCAATCCGTTCATCGTTCTTATCGCTACCCGGCAGTCCTGAAACACACGTTGCAACCCTTCAAACAATTAAACCATTAAACCATTAAAAGCCTATTCTGCCCCTTTTGTTGATTACTCATTTTCAATTAGCTTCGCAGCCCAATCTGAAATCTACAATCTAAAATCTGAAATCTCATGGCTTACGACGTAGTAGTTCTTGGCAGCGGCCCCGGCGGATATGTAGCCGCAATACGGGCAGCCCAGTTAGGTTTTAAAACAGCAATCATAGAAAAAGAAAGCCTTGGTGGTATTTGCCTTAATTGGGGCTGTATCCCCACGAAGGCCTTGCTTAAAAGTGCCCAGGTTTTAGAAGATATAAAGCACTCCAAAGATTTCGGCATCGAGGCCAGCGGTACTCCGAATTTTGAAGCGATCATCAAACGCAGCCGCGGTGTAGCTGATAAAATGAGTCGTGGCGTTCAGTTCCTGATGAAGAAAAACAAGATCGATGTTCACATGGGTTTTGGGAAGCTAAGATCCAAAGGGAAGATCGAAGTAACTGGACAAGATGGAAGCAAAAAAGAAGTAGAAGGCAAATATATAATTATTGCAACCGGCGGTCGCAGCCGTGAACTGCCTTCAATGAAACTGGATGGTAAAAAAGTGATTGGCTATCGTGAGGCAATGTCACTACCCCAGCAACCTAAATCAATGATCGTGGTTGGTAGTGGCGCTATTGGTGTTGAATTTGGTTACTTCTATAATAGCCTGGGAACAAAAGTTACGATCGTTGAATTTTTACCAAGAGTAGTGCCGGTAGAAGATGAAGAAGTTTCAAAAGAGCTTGATAAGAATTTTAAAAAGAGCGGTATCACCATCATGACCAACAGTGAAGTAACATCGGTTGATACTTCAGGCGCCGGTGTAAAGGCAAAAGTGAAAACGCCGGATGGAGAAACAACATTAGAAGCTGATGTGCTATTAAGTGCCGTTGGTGTTTCAGCAAATATTGAGGGAATTGGTTTGGAAGAACTCGGTATCAAAACTGAGAAGGGTAAAGTAATGGTTGATAAATTTTACCAGACAAATGTTCCCGGCGTTTATGCAATTGGTGATTGTGCACCCGGCCAGGCCCTTGCTCACGTTGCTAGTAAGGAAGGGATAATCTGTGTTGAAAATATTGGTTTTAATGAAAAGAAATATAATCACAAGCCCGAGCCAATAGATTATAATAATGTACCGGGCTGTACTTATTGTTATCCTGAAATTGCATCTGTTGGCTATACTGAAAAGCAAGCGAAAGATGCCGGCTATGAAATTAAAGTCGGTAAGTTTCCTTTGAGTGCAAGTGGTAAAGCATCAGCAGCTGGTCACCCCGAAGGGTTTATTAAGGTGATCTTCGATGCTAAATACGGCGAATGGCTTGGTACGCATATGATCGGTTACAACGTGACTGAAATAATCGTGCAAACAGTTACTGCAAGAAAATTAGAAACTACTTACCAGGAAGTATTGAATAGCATTCATCCGCATCCAACGATCAGTGAGAGTGTGAAAGATGCTATTGAAGTGGCTTACGGCGAAGCGATACATTTATAGAACGAGAACCACGATTTACATGATTGATAGGGATTATGAGGAAACTTATGATCCCTTTTATTTATTATAAACTTCAAAGTATAATGTATTCTCATTTTCCTCTTAATCCGTTCATACTCCCAAAAATTGTGGTTCTAAAAAGGGCTATCTTACGATAGCCCCGCCTCTCAGTTAGTGTTGGTTGTTCTTCTATAGTTTAATAAATTTAGCGTGTAATTTTTCTTCGTCTTTCTGTGCCCGGATAAAATAAACTCCCGCAGTTAAACGGCCTACATCAATCGTTTCGATTTTGGAAGCAATGATCTTACTGAACACAACCCTTCCGCTCATGTCAAGTATCTCCATTTTTTTGCCCTTCCATCTTTCATCATAATCAAAATATATGTTTATGGAAGTGGCTGCAGGATTTGGGTATACCTGTGCATAATACCATTTTGGATAAAAGTCATCAGGCAACTTTGCAGGTTCTCCCATCGGAATATTCAATCCCTTTGAATAAAGAATAGAATTTCTTGGTCCACCCGCTTCAAAAAGCACCCTGGCTCTTTTTCTTTGTCCTTTTGTAAACATATTCATGCAAACATCATTCGTAAAATCCATAAAGTTCATGTACATATCACCAACCGGGCCATTACCACATGTCACCCTGGTGCCATTCGGGCAACCTGGAGTATAACTGCTTTGCTTTGGTGTATCATCAACTTTATCATCCCCACAATAACCTTCTCCCCAAATATGATATAGGTTTAACCAATGCCCTGCTTCATGCACAATGGTTCTCAAGTCATTTATTGCAGGTGTTGTGCCGTGGTGAGCAAAGAGATCTTCAGTAGCTAAAACAATTCCATCTTTTTTGGGATCCATTCCCGGTAATGTGCTGTACCCAAGAACGTCCTTCATATTACATATCCATATATTCAAATAGCTTTTTGAATCCCATGCATCATCGCCATACGATGCATTGAATTTCATTTTATCATCAGACATCCAGTAACCTATCGGTGTATATTTTCGTACAACGCCACTGGTGCCCACACCCCGCGGATCCATTGTTGCGATCTTAAATTCAAATCCCATTGAGGTAGCGTAAGGCTTAAATACTGATGGAATATTTGTAGTGTCAGCATTCCTTTTATTAAAGTCACGGTTGAGAGCTGCTATCAAACGGTCGAGACCTGCTCTCTCTATATTTTGATCCGGAGTGTGATAAAGTATATGAAAAACCACAGGAATAGTTATGATCTCCGGTAACCCATTAACTCTTTGTGTAGTGCCCGGTGAGTTCGCCCTCTCCCTGGTAAACACTTCCACTTGTTCTAATTCTTCTTTTAAAGAAATGCTGTTACTTACTTGCCTGCTAACATATTCTTCCATACTGCATCTCTTCTGTGCAAACAATTGAACGCCGGTAACAATAAAAAATAATACTCCCAGGAACTTGACCATAGTAATAGAATTCGAAATCTTAAATAATGTGGGATTTCAGGAGGGACACGGGAATATTAAAATGGCATTCAGGAGGATATGAATCAGAAAATCTTCAGGATGGAATTATCAGGTGATAAGGATGTGTAGGATTGATTCTCAAATATCCTGATTAACATTTTAATTTGCAAGTTTCTCCTTTAAAATATTTTTGAATCGTACATTTACTAAACTTATTCGATCAACGAGATCAATTACATGAAAAGAAAAATTTTTGTTCCACTTATCGTAGTTTCTCTTATTTCATCATCAGCACTTTTATTTTTTCGTTGCAAATCCAGGGATAAGGCGGTAAGTCCTCCAATAGATCATAAAATAATTGAAACATTTCCGCATGATACGAGCTTCTATACACAAGGACTTACTTTTTATAAATCAGAGTTGTATGAAGGCACCGGTGATCCTGGCTATATTGGCAAATCCAGGCTGATGAAAATTGATTTAAAAACCGGTAATATCCTGAAAACAATTTCCCTGACAAATAAATATTTCGGAGAAGGAATAACAATTTTGAGGGACACTATTTATCAACTTACCTGGAAGGAACATAAAGTGTTCGTATACTCTCTTAATGATTTTAAAAAAGTAAAGGAATATGACATTGATACCCAAGGCTGGGGCATTACCAATGATGGCAAAAAATTAATTGTAAGCACTGGCAGTGGTATCCTTTATTACTATGATCCATCGACATTCAGCTTGTTGAGCAAAAGTTCGATCATGGAAGGCAATAGCCAAACGTTTAATTTGAATGAACTTGAATATATAGATGGTTTTGTTTATGCTAACCAATATCAGTATCCTTATATTTTAAAAATTGATCCATCTGCAGGAAAGGTAGTTGCCAAATATGATGTAACCGATTTGTGGAAAAAAGCTCAGGCAATTAAACCTGATGTTGATTATCCCAATGGAATTGCTTACAATGAGATCACGAAGAAAATTTATGTGACGGGGAAATTATGGCCTCAAATGTATGAGATACAATTGGGACAATAGTTATTTTTAAAATCCATTCTAGAGACATATATCCCTGAAATGCTTTATGCCCCAGATCAGAATTATAATTTTCTCTTTTAAAATATTTTTTCAATCGTACATTTACTAAATTAATCTCTCAACGGGAAATCACTTACATGAAAAGAAAAGTCTTTCTTCCACTTATAGTTTCTCTTATCTCTTCACTCACATTTTTGCTTGTTTGTTGTAAACCGAAGGATCCAGTGCCCACGATAGAACCGCCAATTGAAAACCCAACACCACCTCCCCCTGTTTTAGGTCATACGATCATACAAGTTTATCCTCATGATACAAGTTTCTACACACAGGGACTTACATTTTACAAAGGCGAATTGTATGAAGGCACAGGCGACCCTCGTCATGATGGTCAATCTAGACTAATGAAAATTGATCTAAAAACGGGCAATGCTTTAAAAAAAATTTCTTTGTCGGATAAATACTTTGGAGAGGGAATAACAATTTTAAGAGATACTGTTTATCAACTTACCTGGCAGGAACATAAAGTCTTTGTGTATACGCTCAAAGATTTTAAACTAGTAAAAGAGTATGATATTACCGGAGAAGGATGGGGTATAACTAACGATGGTCAAAAATTGATCGTAAGTACTGGCAGCGGCATGCTTTATTATTATGACCCTTCTACATTTAAATTATTAAGCAAAACCTCCATTATGGAGGGGAACAGCAATACGTTTAATTTGAATGAACTTGAGTACATCGATGGCTTTGTTTATGCCAATCAATATCAATATCCATACGTATTAAAAATAGATCCTGCTGCAGGTAGAGTAATTGCCAAATATGATCTGAATGATATGTGGAACAGGGTAAAAGTAATTGATCCGGATGTAGATGTACCGAATGGAATTGCCTATGATTCAACAACAAAAAAGATCTATGTTACAGGTAAGTACTGGCCAGAGATGTACGAGATACAATTGGGGCAATAAATTATTTTGAGATAATATATATCACAGAGCTGCATTTCTGAGCATCACTCATTGCCTTAAAATTGGAGATCAGGCCTGTCCAAAATGCGCTAAACCATTTTGTATCCCCGGTTTTATATTTACTGCTAAGCAGGCTTACATAAAAACTATCGAACCACATTGGCTTTACAGCAACGATCTTTAATCCCGAATCTTTCATCAGCCATTGCATAGTGTGAGGCGTAAAGTGATATAGATGTCTTGGCACATCATAAGCCGCCCAATATTCCTTATACGCTTCGGCATCATAGCTTGTGTAGTTAGGCACTGCTATAAAAAGTTTGCCATTATCAGCCAGTAACTTCTTAAAAGCCTGGATATATTTTTTTACATCATGCACATGTTCTAACACATGCCAAAGTGTGATCGCATTAAACTTTTTTTCTGGTAAATTAAAAAGCTCAGCAGGTGGAAACAGGTTGAGTGAATGCTCTTTACTCGCCACTGTCCTTGCGCCTTCGTCAGGCTCAAGCCCGGTTACCTGCCATCCTGCTTTTTGCATAGCAGAAGCAAAATGCCCGGTACCACTACCTACATCAAGCAGGCTGCCGTTTTTTAGCCCGGTATTTTTTTCAACAAGATTTTTCTTTTGATTCAATGAAAAATTCCTGACAAACCGGTAAATACGATTGATCAGTCCTTTTGAGCTATCGGTATGTGAAATATAATCTTCAGATTTATAATAGGCTCCGATACTTGTTTCTGAAGGAGGGTTTTGTGTAAACCTGACCTGGCAATTCCTGCAATGATCAATTTCAAAATATTCCTGGCTTACAGTATTGTCTTTTACTTTAAAAACTTCTGAAATGCCTGGCGATCCGCAAACGGGACACAGCGTATAGTGAATTTGATTGCTCATTAATAAAGCCTGCCTTAGTTTGATTTAATGACCGTTTGATTTCCCGCTGAAGAAGTTGAAAATCCTTTCTCAGAAAAATACCACCCGATAAAGATCACCGCTAACACTGTAAGAACAACTGCGATCAGCCACGTATAATTTTTCTTTGCAGGGCTGCCGGCAAAATATTCTTCCATTTCTACTGAAGTTTTTTCCCGCTCCCCTACCAATACAGTATGTTCAGCTTTAACACGAATAACCTTTTCTGCTATTACCGGTTGTTCGCTTTGCAATAAAATATTTTGTTGATCAAGTTTCAGATCACCGTTATTGTCCCGACGGATCATACCAACATTCTCCCAGTTCACTTCGCCGTTTTCCGAAAGTTTCTTTTTTAAAGCAAAAGAAAAATCATTTACAGATTTTATGGCATCCCATTCTGTAACTCCAAATGAAGAAGAAAGCCAGTCAAAAAGTTTTTTTGAAGGCGTATCATTTCGTGATTCAAGTATAAAATAAAATGATGGGGCCGTAAACTGTTTGCCCGGAATATCATGTTGTGCTGAATTTTGACAAAGAGAGATAGTGCCGATGCCGGGCAAACTCAATTTCTTATTTAATAACAGGAATTCGTATAAGGTATCTTGCATTATTTCGTTTTCTGGTCGAATGCGAAGATAACGCCGCCGAGGAAACTAAATCCATAAGACTTGTACAACTTCCATGGCTCATACTCTTTATTAAAAATATTATTGAACTGTGTCCAGAGATTCAGGTTTTTTGTGATACGAAATTCAAGCCCCGCATTCAGATCAAACGAACCATCCAATTGAGCTGCCTTACCAGCCGGTGTTTTATATTGTGCTCCATCCCAAAGGAACAGGTCGGTTTTTAACCACAGATCCTTTATTACCTGGACCTTTGCAGAGCCTTTCATTTCAAATGGAACTAACCCGTATGCTTTTTCATTTTCTTCTATATTCATGTATTTATTAAGGGTAATTCCTGCCAGCACTGAAAATTTCTCCTGTTCAGTATACCCTATTTCGCCGCCAAAATGAACACCATTCATCTCGGGCTCATAGATCACTCTGAAAGTATTGTCATAAATATTCAGGGTTGGGTTATCATTTACAAAAAGCGGTTGATTCTTATATGTATTATATCCAAGCTTTGCATTATAAGTAAAATGATCGCCGATTGAACCTTTGAAGCCGGCAAATCTTTCGGTGATCCATGTATTTTTTAAACTACCCGGTGCTTCTATATAGGGATTAATATTTGCAAGGTATTGGTAAGAAGTTCTCCTGATATATCCTGACATCCCTGCCTGGAAAGTAAATCGTTTATCTCCGGTACTTGCCTCGAGCAACATATTTGGAAACATCTTAAACGTCTTGTTATCCCATGATGGACGGATCCCAACCTGTGCACTGACCTTCGGGGTTTTGAATAAAACAGAAGGGCTTATATAAAAGAACGTGTTATCCTGTGCAGATTTATTATCGGGCTTATACTTTGTCAGGTCAGCAGTAGCGCCAAGATCAACTGCAAAGATTTTACCGACCGATTTTTGCAGCGGAAGATTTATATACGTGTTGCTCTCGCTATTTTTCCTGTCATCATTAAATACATTAATAAGAATTTCGGGAGAATAAGAAATTCCAAATTGTGTATTATTAATATTATGAAAGCCCACTCCGCCCCTCCAAGTCTGGAAGTTTTGTTCAAGTGAATCTTTTGGAGGAATAGAAGTGACCGTTGGATCAAGACCATATTTATAATAACGATCCTGGCGCATGCCAAGCTGCGCATTCCATTCTAAATTCTTACTTGTCTGGAAAAATCCTTTCAAGTCAACATTAGTATTGCGATAATCCTGGTAAAGCTCTTTTCCTGATGATGAAATATGTTTTGCAAAAATATTAAGGCCGGCAGTTTTTCCGTCGCCAAAAGAAATACCTGCTTGTACAAAAGGAGTCTTTAAACTTCCAAATCCCGCTTTGATAAAACTATTCATATCCCAGTAACCACCCGAATCAATATCCAACGCAAGCGGCCGAAGGCTTCCCGGCGTATATGCAAATAATAAATTTTGATTAGGGATATCGTAATTCAATTTCGGCTTCGTTGTATCATTTACTGCCGGAGATGCATTAAAATTAATTTTAGCCGATTCTTTTAATACAGGCTTAAATGCTGAAGTAATATCAACAGTACCTTTCTTTTTCGTGGTGTCTTGTTGTGAAAAGGAAATTCCAAATGAAAAAATTCCAAATCCTAATATTAAAACTGCTTTTATATTCATTTTGCTCTTCATTATTATTAATTAACCTGCCTACCGGCAGGCAGGTAATTTTTAATTATTAATTTTTAGTTCGTTTAATTGTTTCCCACTTTACTACTCTTGCCTTCCTCCTCATTAACTTTGTTCAATTTCTCCTGCGCTTCTTTTTTAAATTCAGGCACGATCGAATTGTCAACAATGCTTTGATAAGTTGCTTTTGCATTGAAATAATCCTTTTGCCTGAAATAAACATCACCCAAAAGGATATAAGATTTCGTTACCCAGAAATCGTATGATCCTGATTTATTAATTACCTCAAACGCTGATTTTTCCGCATCCGTAAATTTATTCAAAGCAAACCAGCTATTAGCAATTTCGTATCTCGCTTCCGCTGCAAGAGCTGCTTTATTCAACGACACTACAGATTTAAAATTTGCAATAGCAAGATCATGCTGGCCATTTACCTGGTAGGCTTTTGCAATAGCCATATTAGCAAGCGCCTTATCATCAGTGCTGCTTCCTTTTAAGGTCACCAGTTCGTTGGCATTTTCAAGTGCCTGGCTCCACTTTTGTAATTGATATTGACAACGAAGCAAACCACGCATTGCTTCCAACCTGCTTTCCTGCCCTGAAGCAATTTGTTTTAATTGCGCATAATAACTTTCTGCCTGTGCATAATCTTTTTTCTCAAAGAAATAAATTCTTGCTGTCTGCAGGATCGATTTTTCTGCAAAACGATTTGGCGCTTTTTCTGCAACTGGTTGATATCCGCTCAGCGCATTGCTCCAGTCTTTCTTTTCAAAATAAATTTCGCCCCGATAAAAATTTGCATCTAAAGAGTAGGCTCCGTCCGGGAAACGCTGTATATAATTATTAAATGCTGTTAATGCGGCATTCGTATTTCCACCTTGATACTGTGTTAGTGCCGCCGACCATGAAAGTGAATCTTCAGTACTTACATCCAGTGGTCTTCCCATTTGACGCATATAGTTTGCATATTCATCAGGCTTCCCATCTTCCACATAAATGCTTTTGATATTATCCAATGCTTCTTCTGCTTCCGGAGAGTTAGGATATGTTTGAACCAAATTTTTGTATTGTGCCAATGCTTCACGGTTGTTATTCAAATTATAATTTGCAATAGCCAGTTTTAATTGAGCCTGTGGCTTCAAACTATTATTTGTCGAAAGTTTTAATACATTGTTTAAAGGAGCGATCGCTTCACGAAAACGTTCATCGGCAAGATAAGCGTTGGCAATTTCCATATTCGCATCACCCACCAATGATGAAGTTGGGAACTTTCTCGCCATCGTATTCATGAGGCTGATCTTTTCATTCGAGCTTCTTACACCAGCGATCATGGCAACCTGGAAAGTTGCATAATCCTCCGCCGGCCATGAAAGTTTGATCACATTATCATACATTGACTTTGCACGGCTATAATCACGGTTCATAAAATAACAATC
>Ga0184611_1000153_pt1 | contig 11786 bp, 8 predicted proteins | sample PLM3_5_coex_FD_133162 | JGI IMG/M metagenome (GOLD analysis project Ga0184611, IMG submission 133162) | Groundwater sediment microbial communities from an aquifer in East River, Colorado, USA - PLM3_5_coex | ecosystem: Environmental > Terrestrial > Soil > Riparian zone | place: USA: East River...
GTCGCACGAAGGCCTCGGTGACCGACCCGAGCGGCGCGCTGCGTATCGGGCCGGAGGGAAAGCTGTACGTGGCACTCGACAGCGCGTACGATGCGCGCATCGCCGGCAGCTTCGCCACGTATAACGGCAAGGTTCTGCGGTTCAACACAGACGCGACGACGCCCGACGATCAGCCGGCAGCCAATCCGATCTATTCGCTCGAGCATCCGCAGCCTCTGGCGGTCGACTGGCAGCCCGTTAGCGGTTCGTTGTGGGTGATCGATCGTGTGGGCATCGATGCCGGCCGGTTGAGCGCCGTCATCAAAGAGGCTGGGCAGAGCCGCGCCACGATTCGCACGTCATACGCGTTGCCGGCGGGCACCGGCGCCGCATCGGCCGCGTTCTATCGCGGCGAGCTGATGCCTATCTTCAAGGGCAATCTGTTCATCGCCGCCGAGATGGGACGTGAGCTGGTGCGTCTGAGATTCGATCCCGACAACGCGACGAAGGTGGTCTCGGTCGAGCATCTGCTGCACGATGAGATTGGCGCCGTCCGGGTGGTCGCCGAGGGACCTGACGGCGGGCTGTACGTCGCGACGGAGAGCGTGTTGTACCGGCTGGCGCCGTAGCCACCGGCAGAGGCGACTTCAAAGCAAGTACTCAAACACCAAGACACGATGAGCACGAAGACGCGATGAAAACAGAATGCCTTCGCGTCTTCGTGTTAGAAAGCGGCTCCTGATCTTCTGATCTCCTGTTAGAAGAATCAGAGAACCTATTTCGCCGCGAGTGTCCCCAGCGCCGCGAGTTGTTCCCGAATTTGCTTCTGTGCGTCTGGCGCAACGGTCCCGAGTGGCAGACGCGTCGGTCCTCCGACGTAGCCAATCTGGTCGAGCGCGTACTTCAGTCCGGCGACGCCGTGCATCGCGCCGAGCAGACGCCCGAGCGGCGTGATGCGCCGCTGCAACGCGAGCGCCTCGGCATGGCGCTGCTTTCGCACCAGATCGACCATCTCGACGCAGATATCAGGCACGACGGCCGAGATGGCCAATACGCCGCCATCCACGCCAGCGCAAAGTGCGTGGTAGAACGTCGGTGCGGAACCGCCCAACACGACAAAGTCTTCCGGCGTGCGCGCGATGGTTTCGGCAAGTTGGACGAGATCGGCGTTCGATTCTTTCAGCCCGACGATATTCGGGTGCGAGGCGAGCCGTTCGGCGGCGTCGGGCAGCAGGTTGACCCCGGTGAAGATGCTCACGTTATAGAGCAGCATCGGCACGGGAGACGCATCAGCTACGGCGATGTAGTGCCGCACGAACGCGTCGCTCGTCATTACGTTCTTGTAGAACGACGGCGTGCGCACGAGCACCACGTCTGCGCCCAGATTGGCGGCCCGTTTTGCCGCGCCAACGGTCGCCGCGGTCGATTCGCGGCCGACTCCGACAATCAGCGTCCGATCGCGTGGGACGTGCGCGCGTGCCGTCTCGATGACCTCATCCGACTCGGCGTCGTCGAGGAGCGGCGCCTCGCCATTCGAGCCAAGGACGACGAGCCCCGCCAGCCGGGTCTGCATCCAGCGCGAGATGTTGCCGGCCAGGCTGTTGTGGTCGATCGAGTCGTCAGCGAAGGGGGTGGGGATCGGTGGAAAAACGCCTTCTAGATTCACAGGAAAACTCTACCACGCGCCGGCTCACCAGGATGCGCCGACGGCGACAACCCCGCCCATCCGAACGTGTTCGCCAGCCATTGAGAATTCGAACTCAGGCCGCACGAACAGCACGCTGCCCGCCCTGATCCGCAGACCGGCGAAGCCACTCCATGTTCCCGCCGTCGATTCGCTTTGAAAGGTGTCGCGGCCGGTGCACGTGAACACGTTGTTGACCAGCGCGCAGCCCGCAGGTGACTCCCGGGTCGATTCGATGTGCGTCACGCCAAAGCCGGCGCCGGCGTACGGCTGCGTGCGTCCGCTGCCAAAATACCTGATGAGTCGCGCCCGCGCGGCCGTGACGGTCGAGTCGAATCGCACACCGCTGTCGAAGTCGCGCGTCGCCTTCTGGGTTTCGGCAAGTGCCTCGATGCCCCAACCGCGCGGCCAGTTGAAACCGACGCCGCCGCCGATCGGCACTCCGGCGCCGATGTTGCCCTCGTCATCCCAGAGCTGGACGATGCCGGTCGTAGCGAAGACTTCGACAGACTGCGCTGACGCAAGGGCTGGAATAGAGAGCACGAGCGCGAAGGCCAGTATTCGCATTGTCATGCTGGACAATGCGCGATTGGCCGATTCAGCGGCTCAAATTCCCATCCCGCTTTTGCCAGCTTAGTTGCAGTTCACCGGCCCGTAGGGCTTGTGGTACGGGAACCCCCAACTGGTCGACGCGCCGTGCTGATACCACATCATAGACAGCGTCGAACGTGTGTCGTCGTAACCTGACGCGATGTCGACGCCGACCCAGCGTCCGAGCGTAAAGAACGTGATGAAGTCGTTGCTGACCTCCGGACCGCCGCGCTTCAGATTGAGTCCGACCGTCAGCCCTTTGCACGTGGCATGCTCGATGAGCCGATCGCGGAGAAACTGCATGTCGCGTTTGCGCTGATCGAGGCTGACACCGACGCGACGGTACTGCGGATACCGCGCTTCGATACAATCGGCAATATCCGAACCCTTGCTGCTGTTGCAAGACGCCGGGTTCGTCCCGCTCACTGCGCCTGTGCTGCCGCCGCTACCGCCTCCACCGGGCTCAGTCGGTGCTGGCGTCTTGAAAGTCCGTGTCGAAGACCAGTCGCTGAGATTCGCCCCTCTATTGTGCCCGGTCCTGGCACGCCAGTAATACGTCTTCGAATTCAGGAACGAATAGCCCTGCGCGACCGTCGTATCGGGCAGCGTTTCATCCTCGAAGAATCTGGCCGCGATGGACGTGAACGAGGCGTCGTTCGATACCTCGAGGATGTACTCAATCGGCCCGGTGACGCCGCTGCGGTTGCCAGCTTTCACCGTGAACTGGGGAACGATGCCGCTCAGTGTGGCCCCGTTCGATGGCGACACCAGGGTCGGGGGCTCGAGCACAACGGCTGGTTGGGCGTTGGGCTTGCGCAGCATCTCGGATCCGCTGACGGTGCCGAAGCAGTAGGTGCCGTTGTAGTCGACTTTCAGAGTGTCGCCACTCTCACGCGTGCCAACACCTGTCAGTTTGAACTGGCAGGGAAGGCCGAGCGCCGTCAACGTGCCTTCGGCGGTCAGGTTGATGGCGTCCTCGCTTTGCAACGTGCCGGTCAGGTTGGCCGTTACGACGACCCCGCTCGAGCAGCTTGCGGCGACGCTCCCTGTGATTGACGTCGCCGTCTGCGAGTTGATTTGCCAGCTGACGTCGGAGCAGTTTCCGAGCGGCAGGCCCGCGATGGTCGACGATCCCCACGCGCCGATGAACCCCGAGCCGCCGGTGCTCGTCGACCCACCGCCCGACGTCGATCCGCCGCCGCTCGACGAGCTGCCGCCTGACGAGCCGCCGGCTGTGCCCTCATTGCCCGAAGGCGCAGTGGGACTCAAAAGTTGTGACGACTGCTCAAACGCGCAGCCCGTCGCAAGTGCCGATGCCAGCACGAGGCTGGAAAGAGAAAGGATCTTCATGTGCCCTTACAGTTTTGTAATGGTACATACAGTTCGCGTAGGTACCTGAGGTTTGTGCGCCGTGAAATTCCTGCCAAATCGAGAAAGCGTGTAAGGCGTTGCAGAATAAAGGCCAAGAAAGCCGTTCAATCGTCAAAACAGGTAGAATCCAACCGATGAACCGCGCCGGTTTTTCCAGCCGATCGGCAGTGCTGATCGCGCTGCTTTTGGTCGTCATCTCCATGGCCGCCGGGTGCCGCCGCCGCGCCGCCGAGGTCAGGGAATACAACGATCCGCATCCCCTTCCCGACGAGCCGCTGGTCGTCGATGCGCCGTCGATTGGCCGGCACGGCGGACGATTCGTGCTGGGCAGCATCCAGAATCCCCGCACGTTAAACGCCATCATGGCGAACGAGCAGTCGTCCAGCGACCTCACCGAACGGATGTTTGCGCGGCTCAGCGACTACAACAACGTGACGCAGAAATCGACGCCATATCTGGCCAAATCGTGGGAAATGGCGTCCGACGGGTTGACGTGGACCTATCACCTTCGCAAAGGCGCGAAGTTTTCGGACGGACATCCGATCACGGCGGAAGACGTCCTCTTCAGTTTTCAGGTTGTCTACGACAAAACGCTGCATCCGTCACAGCAGGACCTTCTGATCATGGGCGGTAAACCGTTCGAGGTGACCGCGCCCGATCCCTACACCGTCGTCATCAAGACGCCGTCGTCGAACGCCGCGCTGGTCGAGTGTGCCGCGGTCGTGCCGATCATGCCGAAGCACATTCTCGAGGAGACGTACAAGAAGGGGGATTTCGCGGCGGCCTATAACGTGAGCACGCCGCCCGATCAGCTCGTCACGAGCGGACCGTGGCGTATTGCGCAGTACGTGCCCGGCGAGAAGACCGTTCTGGGCAGGAACCCCTACTACTTCGGCGTCGACAAGGAAAATCACCGGCTCCCATATCTGGACGAGATCGTGTTCTTGATCGTGCCCGATCTCGATGCGGCCGATTTGAAATTCCGCGCCGGCGAATTGCATGGGCTCGACGACGTCAAGCCGGAAAATTACAACTGGTATCGGGACAACCAGCAGAAGGCGAATTTCACGCTCTACGATCTCGGCCCAGACCTGAACACGAACCACTTCTGGTTCAACCTGAACAAGGTACAGAAACAGACGCCCGGCAGAAAAATGGGCGAGCCGTTCGTCGATGCCGTCAAATACTCGTGGTTCAGCAACCCGACGTTCCGCCGCGCGGTGTCGCTGGCGATCGACCGCGACGCGATGATCCCTTCGGTGTTTTTCGGCGAGGCGGTCAAGAACTGGGCGATTGCCACGCCGGGCAACAAAGAGTGGTACTCACCCGACCTGGTCAAGTACGACTACAACCCGGCCGAGGCGAAGAAGCTGCTCGCGAGCCTGGGATGGAAAGACGGCAACGGCGACGGCATCATCGAGGACACGCGGGGCAACCCCATCACGTTTTCGCTGAAGACCAACAGCAGCAACACCACGCGCATCGCCATGATGAACTTCATCAAGGCGGACCTGGCTAAAGTGGGCATCAACGTCATCACTGCGCCGGTCGACTTCAACACACTCATCACGAACCTGCGTTCCGACTTCCAGTACGAGGCCATGCTGCTGGGGCTGCAGAGCGGCGTGCCGCCGGACCCGGCGATGATGCAGAACGTCTGGCGCTCGACCGGACTCACGCATTCGTGGTTCCTCACTCAGGCGAAGCCCGATACGCCGCAGGAGGCGCGCATCGATCAGCTGATGGACGTCATCGTGACGGCGCACGATCTCGGCGAGCGCAGGAAGGCGTATAAGGAAATCGAAACCATCGCCAACGAGATGGCGTGGATGACGTGGCTGCCGGTTCGCGTGCAGAAGATTCCGGTAAGCAACCGCTTCGGCAACATCCAGCCCAGCATCCTCCGGCACCGAATTCTGTGGAACTCGGACAGCATCTACGTGAAATGAGGGGCCGATCAATACGCACCAGACTGCTCGTCGGTGCCCTGATGGCCGCAGCTGTTGTGCCCGGGTGCCGCCGTACTGCGAGCGACGCGGTTGCTTACAGGGATGAGATTCCGCCGCCGGCGGAGCCGCTGATCGAACAGCTGCCGTCAGTCGGGCGCCACAGGGGACGTTTCGTGCTCGGCGAAACGAACAACCCGAAGACCTTCAACGCCATGATGACGACGGAGACCTCCTCGAGCGATATTACCGATCGCCTGTTCGGGTTTCTCGTCGACTTTGACAACGCAACGCAGCAGTACGGACCGGGGCTGGCGAAGTCGTGGGAGGTTGCGCCCGACGGCATCACGTGGACATTTCATCTGCGCAAAGGTGCGGCGTTCTCCGACGGCCATCCGATCACCGCGGAGGACGTCCTGTTCTCGTTCGAAGTCGTCTACGACGACGCGTTGCATCCGGTGATGCAGGAGATGCTGCAGGTCGGCGGGCAGAATTTCAAGGTGACGGCGCCCGACCCCTATACGATCGTCATCGACACCGGAAAGCCGCATGCAGGTGTGCTCGATGCGCTCTGCCCGGGCAACCTGCCGATCATTCCCAAGCATGCGCTGCAGGAGTCGTACAAGAACGGGACGTTTGCCGCGGCATACAACATCAGCACGCCTCCCGAGAAGCTGGTCACGAGCGGCGCCTGGCGGCTTGGCCAATACGTCGCGAACGAAAAAACCGTGCTCGTTCGAAATCCGTACTACTACGGGTTCGATCAGAGTCATCAGCGGCTGCCGTATCTCGACGAGCTCGTCATCCTCATAGTCCCGGACCAGGATGCGGCCGACCTGAAATTCCGCGCCGGCGGCCTCGACGCGGTCGACGATGTGAAGCCCGAGAATTACGCCTGGTACGAACAGAACCAGCAGAACGGGAATTTCACGTTGTATAACCTCGGAGCGGCGCAGAGCACGCATCTCATGTGGTTCAACCTGAACAAGGTGCAGCCGCCGATTCGCGGCGCCAAGCCGGTGCCTGGCAAGCAGGTGGGCGACCCATTCGTCGATCCGGTGAAGTACGAGTGGTTCAACAATCCCAACTTCCGGCGCGCCGTGTCGATGGCGATCGATCGCGAGGCGCTCATTCGGGGGGTGCTATACGGCGACGGCGAGAAGAACTGGACGCAGTCGACCAGCAGCAACAAGCAATGGCACATTCCCGATCTCGTCAAGCACGATTACAACCCGGCCGAGGCGAAGAAGCTTCTCGCGGGGCTCGGATTCAAGGACGCTGATGGTGACGGTTTCCTGGAAGATGCGCGCGGGAAACCGGTCTCCTTCATGCTGAAGACCAACAGCAGCAACGCGCTGCGCGTCAGCATGGCGAATTTCATCCGCGACGATCTGGCGAAGATCGGCGTCAGGATGATGCTTACGCCTATCGACTTCAACACATTGATCACCAACCTGCACGCCGACTTTCAGTACGAGGCAATGATGCTCGGCTTCCAGAGCAGCGTCCCGCCGACGCCGTTCGGCGGCCAGAACGTATGGCGGTCGTCTGGCGAATCGCACAACTGGTACGTTCGCCAGCAGAAGCCGGCGACGGCGCTCGAGGCGCGCATCGACCGTGCCCTGGATGAAATGATCACCACGCAGGAGCACCATCAGCAACTGGAGAGATGGAAGGAGATCCAGAACATCGTCAACGACCAGGCCTGGTTCATCTGGCTGCCCATCGCGACGATCAAAGTGCCTGTCAGCAATCGCTTCGGCAACGTCCAGCCGAGCGTGATGGCCCATCGCATCCTCTGGAACATCGAGCAGGTATACGTCAAATGAGCCTCAATCGTCTCGTGATGATCGCGCTCGTCCTCGCCGTGGCAGCGGCCCCTGGTTGCCGGCGCACCGCCACCGATGCGGTTGCCTACAAGGATGAAATTCCTCCGCCCGCGGAGCCGCTCATCAGGCAGCTTCCGAGCGTGGGACATTACGGCGGGCGCTTCGTTCTCGGACAGACGAACAATCCCAAGACATTCAACGGAATGATGGCGACGGAGACTTCCTCCAGCGATATCACGATCCTGATGGATGCCTCACTGGTGAAGTACGACAACGGCACGCAGCAGTTCGAACCGGAGCTGGCGAAGGCGTGGGAGACGACCCCTGACGGCGTCACCTGGACTTTCCATCTGCGAAAGGGCGCCGCATTTTCGGATGGGCATCCGATTACCGCTGAGGATGTGCTCTTCAGTTTTCAGGTCGCGTACGACAAGAACGTTCACCCGGCCGTCCAGGATCTGCTGAAGATCGGCGGGGAAGAGTTCAAGGTCTCCGCGCCGGATCCGTACACGATCGTGATAAATACGCTAAAGCCCAACGCCGCATTGCTCGATGCGGTGTGTCAGGGCGGTCTGTCGATTATTCCAAAGCACATCCTCGAGAAGCCATTCACAGAGGGGACTTTCGCGGCCGCCTACAACGTCGCCACGCCGCCAGATCGGCTCGTCTCCGGCGGCGCATGGCGAGTCGTTCAGTACGTCTCGGGCGAGAAAACCGTCCTCGGCCGCAATCCATACTATTTCGGGTACGACCAGCAGAAGCAGCGTCTGCCGTATCTGAACGAGCTGATCTTTCTCATCGTGCCCGACCAGGATGCCGCCGATCTGAAGTTCCGCTCGGGCGCCCTCGACGGACTCAACGACGTCAAGCCTGAGAACTATCGCTGGTACGAAGAACACCAGAAGGAAGGTCATTTTACGCTGCACGATCTCGGGCCGTCGCAAAGCAGCAATTTCCTCTGGTTCAACTTGAATAAGGTACAAACGCCGCTGCCAGGCGAGAAGCTGCCGCCAGACCGGCGGATCGGCGATTCTTATGCCGACCCGACGAAATATTCGTGGTTCAGCAATCCGGTATTTCGCCGGGCGGTATCAATGGGAATCGACAGAGATTCCATGATCTCGAGCATTTTCTTCGGATACGGCGAGAAGAGCTGGTCGCTCTCAGTCAGGGGCAACAAGGAATGGTACGTGCCCGATTTGATTCACTACGACCACAACCCTGACGAAGCCAGGAAGCTGCTTGCAGGCCTCGGTTGGAAGGACTCCAACGGGGACGGCGTCATCGAAGACACGCGCGGGAATCCCGTCAGCTTCACGCTCAAGACCAACTCCAGCAACGTCATTCGCGTCGGCATGATGAACTTCATCAGGGACGATCTGGCGAAGATCGGCATTCGGGTCACGCTCGCGCCGACCGAATTCAATACCTTGATCACCAATTCGCGATCCGATTTCCAGTACGACGCGATTCTGCTCGGGCTGCAGAGTGGCGTGCCGCCGACTCCAGGGAACAGTCAGAACGTCCTGCGCTCGGCCGGCGAGACCCACTTCTGGTTCCCACGCCAGCAAAAGCCCGGCACAAAGGAAGAGGCGCAAATCGATCGGCTTCTCGACGAGATCCTCAGCAATCTGGATGTCACCGCGCAGAAGGCGGCGAACAAGGAAATCCAGACAACCATGAGCGAACAATCCTGGTTTGTCTGGCTGCCGATTCTCAAGATCAAGCTGCCTATCAGCAACCGGTTCGGCAACGTCCAGCCGAGCGCCATGGCGCATCGCGTCCTCTGGAACATCGATCGCGTGTTCGTGAAACCGCGCGAGAGCTGACGCCCGCCATGCGTACCTACGTACTGCGGCGCCTGCTGCAGACCATTCCACTCCTCTTCGGCATCTCGCTGATGACGTTTGTTCTGCTCCAGCTGGCGCCGGGAGACTTCCTCAACCAGATGGCGGAGAACCCGGGCATTTCGGCCGAGACCATCGAGGCGATGCGCGTGCGGTTTGGCCTCGATCAGCCGTGGTATGTCCAGTACGGGATCTACCTCAGGAACGTCATCTTGTACTTCGACTTCGGCCAGTCGTTCGCGCGCCATCAGCCGGTGTTCGAGGTGCTGAGCGACGGCTTCACCAACACGCTGATGCTCGCCGGCGCGGCCGCGTTCATCACCTGGGTGCTGGCGATTCCCCTCGGCGTGATCGCCGCGGTAAAGCAGCACTCGTGGATCGATCGCTCCCTCTCGTTTATCGCGTTCATCTGGCTGTCGATACCGGAGATCCTGGCGGCCCTGCTGCTGCTGATGATGGCCGCGCGCACGGGCTGGTTCCCGGTCGGCGGCATGCGATCGCTCGACTACGACGAGCTCGACGGCATCAGTCAGTTCTTCGACATCCTTTACCACCTCGCGCTGCCGGCGCTGGTGGTCGGCTTGATTCCGCTGGCCAGCCGGATGCGCCAAATGCGCGGCAGTCTGCTCGACGTGCTTCGTCTCGATTACGTGACGACGGCCCGCGCCAAGGGGCTGAGCGAGCGGACGGTCATCGTCAAGCACGCGCTGCGAAACGCGTTGAACCCGATGATCACGCTCTTCGGCTACACACTCGGCGCCCTCGTGTCCGGATCATTCATCGTCGAGATCATCTTTTCGTGGCCGGGACTCGGGCGCATCACGCTCGATGCGATCCTCACGCAGGATCAGTACCTCGTGATGGGGGCCGTGCTGATGGCATCGCTCGTGTTGATCGTCGGCAATCTCATCGCCGACCTTCTATTGGCCATTGCGGATCCGCGGATCAGCTATGACTGAGATCGTTCGGCCCGACGGATTCGACATGAGAGCCGCGAGCGGCGCGGAGGAGGCTCTGCGACTGAACGAAGACGTCGTCGCGCCGCAGTCGCCTGGCGTCGTGTTCTGGACGCAGATGCGGAAAAGCCCGCTGGCGATTGCGGGCGGCGTCGTGCTGGCGATGTTCTACCTCCTGGCCCTGTTCGCGCCTTTTGTCGCGCCGTATCCGCAGGAGGAAATGGACCGCGCGAAGTACTTTCATCCGCCACAGACCCTGCATTGGGTGCGCGCCGATGGCCGCTTCAGCCTGCGGCCGTACGTGCGTGACATGCGGGTCACCGATATGAGCAGCTTTGCCTACGAAGAGGATCTCGCGCGCGAGTTGCCGGTGAAATTCTTCGTCCGCGGGTATTCCTACGAGCTCATGGGGTTTCTGCCGTCGAATCTCCATCTCTACGGTGTGGACCCGCCCGGACGGATTTTCCTGTTCGGCAGCGACTCGTTCGGCCGCGACGTGCTCTCGCGTTTGCTGTTCGGAGCGCAGATTTCGCTGACTGTGGGCCTGGTGGGCATCGCCATCTCGTTCACGCTCGGCCTGATGCTCGGCGGCATCGCCGGGTACTTCGGCGGATTCATCGACACCGCGATCATGCGGATGACCGAGCTGCTGCTCAGCATCCCGTCGCTGTATCTCATCATCGCGCTCCGCGCCGTGTTCCCGATGGATCTGCCGAGCCATCAGGTGTACCTGGGCATCGTCGCGATCCTGGCGTTCATCGGGTGGGCGGGTCTCGCGCGCGTCATCCGCGGCCTGGTGCTCTCGATGCGCAAGAGCGACTACGTGACGGCGGCGGAAGCGCTGGGCTTCGGGCGCTTTCGCGTGATTGCGCGCCACGTGCTGCCCAACACGATGTCGTACGTGATCGTGGCGGCGACGCTGTCGATTCCCGGATACATCCTCGGCGAGGTCATCCTGTCGTTTCTCGGCGTCGGTGTGCAGGAGCCGAGCGCGTCGTGGGGCAACATGCTGAACCAGGCACGCAGCATTCGAGCGCTCACGTCGTTCCCCTGGCTGCTGTTCGTCCCTGGAATCGCCATTTTCGTCACGGTGATGGCCTTCAATTTCCTCGGCGACGGCCTGCGCGACGCGCTCGATCCACGCAGAGTCAGCGGAGGGCGGGCATGAGCCGCGAGCCGTTGCTGCGCCTCGAGAACCTGAAGGCATATTTTTTCACCGACGCCGCCGTCATCCGCGCTGTCGATGGCGTCTCGTATGAGGTCAATGCCGGCGAAACGCTCGCCGTGGTCGGCGAATCGGGCAGCGGCAAGAGCGTGACGGCTCTCTCCATACTGAAGCTCATTCCGCAGCCGCCGGGGAGAATCGTCGAGGGGCGGATTCTGTTCAAGGGGCGCGACCTCGTTCCACTGACCAACGAACAGATGCGGGCGATCCGCGGCAAGGAGATCTCGATGATCTTCCAGGAGCCGATGACCGCGTTGAATCCGGTGATGCGCGTGGGCGATCAGATAGCGGAAGCGCTCACCGTGCACGACCTGGCGTCCGGTGCCGCCGCGAGCGCGCGGGCGGTCGAGCTACTCGA